>Ga0247808_10001038_pt1 | contig 13438 bp, 12 predicted proteins | sample UWRJL089202R1_FD_179914 | JGI IMG/M metagenome (GOLD analysis project Ga0247808, IMG submission 179914) | Plant litter microbial communities from Arlington Agricultural Research Station in Wisconsin, United States - UWRJ-L089-202R-1 | ecosystem: Environmental > Terrestrial > Plant litter >... | reverse complement strand
TCATCAGCTCCGGATCGGGCATATCAAAGGTCGTCAGCTGTGAGGCAAATAAAGTTTCATTGATATCTTCTACAGCAATCTGGTCATGCTTAACCTGAGTAGCAAGTTTCCTTGCAGCTTCCAGTATTTCCCATTTCGCGCTGTAGCTTAACGCAAGCGTAAGTGTGCAGGCGGTATTGTCTGCAGTCTTGGCCATAGCGCTGTTCAGGTCGTCTATACATTTCTGTGGAAGCGACGCGATATCACCAATGGCATGCAGTTTAATATTGTTTTTGGTTAAGGTCTGGGTTTCCTGGTTGATTGTTGAGATCAGCAGTTCCATCAAAAAATTGACTTCCTCGATCGGCCTGTTCCAGTTTTCGGTAGAAAATGCATAAATCGTTAGGTATTTGATACCTACTTCTACAGCGCCTTCCATGATATCCTTAACAGACAACACGCCACTTTCATGTCCGGAAGTCCGGAATTTACCCTGATTTTTAGCCCATCTTCCGTTACCATCCATAATGATAGCAATATGCTCCGGCAGCTTAGTCAAGTCAATTTGTTCTTTGAATCCCATTAATATATATAAGAAGATACCTAATCTAAAAACGATTTTGGATCACAAAGGTATGAGATATGCGTATAGTATCCAAATAGATATTACAATGCAGAAGATCAGCACGCTTCGGAATGGTACACCAGACTAGAATTTGTAGCAATCCTCGCTCAAAAAGGCAAAAGAGAATCCTATACTCATGAACATATAGGTGTCGCGTTTCCGGTAGTCGCCGCGCATGGTGCCCGCTTGTCCTACCCCCGGAACGGTAGATGGATTTGTTAAAGCTTGTCCGGTCATGAATGCAGATACCGGGTCTGTCGGGTACTTCCCACTTACATCATCCAGGTAATCTGTATTAGACGTCCGGTAACCCAATTCTGTAAAAACACTCACATTGCTATTAACTCTGTATTTAATGCCAAGGCCATATGGAATGGTCAGGGCATAGTTCTTATATTCATTGGCCTGCCCTTCGGTTTTATAGTCGTGTACCTTGTAGGTCTCTGCATTGTACCTCGCCGTAGGCTTAAACAATACCCCACCTACGCCGGTAAATACATAAGGTGAAAACTTCTTAGTACCCCCACCAGAGAAATAGTCAAAAAAGTTAAAATCTACCCTGAGTAATACTTCGTTCAATGGTGTACGGAAATTGATATTTCTGGCGCGGAACTGTGCATTGGAAGAATTCTCATCGTTACCTGCAATCACTCCATGGGTGTAATGCAGGCCAAGCCCCCAGTATCCGTCAAAGTTCATTTTAGCAAAGCCTCCTACAGACATGCCGCTTACTTTAACCGGATTATCCTGGTTCAGATCGCCGATATAACCTGCAACACCTCCATGTACACCAAGCTCCCAGGTTTGGGCAGCAAGTCTGTTGGTGAAAGCAAGGAGGAGTAATAAAAAACAAGGGATGATTTTTAATATTCTCATGCTAATAATTCCGGGTGTCTATTCCCCAAAGCAGTTTGTTTCTTAATGTAGTCAAATAAGACTCGTTATTTAATCTGACCAGGTTTACATGAAAACTGGCTTTATTCAGTTTGATTTTTACAGAGCGGTCTACTGTTTCGGTCCTTGAATCACAAGATACCAGGAATTTGGTACTCCGTGCTTCCACCTCAAAAGTTAGTGTAGCATCGTCGGGTACAATCAATGGCCTTACGTTCAGGTTATGCGGTGCAATAGGTGTTACCACAAAATTCTGGGAGCTCGGCATAATGATCGGACCACCACAACTGAGCGAATAAGCTGTTGATCCTGTTGGTGTAGCAATAATCAGACCGTCGGCCCAGTAGGAGTTGATGAATTCGTCATTCATGTAGGCATGGATGATCATCATGGCGGTATTGTCCCTGCGGTGGATGGTGATATCATTCAGCGCAAAGTTGGCATCGCCAAACAAATGATGTTTAGATTCCAGGCTCAGCAGACTTCTTTTATCAATGGTAAACTCTCCGTTCAGCAAGGCAACAATGGCATTTTTAATCTCATCCTTGTTGATACTTGCCAGGAAACCCAAACGGCCAAAGTTGATCCCGATTACCGGGATACCTGAATCGCGGACCAGTGCCAGGGTATCCAGTAAAGTACCATCACCACCCAGACTGATCAGCACATCGGCATGATTCACAAGCTCAGCATTATTGGTAAACGTATGGATACCCGGATAGAGTTTCACTTTATCGTCTATAAATGCCTTGTATTTCTGAAAGATGATGGTTTCAATTTTATACTGTGCAAGGGCATCGAAGACCTCCTGTACGTAAGGTAAAACTGTGTTATTGAATTCTCTGCCGTAGATTGCAATTCTCATGAAGGCTGTTAAACGTTTAAATAATTCATTAATGAATTGTACCGGTCTGTTGTACCATCGTCAGACGTGGTATTGTTGAACACCGCCTTAACTTCGTAATCGTAGCGCTCAAAAGAGGCTATAATACCCGACAGTTCAGTTTTATTAATTTTAAGGGTAACTTCAAGTTTCGTGGAATCAGGAAAAGCCTGTGTGTATGACGATAGGATCTGTGCATTGTCTGCCTCAACAATCTGCGCCATATGGGACAGCGAATTGTTACGGTTTCCAATTTCCAGCACAATTACACCTCCGGGCTCTTTTACCGCAAATAAATCCGCAGCATATTCCATCACACTGTGTACAGAGATCATGCCCAGGTAGTTCTTCTGGTAATCCAGTACAGGCACGATTGATAGCTGCAACTGATTGAACAGCCTGATCACGTCATACACATGCGCATCACGGTACACAAAAGGGTTGAGCACGCTCAGCGCAAGACTGCCAATGGCCACATCATGATCTCTGACTTCAATCAGGTCATCCTCGGTAAGGAGGCCGAGAAACTGGTCTTCATTCACAATCGGCATATGGAACAATTTGAACTCACTCATCCTATCCAAAGCCTTCTGAACAGTGTCAGAAGTTTTCAATGGTGGAATAGTGTTCGATATGAGTTCTTCTGCCGTCATTTATTTCAGTAATATTCTTTGTAAAAATTTGTTCAAGTAATCATTAAATTCAACGGGTCGCTCCATCATTGGTGCATGCCCGCATTTGTCAACCCAGTTTAGTTCTGAATTAGGCAGCAGCTGATGGAATTCCTCAGCCACTTCTGGTGGTGTAACCTTATCCTGTTTACCCCAGATCAGGGAAACGGGAATGGTAATTTTCGCCAGGTCTTTAGACATATTATGGCGGATGGCAGATTTTGCCAGCGCCAGAATGCGGATTACCCTGGAGCGTTCATTAACTGATTTGAAGACTTCATCCACCAGCTCTTTGGTAGCCGTTGCCGGATCATAGAACGTGAACTCCACCTTTTCACGGATGTAGTCATAGCTCTCCCTGCGTGGGAAAGAACCTCCAAAGGCATTCTCGTACAAACCTGAACTTCCGGTAAGCACCAAAGCTTTCACATATTCCTGATGGTTCACCACAAAAGCAAGGCCTACATGCCCGCCAAGAGAATTCCCAATCAGGACAACCTGGTTCAGTTTTTTATATTTTATAAATTTATAAACGTATTTCGATAAGCTTTTTACCCCAAGGGTAAGCAGCGGCAAATCATATATCGGTAAGATAGGCACAACTACATGGTAGTTTTCCTTGAAGAAATCAATGGTTGGTTCCCAGTTGCTGAGCTCTCCCATTAAGCCATGAAGTAATACCAGGGTTTCACCTTTTCCTGCTTCTATGTATTTAAACCCGTCTTCTTCTATTACCTCGTATTTCATTCGTGTGTCGTATTTCTATATTTAAAAGCGGTTTTCTTAAAACCTGTATACCTGCTAAGCTATCCTGATATTCTACTAAGTTAGAAGACAAAAGTTAATTCAAGGCATTTAATTCGATAATTTTTGGAAACATCCGAACCGCCTCAAATGAAGCACAATTTATGCCAATTGCGTTTTAACAATTTCTGCGATCAACTTTCCATCAGCTTTTCCAGCCAGTTCTTTATTGGCCAGACCCATAATTTTACCCATGTCTTTTACAGAGGTAGCACCTGAATCTGCAATCAGTTTGGCGATAATTGCCGCTACTTCTTCTTTCTCCATTTGCTTTGGCAGAAAATGATTGATCACCTCAATTTCTTCTTCTTCAATCACGGCCAGGTCTGCCCTGCCCTGCTGGTTATAGATATCTGCAGACTCCCTGCGTTGTTTGATCAGCTTTTGAAGGATCTTCAGTTCTCCCTCTTCGGTAACTTCTTCAGATCCTTTTTCAGTCCGCGCCAGTAGCAATGCAGCCTTAATAGCACGCAGTCCACGTAACTTAGCCTGATTCTTAGCCAGCATGGCTTGTTTTATTTCCTGGTCAATCGTAGTTGAAATCATATCTTAAATATTAAACGTTATCTTTTTGTGTAATGGTAGCCGTGGCCTGCGCCGCCGGCATGATCAGCATATCATTGATATTGACGTGCGCCGGTCTGCTTACCGCAAACCAGATGGCGTCGGCAATATCCTGTGCCATTAATGGCTCAAATCCTTTGTAAACATTTTTAGCACGTTCTTCATCACCCTTAAACCTCACAATAGAAAATTCTGTTTCTACCATGCCTGGATGAATACCTGTTACTTTAATGTGGTGCGGTAAAAGGTCTATACGCATTCCTTTATTTAATGCATCTACTGCATGTTTTGTAGCACAGTATACATTACCATTTAGATAGACTTCCTTACCGGCTATTGATCCGATATTGATGATGTGCCCCGATTTATGCGGGATCATCCAGTTGGAAACAATTTTAGTCACGTATAGCAGTCCTTTAACATTCGTGTCTATCATGACATCCCAGTCGTCGGTATCGCCTTTATCAATCGGATCAAGACCCTGACTCAACCCGGCGTTGTTCACCAGTACATCCACTTTTTTCCATTCCGCAGGCAAGGCCTCCAGAACTTCAGTCAGCTGTACCTTATCACGCACATCAGCAACCAGTATTTGCGTTTCAATTGCGTATTTATCTTCCAGATGATGCGCAAGCTCATCCAACAATGCTGTCCTTCTGGCTACCAGGATGAGTTTATAACCTTCCTGTGCAAATGTATGCGCGCATGCCTTACCAATACCTGAAGTAGCGCCTGTGATTAATGCGATTTTAGAATTCATGATAATTAATATGGGACAAAGCTAGGAAATTTCCAAGGGGTCACATCATTCAAAGTATAAACTGAATGTCACATGACGTAACATCAGCTTATCCAACGGACGGGCATAAGGATTCTGAGCATCGGCGGTCAGAATGTTCTGGAATGACTGCGACCATTTCAGCTCTGGCGACATCTTGAAGTATTCAAAATACAGATCGAAACCAAAGCCTGCTTCGTAGGAGGCAAAATTCTTTCTGTTGCTAAGCAGCTTTTCTAAAACAGGCACCCCGGCATTGCTGGTCTTTTTCTTTGAAGCGATATCCATAGAATATTTTGCTCCCGCGAGCACATAAGCCCTGAAATTGTTTCTCCGGTCTGATTTGAGTTTGAAACCAAGTGGGAAATCAATCATAGTAGATTGAACTTTCATCTCTTTGGTTGTGAAAGATGCAGTATTTGCGGGAGGAGGATCAAATTCATAAGTGATCAGTCTGTCGCTAAACACAAGGGAAGGCGTAAACCTGAGATCACTGTGCTCATTCAAACGCTTATTCACCACAAACCCGATACCGAAGCCTGGCGATGATTTAGAGGAGATAGCATTTACAGCACCCGTGACAACCTGTGATCCGACTGAAGGATCGGATAAATCCTCGAATGGCTTTCTCCAATTTTCCTTCTTTAAAATCTTATACTCCGCAGAGATATACTGAAATGTAAAACCAAAGTGAATATCGCTCTCATCTACCCCACCTCCCCAGTTCTGGGCGCTGGCAGTAACGCAGGTAATGGACAACAATAACAGGATGATTAGTCTCTTTATCATTTTATTCCGGTGTAGATGGCACTAATGCCAAACGTAAGGCTGATGTGTTTAGTTTGGGTAAAACCAACTTTCTCCATCAAAGTGGTAAATGTTTTCCCGTCAGGAAAAGCAGCTACCGATTCCGGAAGATAGGTATAAGCCTTGGCATCTTTTGAAAATAAACGGCCAAAAAATGGGGTGATATATTTAAAATAGAAGTTATACGTCTGTTTAATGGGAAAGTGCTGAGGCTTGGAAAACTCCAGGATCACGATTTTTCCACCTGGTTTCAGTACCCTTAACATATCCGAAAGACCCTGTTCCAGATTTTCATAATTCCTTACACCATAAGCAACGGTAATGGCATCAAAATGGTTATCGTCAAAAAGTAGCTTCTCCGAATCCCCGATCTGCACGGAGAATTTATCGCCCAGATTGCGCTCCAGAATCTTTTTACGCGCTACACTGAGCATACCCTCAGAGATATCTACACCGATAATACGCTCTGGCTGTAGTATTTTGAGCGCCTCAAAAGCAAAATCACCCGTACCTGTAGCCACATCGAGCATGATACGCGGTTTGATGGCCTTCAGTTCTTTAATCGCCTTTTTACGCCACAGGATATCAATGCCCAGTGAAAGAAAGTGATTCAGAAAATCGTAAGTGCCTGAAATATTGTTAAACATCTCTGCTACCTGTTCTTTCTTGGTAGCCGTTTCAGATTGGTAGGGGGTTATATTTTCATTCATGCTTCCCGACAAAGATAAGTATTGTTGAAAACTAATTTTCTACCTTTGTCAAATGATTATAAAATCAGCAACATTTATTTGCAGCAATACCAAGGTTTCGGCCCTGCCAGTTGCCAATATGCCTGAATATGCATTTATTGGCCGCTCCAACGTGGGCAAATCCTCATTAATTAATATGCTTGTCAACCAGCATGGTCTGGCGAAAACATCTCAGCGCCCCGGCAAAACGCAACTGATCAACCACTTCCTCATCAATGAGAAATGGTACATTGTAGATTTACCAGGATACGGATATGCTAAGGTTTCTAAAAGCAGCCGGGAGAAATGGGAAAAATTCATCCGTAACTATATTACCAAGCGCGAAAGCCTGCAGTGTGTTTTTGTACTCATCGACAGTCGCCTCACGCCTCAGAAGATTGATATTGAATTCTGCTGCTGGATGGGCGAAGTGCAGATTCCCTTTGCTTTGGTATTCACTAAAGCTGATAAACAGTCGGCACCAAAAACAGATCAGAACGTTGCTGCCTTCAAAAAAGAGCTGAAAGGCTGGTTCGAAGAGATTCCGCCAATCTTTGTAACCTCAGCAGAAAAAGGAGCCGGCAGAGAGGCTATCCTTGATTTCATTACTGCGGTAAACCTTGATTTTGCCATGCCGGATTTATCTCCTGTAGAAGACGACTAAGTGTTATGAAAAAGTACTTTTCCCTCGTGCTCTTTGCACATTCTATATTTGCCCTGCCCTTTGCACTCATTGGGTTCTTTTTAGGGGTTACTACTACTGAAGCTCCTTTTCAGTGGCATCTGCTTGGGCTGGTGTTGTTGTGTATGGTATTTGCCCGTAACGCCGCCATGGCCTTTAACAGATACCTGGATCGTAACATCGACAGCAAAAATCCACGTACCACCATGCGCGATATCCCTGCTGGCAGGGTAACAGCTAATGAGGCCTTGATTTTCGTCATCGTAAACTGCATCCTGTTTGTTATGACAACGGCATTTATCAACAGCCTGTGTCTGTACCTTTCGCCGGTAGCCTTGTTTGTGATTTTGTTCTACAGCTATACCAAACGTTTTACTGCGCTGTGCCATCTGGTACTCGGCCTCGGCTTATCACTGGCCCCTATTGGTGCCTACATTGCCGTTACCGGTCATTTTAGTCTGGTGCCAGTCTTATATTCTTTTGCCGTATTGTTCTGGGTGAGCGGATTCGACATCATTTATGCCCTGCAGGATGAGGATTTTGACCGCGCCGAAAAGCTGCACTCCATCCCTGCAGCGTTGGGCATCAAAAATGCATTGTTGCTATCTACTGTATTACATGTATGTTCTGCACTATGTGTTATTATCCCGCTCCATTATATTGACTTCACCTGGTTCTATGTTGCCGGCGTCGTATTTTTCTGCGCCATGCTGATCTATCAGCACCTGCTGGTTAAACCTACAGACCTGAGCAAGGTGAACCGGGCATTCATGACCACCAACGGCTACGCGTCTGTTATTTTCGCTGTCTGTTTTCTGGCCGATGCCTTTTTAAGAACTCATTTTTAATTTCCAAAGACATGATCGATTTAATCATACCAAAAAAAATAAGAAGTTTTGTTCCACAAGATCTTGACATCAAATGGGAAAACCTGGAGCCGCTGTTCAATGAACTGCTGGCCCGCGAAATCCTGACGATCGAAGCTATGCAGCAATGGCTGAAAGACAAAAGTGAACTTGAAGCTGCGCTTGAGGAAGACTTTGCCTGGAGGTATATCCGAATGAGCTGCGATACTGCCAATGAAACACTGGTAAGCAATTTCCAGTATTTCGCTACAGAGATTGAACCTAAGATCTCGCCTCTGGCCAATGAGCTGAACAAAAAACTGATTGCCAATCCACTGAGCGAAGAACTGGATCATGACAAATATTTTGTATACCTGCGCTCCATCCGTAAATCACTGGAAATCTATAGAGAAGAAAATATTGAGCTGTTTACCAAACTGCAGGTAGCACAGCAAAAATACCAGGCCACCACAGGTGCCATGAGCGTACATATCGGCGATCAGGAATATACCCTGGAGCAGGCGGCCAACTTTCTGAAAGATGTGAGCAGGGAAACCAGACAGAACGCCTGGCAGATCATACAGCAACGCAGACTGGTAGATAAAGACGACCTGAACATTTTGTTCGATGAACTGATCACCATGCGTCATCAGGTAGCGTTGAACGCTGGCTTTGAGAATTTCAGGGACTACATGTTCCAGGCACTGGGCAGGTTTGACTATACGCCTCACGATTGCTACAAGTTCCATGAAGCTATTGAAAAGGAAATTGTGCCTATCTTAAAGGAACAGGCACATAAACGTGCGGAAGCACTGAAACTGGAAGTATTGAAACCATGGGACATGGAGGTGAGTACGACCGGAAAACCGGCACTGAAACCTGTCCAAAACGGCGAAGAACTGATTGATAAAACCATTGCCTGCTTCAACAGCATAGACCCGAAACTGGGGCAGATGTTATTGACCATGAAAACAAATAACCTGTTTGATGTGGAAAGCAGAAAAGGCAAAGCACCCGGAGGTTACAACTATCCGCTTGCCGAAACTGGCGCACCGTTCATTTTCATGAATTCTGCCAACTCGCTGCGCGACCTGACTACTATGGTGCACGAAGGTGGCCATGCGGTACATACCTTTTTAACAGCCAACCTGGAGCTGAACGATTTTAAACACTGCCCTTCTGAAGTTGCGGAATTGGCTTCCATGAGTATGGAACTGATCTCTATGGATTATTGGGATGTGTATTTTGATAATGAGGCTGACCTGATCCGCGCAAAAAGAGAGCAGCTTACTGATGTGCTGAAGACTTTACCATGGGTAGCGGTGATAGACCAGTTCCAGCACTGGATCTATACCAACCCGGGGCATAATGCCGCCGATCGGGAAACAGCTTTCAAACAGATTTATGCGCGTTTTGGTGCAGGTTTTGCCAACTGGGACGACCTGGATCATGAATTTGGTAACCTGTGGCAGAAACAATTGCATCTTTTTGAAGTGCCTTTTTACTATATTGAGTATGCAATCGCGCAGCTTGGTGCCATTGCGATCTATAAAAACTACAAAGAAAACCCTCAGCAGGCGCTTCAGCAATATCTGGATGCATTAGCACTTGGATATACGCGCCCAATGAACGAAATTTATGAAACTGCAGGTATCAAATTTGATTTTACTCAGGGCTATGTGGAAGAACTGGCTACTTTTATTAAAAATGAACTGGCCAAATTGGATTAGTTTCATCGAAATGTATAAGTTTGAATAAATAACCGCACCAATACCAGAATATGTTTGAAAAACTGCTTAGAAAGAAATCCATTACCAAAATATTAGAAGATGCAGCAAAGGGATATGGAGACCACGGAAGTTCCCTTCATAAAACGCTTGGTGTACGGGATCTTACAGCATTTGGTATAGCGGCTATCATCGGCGCCGGTATTTTCAGTACCATTGGCAAAGCCAGCGCGGATGGCGGGCCTGCGGTTATCTTTCTTTTTATTTTTACGGCCCTGGCCTGTAGCTTCGCTGCCTTTGCCTATGCAGAGTTCGCATCCATGGTGCCTGTTTCTGGAAGTGCCTATACATATTCTTACGTAGCCTTCGGCGAACTGGTAGCCTGGATCATTGGCTGGTCGCTGATCATGGAATATGCCATCGGTAACATCACCGTAGCCATATCCTGGTCTGATTATTTCACGAGTCTCCTCTCCTCTATCCATATACCCGCACTGGGCATTTCGGGAATTCATCTTCCCGATTGGATGACTATGGATTACCTGAGTGCTTTTAACGGACATAAACATGCGGAAACACTGGTTAACGCAGGGAAGAACTTTGCTGACCTGGAAGAATCTGTGCGTATTGCCAGCAATGCATGGAACACTGCACCGCGCATAGGAAATTTCCATGTTGTTGCTGATCTACCTGCTTTGGGCATTATCATTTTCATTACCTGGCTGGTTTACCGCGGGATGAAAGAATCTAAGAATGCGAGTAATGCCATGGTGGTTGTTAAACTGGCGGTAATCCTCCTGGTCCTTGCTGTAGGCGTATTCTATGTAGACACTAAAAACTGGAATCCTTTTGCACCAAATGGTGTAAGTGGTGTATTAAAAGGCGTGTCTGCGGTATTCTTCGCCTATATCGGTTTTGACGCCATATCTACTACCGCTGAAGAATGTAAAAATCCGCAAAGAGACTTACCTCGCGGGATGATGTGGGCCATTATCATCTGTACCATTTTATATGTAGCGATTGCGCTGGTACTGACTGGAATTGTAAACTATAGTCTGCTTGCTGTAGGTGATCCGCTTGCGTTTGTTTTTGACCATATCGACCTGAAACTGATGAGCGGTATTATTGCCGTAAGTGCTGTTTTTGCGATGGCCAGTGTATTACTGGTTTTTCAGCTTGGTCAGCCAAGGATCTGGATGAGCATGAGTCGCGATGGTCTTTTGCCAAAAGCTTTTTCTAAGATTCACCCGAAATATCATACACCATCTTTTGCTACGATAGTAGTTGGTTTTGTAGTCGCGGTACCTTCTTTATTTATGAACCTGACTATCGTAACTGACTTATGTTCTATCGGTACCTTATTTGCCTTTGTATTGGTTTGTGGCGGGGTGTTGGTACTGCAGGAAAAGAAAGATATCCAGCGTAAGTTTAAAATCCCTTATGTAAACTCTAAATATGTTGTTCCGCCAATATTCGCTATCCTGATTATTCTGGCCTTTACCATGTACAAAAAGGAAGCGGGTAGCTTTATCCTGAACACGCCAAAACTTAAAAATCCGATTACCCTGGTTACTTCGCTCGACAGCTCAGAACTGTTAGCTGTGCAAAGCCAGATCAAACAGCAGGAAAATAAACCGGCATTGATTGAGAAAAATATCGATACCGAAGCCTATTTGAATAAACTTGATGCTGAGCATTATCAGCAGTTTGTTGATCAGGCTTCAGTTTCTGCAGATAAGAAGTATGATTCGGGATGGGGATTGTTCAAACATAAAATCCCAATGTGGATCTTCTTTGCAATCTGTTGTATGATTACCTGGTACTGTATCAAAAAGGATCTTTCCCTGATCCCGGTATTAGGCTTATTAAGCTGTCTATATATGATGTGTGAACTGGGAATCTCCAACTGGATAGGCTTCGGCATCTGGCTGGTAATTGGACTGGTTGTTTATTTCCTGTATGGCTTCAAACACAGCAAGTTAAACCAGGAAGCAGTATAAACTGATATTCCCGATTTGGGGAATACAATTCCCATAAAAACCTATTTTACAATATTCTGGAATCTTTTTTCAAAAAAATTCTACAATTCGAGAATATTATTCTACATTAGTGGAGTGATAACGATATCACACCTAGACTTGCCCTCCTAATTATCCCTATAATGTTTAGTGCGAGACTAAACATAAAGGCTCCTCCCCGGAGCCTTTTTTTTGTGGGTAATTACCAAATTGCTGGCATTTACATATATATTACTTTGGCAAAAGGTGTAGATGACCCAAGTACTAAACTTACATTACATGAAATGTACCGGCAGTAGTTATATAGCAGATAATTAGCCATATGCTCATTGTAAGAGCTCATGACCTGGATATGATAAACTATCGTAACCGGAGTTCATGCTCAGGCTTCAGAATATATGTTGGCCTGTTACTTTTTGTCGTATGATTTACTTAAAATATCAAATCAACCTGTAGAGTAACCTTAAATTGGTAAGCGGTTTAATTCTATATCATCAGTAGAAACAAAGATTAACGGCACCTTTTCGATATCCACGTAACTGGAATCCAGACCGAAACTTCGCTCTTCAGAGATACTGAGTTTCTTGAGTACAAAATACCAGGTCATAATCGTGCGCTCATACAGGTTCAGGGAGTTGAACCTGGACAAATGCTTTTCAAGCAGGATGAACCTGAAATCTCCGGCAATTTTATGTTTCTTCAAACTGGTGTACTGACTGGTAATATCCACCTCGCCATTCTTCACAAGATTTTCTACGACTTTACGGAACAGGAGGTTGATCTTCTGTTCTACCCTGAAACCTAACCTGAAATCAATGCGAATCAGTTTGCCAGGGATCAGAAATTCAACTTTATAATCGCGGGTAAAGGGTTGGTCAACTACATCCACATGCACCAGCCAATACACGTCGGCACGCTTAGGTTCCTTTTGCAGGATGGAGTATATGATCTTCGATTCTATCTCCGTTTTAAAGTTCGCACTCGTCAGGTAAACCAACTGAGATGAATATTTGGCCACAGACTGGTCTTCGCTCAGCTCTTCGAGCAATTCGTAATAGTCGTCAATTTCTACATATTTAACAAAGCGGTTCTTAATTTTCCTGGCGACAAACCACCCCCACATCACGATAAATAAGGCAGAGCCAATCAGCAGCGTTACAAATCCCCCATGCAGGAACTTAGTCATATTACCAGCAAGAAAGGAAAGTTCAAGCAGGCCGTAAACGGTAAGAAAGATCAGGATCAGATAGCCGGGTACTTTTTTGGCACGCATGAAAAAAGCGACGAGTATGGTTGTTGCTAAAAAGGTCAGGTTGATGGCCAACCCATATGCCCCCTCCATGTTGATTGATTTCTTAAAGAGCAACACCACTCCGATGCATCCTGCACAGAGGATCCAGTTGATGGAAGGCACATAGATTTGCCCCTTATGG
>Ga0247808_10001037_pt1 | contig 13439 bp, 8 predicted proteins | sample UWRJL089202R1_FD_179914 | JGI IMG/M metagenome (GOLD analysis project Ga0247808, IMG submission 179914) | Plant litter microbial communities from Arlington Agricultural Research Station in Wisconsin, United States - UWRJ-L089-202R-1 | ecosystem: Environmental > Terrestrial > Plant litter >... | reverse complement strand
TTACAGAAATATACGACGTTATCGTCGTTGGTGCAGGTCACGCAGGTTGTGAAGCAGCAGCTGCTGCAGCCAATTTAGGTTCCAAAACACTTTTGGTCACAATGAATATGCAAACCATTGGACAGATGAGTTGCAACCCGGCAATGGGTGGAATTGCCAAAGGACAAATCGTCCGTGAGATTGATGCAATGGGCGGATATTCCGGAATCATTGCAGACAAATCAGCCATTCAATTCAAGATGTTGAACCTTTCCAAAGGTCCGGCAATGTGGTCACCAAGAACCCAAAATGACAGAATGCTTTTCGCCGAAGAATGGCGTCTAGCACTTGAAAATACATCAAACCTTGACTTTTTTCAGGATATGGTAAAAAGCTTAATCATAGAGAATGGTAAAGCTGTCGGTGTTGTCACAGGCTTAGGAATTGAAATCAAATCAAAATCTGTAGTTCTCACAAACGGAACATTCCTAAATGGTTTGATTCACGTTGGAGACAAACAACTAGGTGGCGGAAGAATGGGCGAACCAAGAGCTTTCGGAATAACAGAGCAATTGGTTTCATTAGGTTTCGAATCTGGCAGAATGAAAACAGGAACACCTCCAAGAGTTGACGGAAGAAGCCTCGATTATTCCAAAATGGAAGAACAAAAAGGCGACGAAAACCCTCAGAAATTCAGTTATTTAGATACACCTAAATTAACCAAACAATTAAGCTGTCACATTGTTTATACCAACGAAACAGTTCACGACATTTTACGTGAAGGCTTTGACAGAAGCCCAATGTTCAACGGAACGATTCAAAGTACCGGACCAAGATATTGCCCGAGTATTGAAGATAAAATAAACCGTTTTGCAGAAAGAAACAGACATCAACTTTTTGTAGAACCAGAAGGTTGGAAAACCGTAGAAATATACGTGAATGGTTTCAGTTCTTCGCTTCCGGAAGATGTTCAAATCAAAGCAATGAGACACATTCCAGGCTTCGAAAATGTGAAAGTTTTCCGTCCTGGTTACGCGATAGAATATGACTACTTCCCTCCTACTCAACTCTATCACACACTTGAAACTAAACTTATTCAAAACCTATACTTCGCTGGTCAAATCAATGGAACGACTGGTTATGAAGAAGCAGCCGGACAAGGCTTGATGGCAGGTATTAATGCGCACAACAAAGTCCACGACAAGGGTGAATTCATTCTTAATAGAGATGAGGCCTATATCGGCGTTCTAATCGATGATTTGATTACAAAAGGAACTGAAGAACCATATAGAATGTTCACTTCCCGTGCAGAATACAGATTGCTTCTAAGACAAGATAATGCCGACATCAGATTGACAGAAAAAGCTTATAATCTTGGTTTGGCAAAAGAAGAAAGATTGAGAAATGTGCACGAAAAAATCACAAAAAGTGATGAATTGGAAGCTTATTTGAGAGAAACTTCAATCAAACCAAACGCTATCAATCCAATTCTTGAAAGCATTGAATCATCTATTGTAGACCAAGCTTACAGAGCTTCTCACTACTTGACTCGTCCAAATATGACGTTGGAAAAGCTAGAAGAAATTCAGACTATAAAAGATATTACTTCAGACTATAAGGAAGAAGTCCGAGAACAAGCTGAAATCAACATCAAGTACAAAGGTTACATCGAGAAAGAAAAGGAAAATGTGGCCAAACTAAACCGTTTGGAAACCATCAAAATCCCTGAAGATTTCGATTATTCTAATCTATCATCATTATCTACAGAAGCCAAGCAAAAAATGAGCAAAGTAAGACCAGTAACCATCGCTCAGGCTGGAAGAATCAGCGGTGTTTCCCCTTCTGATATCAATGTTTTATTGATTTATTTAGGAAGATAATTTACAATGTTCCACGTGAAACATTATTATTGAAAGTTCAATATTCCTAGTTTATCACTTTGATTATTGAACTTTAAACTTTGAATTAATATATGAAAATTAAAGACCATTTTCTCTCTCAAGAAGAATTCGAAATCATAGAAACTGAAACAAAAGGTGTTTTCAAAACAGCTCCTATCCCATCGAATATTTCCAAATATTATGAGAGTGAGGATTACATATCGCACCATCAGGATACTGGAAATTTGAAGGAAAAAGTTTACAAATTTTTACAATCTTTCAATTTGCAGTACAAGAAAACGATTCTCCTGGACAGAATAAAAAAGGATTCTAAAGTGTTAGATTACGGTTGCGGTGCTGGAGAATTTGTAAAATATATCGAAAATGATTTCGAAACTTTTGGATTTGAACCAAATTCCGATGCAAGAAATGCAGCAATAAATAAAACTTCAAAAGCAAAAATTATTGATGATTTAAATTCGATAGAAAATCAAAGTCTGGATGCAATTACGCTTTGGCACGTTTTCGAACACATCGAAAATCAGAGCGAGACGCTCAGCCAATTTTATAATAAACTTAAACCAAAAGGATTATTAATAATTGCTATTCCAAATCCGACTTCTTACGATGCGAAACACTATAAAGAATTTTGGGCGGCTTATGATGTACCAAGACACATCTATCATTTTTCAAAAAATGGGATGGAAAATCTGATTTCTAAAAATCCAGATTGGAAATTAAGAAAAATCAAACCACTCCTACTCGATTCATTTTATATCTCGATGTTAAGTGAAAAATATAAGAAATCACCTCTTTTTTGGCTAAAAGCTGTGGTTCACGGAACTATTTCTAACGTAAAAGCACTTTTTAACACCGAATTTTCGAGTTTGATATACATTATCGAAAAAAGATAGAAAATGGATTTTTGAATGGTTTATGAAGGTCAATTTTTAGATATTTTGTTCAAAAATTGTTAATAAATGTAAAATTTAAAAATTCAGAAACATTTTTCAATTTCAAATTAAGTGCTTGAGAACTGCATAAAAAATTTTTTTCAAAGATTATTCAAGTACAGACAAAAATAAAACCGACAAATTACTTTGTCGGTTTTTATATTTAAGAAAATTAATTCTTATTTATTAATCGCTGCAACACCTGGAAGTTCCAAACCTTCCAAACTTTCCAACATTGCTCCTCCTCCAGTCGAAACATAACTTACTTTGTCAGAATATCCGAATTGTTTTACAAATGCAACACTGTCGCCTCCTCCAACTAATGAGAACGCTCCAAGTTTTGTAGCTTCAGCAATACTGTCTCCTAAAGCTATAGTTCCAGCAGCAAAATTTGACATTTCAAAAACACCGATAGGACCGTTCCAAAGAATTGTTCTTGAATTTAATAAAACATCATTGAAGATTTCTCTTGATTTTGGACCTGCATCCAAACCTTGCCAATCTTCAGGGATTTCTCTGATATCACATTCTTTTCTATCCGCTTCATTATTGAAATCATCAGCAATGATAACATCTGTAGGAAGATAAACTTCTACGTTATGTTGTTTTGCTTTTTCAAGAATTTCGATAGCAAGACTTAATTTATCGTCTTCAACAATTGATTGTCCAATTTTTCCGCCCAATGCCTTGATGAATGTAAAAGACATTCCGCCACCGATGATTAAGTTATCAATTGCAGGGAGAATATTTTCAATAATTGTAATTTTTGTAGAAACTTTAGAACCTCCAAGTATCGCAGTCACAGGCTTTTCTCCAGATTTTAGAACTTTATCAATCGCTATTAATTCATTTTCCATCAGTAAACCGAAAAATTTAGTAGAAGGAAAAAATTCAGCAATTACAGCTGTGGAAGCGTGTTCTCTATGCGCAGTTCCAAAAGCATCATTCACGTAAGCATCACCTAATTTTGATAACTTCTCAGCGAAAGCCTCATCACCCTTTTCCTCTTCATTATGAAAACGAAGATTCTCCAACAAAAGAATTTCGCCAGGTTGAAGTGCAGCTGCAGCTTGTTCTGCCTTCTCTCCTACTGATTCCTCTACAAATTTCACTTCTTTACCAAGAACTGAAGAAACTTCATCCAGAATATTTTTAAGGGAATATTTGTCATTTACTTCACCTTTTGGTCTTCCAAGATGCGTCATTAGGATTACAGAACCGCCATCAGCAAGGATTTTATCAACAGTGGGTTTTACAGAAACAATTCTGGTATTGTCCGTTACTTTTAGATTTTCGTCCTGCGGAACATTGAAGTCAACACGTACTAAAGCTTTTTTGTTTTTAAAATCGAAATCTTTTATTGTTTTCATTAATTTTAATTTAAGGTTTTTATTAAAAGAACAGAATAAATCCTGCCCTCTTTGTTTCACAAATTTAAAACTTATTCTTCCCTTTCAAAAATTTAATTTGCAAAAAGAATCCACAAACCTTCATTACATTATTATACATCTCTTTTTCTTTTTATAAAAAATAATATTGTAGTGTATTGTTGTTGTGCGGTAGTATGCGGAGAAATAAAAACCAATTATTTCATCACACGAAATGTGGATTAATGAGTAGGTTTTTAACATTAATTTAATATTGATAATCAAATCATTAAGATTGTTATCAACAAATGTTTGTAATTAATTTCAAACCTCAATATTAGAAACCATTCTGGGGATAAACTTCCTTGAAGTGAGCCAAAACTAATTTGAAATAAAGAATTGAAGTTGTCAGAAAATAGTCCATTACTAAAAATTATCAGTTATAAAAAGAAATACTTGCCAGAAGTTATCCACAGGTTTTCTAACAATTTCTAACATTCTATTATCTTTTTATTAATGATTATTAATTTTAATTATTTAATTATCATTATTAATTTTATATTGTTGATAATTAAACAATTAATTCAAAATATTATTAATAACTGTATTAAAATACTATGCCAACATTAATAAAATATGTATTAATTTTATCCTTGAAATAAATCTATAAAATGATCGAAATGAAAAAGATTGCTATTGCCTGTGACCACGCAGGTTTTGAGTATAAAGAACTAATCAAAGAATACCTCAACGGCAAGTATGAAGTCCAAGATTTTGGTACCTACTCTGCTGATTCTGTTGACTATCCGGACTTTGTGCATCCATCGGCAACGTCTGTAGAAAATGGAGAAAATGAATTGGGAATTTTGATTTGTGGAAGTGGAAACGGCGTACAAATCACCGCAAACAAACATCAGAAAATACGATGCGCGCTTTGCTGGATGCCAGAAATTGCATCACTGGCAAGACAACACAACGATGCGAATATGATTTCGATTCCGGCGAGATTCATTTCAAAAGAATTGGCGTTCGAGATTGTAGATAAATTCCTAACCACGGATTTCGAAGGTGGAAGACATCAGAACAGAGTCGATAAAATCGCATTTTGCTAAACATAAAAGGCCTGTAATCGCTAAGATTATAGGCTTTATTTTTAAAGTTATATCTTTGCAACGCATTTCACAGAGAAAGTTCTTTCTCACGAAACCATAAATTAATACAAAGGTTTCCCAAACTCCCCTATTTTATTTTATCTTTATTAAAAATTAAATCCACATTTTGGATTGATTTAGTACAATGCAAGAAATATCTTTACTAATTTCCAAAATCGGAGAAACCCAAAGTTTCTTCAAAAACCAAGCTCAAAGACAAGTGAATGTAGCATTGACTTTGAGAAACTGGTTGATTGGTTTTTATATTTCTGAATACGAACTCAATGGGAATGACAGAGCGGAATATGGCAAGAATTTGTACAAGGAAATAGCAAGAAAATGCAGAGATATTCCTGGAATGTCCGAAAGAAATCTTTATTGGTTTTCTACTTTTTATAAAACATATCATAACATTTTGCAGTCACCGACTACAAAATTATATATTGTTGATAATCAATTCAATGAAATTTTGCAGTCACTGACCGCAAAATCTAAAGAACCGTATTTTGATTCAGATAATTTCTACATAGACAAGCTTATAAATAATTTAAGTTTTACACACATCGTAGAATTTTTGAAACTGGATGATTCAACCAAAAGAACTTTCTACGAAACAGAAGCTATAAGTAATAATTGGTCGGTTCGGGAATTGCAAAGAGCCATCAATTCTATGCTTTTTGAAAGAACAGGTCTGAGTAAAGACAAACAAAAAGTCTTGGAGGAATATCAAAAATCAGAGAAACCTCAGGCAGAAAACTTTTTCAGAAGTCCTTATATTCTGGAATTTTTGGGTCTTAGGGAAGAAACTTCTTACACAGAAAATCAATTAGAACTTAGTATTATCAATCATTTGCAAACTTTTCTTTTGGAAATAGGAAAAGGTTTTTGTTTCGAAGCAAGGCAGAAAAGAATCACGTTTGATAATACACATTATTACATAGATTTAGTTTTTTATCATAGGATTTTGCGTTGTAATATTTTGATAGACTTGAAATTGGGTGAATTTTCTCACGCAGATGCGGGACAAATGAATGTTTATCTAAACTATTACAACGAAAACGAGAAGAACGAAGGCGATAATCCACCGATAGGAATTATCCTTTGTGCCAATAAGAACGAATCTTTGGTTAAATATGCTACCACAGGACTTTCTCAGCAGATTTTTGTGAACAAATATTTGGTAAGTCTTCCAAAAGAAGAAGACCTGAAAAGGATTATTGATGAGGAACAGGATAAATTTTAGATGAGCATAATCATCTTAACAAACAATTAAATTAAATGAAAAACAAAAAAAATACATCTCATAAAAACGAACAGAAACTTCTGGATTTGGGAAGAACAATCCTTCGTTTTATGAATCAGAAAACATCCAAAATCTACAATTACAAACAGATTGCGGACGGAATAGATTACAAGAATCCAAGACAAAGAGAACTTGTAATCCAAGCGCTTCACAGATTGCAGGCGCTACAGAAAATCAAAGAAACAGAGAAAGGAAAATATATCGTCAATCTCAATATTGAAGGAACCTTGACAGGTGTCATAGACTTCAACCAATCCGGAAATGCTTACGTAAAAGTGGAAGGAATGCCGGACGATATCTTCGTACATCAGAAAAATGTGAAAGATGCTTTGCAAGGCGACAAAGTCCTTTTGGTAACCTACAATTTCAAAGGTAAAAAAGTAGAAGGTTCCGTTGCAGAAGTTCTGGAGCGTGCAAAAGATACTTTTGTTGGGATTTTCCAGCAGATTGCAGAGAAGGATTTCGGATTTGTAGTTTTCGAAAAGAGAACTATGAATACGGATATGTTCATTTCTAAAAATCATTTCAACGGAGCACAAGACGGCGACAAAGTCATCGTAAAAATGCGCGAATGGCGACCTGGAAGTAAAAATCCGGAAGGCGAAATTGTAACCGTTCTTGGAACGCCAGGCGACCACGAAACAGAAATCCACGCGATTCTTGCAGAGTATGGTTTGCCTTACAATTTCGAGCCAGAAGTGGAGCACGACGCAGACCAAATCGACAGAAGTATCAACGATGAAGAAGTCGCAAAACGTTGGGATATGCGTGACATCTGTACCTTCACAATTGACCCAAAAGATGCAAAAGATTTCGATGATGCGTTATCCATTCAGAAATTAGAAAATGGATTGTGGCAAATCGGCGTTCACATCGCAGACGTTTCGCATTACGTGAAACCGGGAACTATTTTGGACGATGAAGCTTACAAAAGAGCAACATCAGTTTATCTTGTCGATAGAGTAGTGCCGATGCTTCCGGAGGTTTTGAGTAATGATGTTTGTTCACTGAGACCAAATGAAGATAAATTCACATTCTCAGCCGTTTTCGAACTGGATGAGGATGCGAAAATTCACAAACAATGGTTTGGCAGAACCGTCATCCATTCCGACAGAAGATTTTCTTACGAGGAAGCGCAGGAAAGAATCGAGACTCAGGAAGGCGATTTGACAGCGGAAATTCTTCAACTCGACAAATTAGCCAAAATCCTAAGAGCCGAAAGAATCAGAAATGGTGCGATTACATTTGACAGGAGCGAAGTTAGATTCAATCTTGATGAGAACAGCAAACCAATTGGCGTTTACTTCAAAGTCAGCAAAGATTCCAACCATTTGATTGAGGAATTTATGCTTTTGGCCAACAAAAAAGTATCCGAATTTATTTCATTAAACAAAAGAAACGAACCAACCGGAAACACCTTCATCTACAGAATCCACGACGACCCGGACCCGGCGAAATTGACCGCTTTAAGGGATTTCGTAGGAACTTTCGGTTACAAAATGGACCTGGCAAATACCCAAACCGTGGCGCAATCATTAAACAGATTATTGAGCGACGTCAAAGGTAAAGGCGAAGAAAATATGATTGAAACCCTGGCAATGAGAAGTATGAGCAAAGCCGTTTATTCCACAGACCCGATTGGGCATTACGGACTTGGCTTTGAATATTATTCGCATTTCACATCGCCAATCCGCCGTTATCCGGATTTGATTGCGCACCGATTGCTTCAGCATTATTTAGACGGTGGAAAATCGCCTAATAGGGAAGAAGTGGAAACACAGGCCAAACATTGTTCGGCAATGGAAAGACTGGCTTCTGAAGCAGAAAGAGAAAGCATCAAATTTATGCAGGTCAAATTTATGGAAGACCACGTGGGCGAAGTTTTCACAGGTGTTATTTCCGGCGTTGCAGAGTACGGTTTCTGGGTAGAAATCCCTGAAAATGGAGCAGAAGGAATGATAAAATTACGAGATTTGGTAGATGATTCTTACTCTCTGGATGCGAAGAATTACGCAATTATCGGCTCCAGAACCGGCAACACTTTCCGACTTGGAGACGAGGTCAAAATCAAAGTGGTGAAAGCCAATCTGATTGCGAAACAACTTGATTTCAAAATTGTGGAGTAGAATATATCAACCACATATACACATAGAAAAAGCTAAAGTAGAAAAACGTCTATTTTAGCTTTTTCATTTTAAAACGATGTTCTATATCATTGAAGATTTCAAGTTTACATTTTCAAATCACATTATTTAAAAAGTAAAATGTATTTTTGTCTTCGTCTTATAAATAGCAATTAAAAATCAATAGTGTCAAATTTGATATTATTGGTTGCTTAAAAGCTAATAGCTAAAAGCCAATAACCAAAAGCTATTTATTTGCTTTTCACAAAAAACTAAGAATGTTAGAACTCATTTTATACGCAGTCGGCCTGGGAATTATGCTGAGTTTGGTGTTCATCGGACCCATCTTTTTCCTGCTCATAGAAACCAGTTTTTCCAGAGGTCCCAGACACGCGATTGCCTTGGATATTGGCGTGGTTACTGCGGATTTACTTTGCATAGTTGTCAGTTATTATGCCAGCGCGGATTTAGTGAGCCTCATCGACAAACATCCAGGATTCTATCGGATTTCCGCCTTTCTGATTCTCATTTATGCCATTTATATGCTCCTTTCGAGAACGAAAATGCACATCGAAGGCGAAGAAAAACTCATCGACCAAAACTACATCAAAACATTCCTCAACGGATTTTTACTCAATTTGCTGAACATTGGCGTGGTTCTTTTCTGGCTCGTAACGGTCGTTTCCGTCCGAAATGCCTATCCAAAAGTAGAGGATTTCGTCCTTTACATTGGAATCGTAATCGGAACTTATTTACTAATTGATTTGTCCAAAATCATTTTGGCAAAACAATTCCACGACAGACTGAATCAACGTGTGGCAAACAAAATCCGAAAAGCAGTAGGTTGTATCTTAATGATTTTCAGTGTGTTTATCTTTCTTCAAAGTTTTAAAAAATTCAATAAGTTCGAAGAGAAATTAGAAAAAGCAGAGAAGCAACAGCCGAAGATTAAGTAATATTTGACTCCGTCGAACCATCACATTAGGTTTGGGCGCCTTTATCCGCCCTCCGTTCCCGCTTTTTTGTGCCAAGGCTTTTTCCGAGGCTTACAAAAAGAGCTCCACTCAGGTCGGGGCGCGCTTCGCAAGGTTGAAGATTTGTCACCAATCGAAGTTCGTCATAAAATCCAATTTTGCCAATCTTTTAAAATCTAAGAAAGACCAAAACCGAAAATTTTGATGAGCGAAGCGTCCTTGCGAATCTTAAAATATTTTCAATAAAATAAAAAAAATCTTTGCGACCTTTGCGTTAAAATAAAACCAACACAAATGCAAAACACCATTTTCCCAAAATCCCTAAAAAAAGGAGACAAAATCGCCATCATTTCCCCAGCTGGTTCTGTTGAAGAAACTCAACTGGAAAAAACTTTAGCCTTAATTAAAAGCAAAGGTTACAAACCCATTTTAGGTGAAAATCTCTACACAAAATTCCAAAATGGCTATTCTTATGCCGGAACGGAAGAACAAAGAATTAATGATATCAATTGGGCTTTAAACGACCCAGGGATTTCCGCAATCTGGGCTTCAAGAGGTGGTTATGGCTGTCAGCATTTGGTCCAGCATTTAGATTTGAAAGAATTCGAGAAAAATCCAAAATGGTACATCGGATATTCTGACAACACAGTGATTCAAAGTTATCTGTTGAAAAAAGGTTTTGCATCCATTCACGGACAAACCATCAAAACGTCAAGCTTTGGCGTAACCGACGAAAGTTATGACTTAACCTTCGATATTCTAAAAGGAAAATTCTCAAATTACAAAATCGATTCTACAGAAAATAATAGAGTAGGAGAGGCTTCCGGAACTTTGGTTGGTGGAAATCTGGCGTTGATTTATGCACTTTTGGGAACAAAATATTCATTTGATTTTCAGGATAAGATTTTATTCATAGAAGATATTGGTGAGAATTTCTATGCACTGGACAGAATGATTATGAGTCTGGAGCTTGCCGGCGTTTTCAAAGAAATAAAAGGACTCATTGTCGGCGGAATGACCAATATGGGAAAAGAAGGAGAGAATAAAAGTTACGAAGAATCCTTCGACCCATTCGTCAATCAACAGATTGGAAACAGAATTTCCAAATACGATTTCCCAACAGCTTTTAACTTCCCAAACGGCCATATCTTTGACAACAGACCGTTGATTATCGGGTCAGAAATTACTATGAAAGTAGGGAAGGATGTGAAAATTAAGTTTTAAGAATTTAAAATGGCTGACCACAACGACTTTGGAAAAATGGCAGAAGACTTGGCTGTTGATTTTTTGATTAAAGCAAAATATAAAATCCTTGTCCGCAATTTCCGTTACTTAAAAGCTGAAATCGACATCATCGCAGAATTCGAAAATCAAATCATAATCGTTGAAGTAAAAGCAAGGCACACAGACGCTTTTCTGGAACCTCAGGAAGCTGTTAACAAAAAGAAAATCAAATTGTTAATCTCTGCGGCGAACTATTATATCGAAGAAAATAATATAGATAAAGAAGTCCGTTTCGACATCATCTCCGTCCTTCCTAACAAACAAAAAACCCTGGAGATTACTCATATTATTGATGCATTTCAAAGCTTCGAAATTTGATTTGATATAAAACTCTATTAATTAGAATTTTAAAAAAATGTTTTACGTGAAACATTTACAATTCAGTTATCAATATCTACGGTTCGGTTACATTTAATTTAATATGATCATTCCTTGGAATATCTTTGAATCAAATTAAGAGATATGAAAACGCACCGCAAGATCATTGGTCTATTATTGTTTTTGATCAACATCAGCATTTGGTCACAGATCACCGTTTCCGGGAAAGTTACTTTCAAAAACAAAGCTTTGAAAGATATTAATGTAACATTAAAAGACACTTACGACGGTGCTACATCTGATGCCAATGGAAATTACTCTTTCACAACTACAGAATTCGGAGATAAAATTCTGGTTTTTTCAGGAACAAATTATGATGAAGTGGAAGTACCGGTGAGGCTGGAAGGAAAAGACATTTCTGTTCCGGCTAATCTGAAAGCCCAGATCAATGAGATCAATGCGGTTGTGATCACAGCAGGAAGTATAGAAGCCAGCGATAAAAAGCGCGCAACAGCATTACTCACGCCTTTGGATGTTTATACAACGGCGGGAGCCAACGGACAAATCTCGTCTGCCTTGGGTTATTTGCCAGGCGTTCAGAAAGTGGGAGAGAGTGAAGGCCTGTTCGTAAGAGGCGGAACCGGCGCAGAAACCAAGATCTTTATGGACGGAAACCTTGTGAATAATTATTTCACCAATTCGGTTCCGGGAATTGCCGGAAGGGATCGTTTCAATACGTCTTTATTTAAAGGGAATGTCTTTTCAAGTGGGGGATATTCTGCAATTTATGGGCAGGCTTTATCATCAGTTCTTATTTTGGAAAGTGTAGATCTGCCGGAAACCACCTCTTTTGATTTCGGTGTTTCCCCGATTTTCCTCAGTGCCAATTATCAAAAACTAAATCAGGAAAAAACCGCATCCTGGGGTCTTGCCGGTGGATATTCTAATCTTGGATTGATGGGTAAATTATTCAATTTCAATACAGATTTTGATAAATATCCTCAAGGTTACGGATTTGATGGGAATTTCAGAATCAAAACCAAAAAAGGTGGTTTCATCAAATATTACGGAAGCGTGGATGAAAACAAAATGGCGGTTGGTTCCGAAAGTCTGGAGAAAGATTCTGACAGAAATACGGTCAGCCTGAAAGGGCAGAATATGTATCACAATCTGTCTTATAGAGAGAAATTCGGGAAATATCTTTTGAATATTGGAACGTCTTACACTTACAACTCCAGCGATTTGAATTTTGCCACCTTTCTTAATAATGTGGAACAATCCAATACGCCAATCAATAGTAAATCGAATTACATCAATGCAAAAGCAGTTGGCGAAAGAAAAATCAACAGAGCGAGCATTCTTCGAGCTGGTTTTGAATTGAATAATGCGGATGAAACTATGAAATACGGGTCTTTTAAAAGAGATTACAAAGATTTGATCTCGTCTGCATTTGCAGAAACCGATTTGATTTTCACTAATAATTTAACGGCAAAAATAGGAGCCAGAACAGAACATTCTTCTTACCTAGACAAATGGAATTTCTCTCCAAGAGCGGCTTTGGCTTACAGGATTTCTAAAGACTGGACCACATCTTTCGCTTATGGAATTTTCTATCAAAATCCGGAAAGCAAATATCTTTACAGCAAGAATTTCAATTTCCAGAGAGCGGATCATTATATCTTTCAGGTTCAGAAAAATACGGATGGGAGAAGTCTGAGATTCGAGGCATTTTATAAAAAATATGATGATCTGATCAAAACAACTTCTTTGGTAGATAACTCAGATGCGACAACTATTCAGTATTATCAGATCGCAAATGACAATGGCGGAAAAGGCTATGCAAAAGGAATCGAACTATTCTGGAGAGACAAAAAGACCATCAAGGACATCGATTATTGGCTGACCTATTCTTATCTGGATTCGAAAAGAGATTTCCTGAACTATCCTTTTAGTTTAGCTCCGAATTTCGCCTCAAAACATACCATTAATGCGGTTGCCAAAAAATTCATTATAGACTGGAAAACAGGATTTAATCTGTCATATACCTATTCCAAAGGGCGACCTTATTATGATTTGGTTTCAGAAAATGGAGAAAATATCATTCGTC
>Ga0247808_10001036_pt1 | contig 13451 bp, 12 predicted proteins | sample UWRJL089202R1_FD_179914 | JGI IMG/M metagenome (GOLD analysis project Ga0247808, IMG submission 179914) | Plant litter microbial communities from Arlington Agricultural Research Station in Wisconsin, United States - UWRJ-L089-202R-1 | ecosystem: Environmental > Terrestrial > Plant litter >... | reverse complement strand
TGACGTTCAAACTGAAGACTTTCCCATTCTCTCTCTATTGTAGATTGTTAAAAAACAAGTCGTTTACTGAAATTTTGATCGGCTTCGATTTATAGCCTTGCTCGCTGATTTCAAGCCGGCATCTGAACCAAAAGTACTCACTTTCAAAGCTCAAATCGAGTATACTAAAAGTGTCTCCATCTGTGAACATAATTATAGTTCCCATTTTAAAGTTTAGTAAAAGTCACTAACTCAATACCCAGGATAACCTCCCACATTTCCCCTCCCACTCCCCCAATCCTCTATCTCAAACCCACCTGCCTACGCCGGGCCCCCCTTATACCCCATCCTATTTCCTTCATTTATCAACCCAAACGCCAATCTATTACTTCTCCTAAAACTAACACCAATCCCCCCATTCACCTTATCCCTCACATTCCCCTTCCACCCCCTCCCCCTATGCAAATTCTTACTCCTGTCCCCGATTCCCCTGCCAGCTATATTACTCGGTACTGTGTAGGATCAGGCCACATCGGCACGCTCCCGTAGTTTAAGAAGAGCAGGCATGCTTCGTTGACGTATATAGACAGACTCATCTCGGCGACGGTGTATTGATCGAAGAGAAGTGGTACCTTTCTAAATAACTATATAAAATTTTGATAAAGCTCTTAGACAATTGAAATCGTATACTCGTATACGAGTTGGGTTGTTTGAGGGGAGTTGAGGAGAGGTTGAGAGGGGCATTAAGCAAGGCCCCTTCGGTTAAAAAGGGGACCCAAATCGACTCCCATAAGGAGGACCCTTGATAAATGTGACAGGGGACCGAGAACGGCCATTGTCACGATATCTTGATAGGCTCAGAGATGTGGCTATGCTATAAGTAGTAGGATTTGCAAAAGTCTATATTTAGATAATATAGAAACTATAACCGATTCTCGAGGGAGCCAGAAGGGGAACCCCCTAAGCGTGATCTATCGACTTACTTTCGACTCACCCTTACTCGCTATAACTCACCCTTTATTCTCGATAAAGCAGCTTTGCTCACGTTTCCGAACAAAAATAGATTTTCTTCTTGTTAAGATTGGCGTGTGATAATCGACTGTATTTGAGCGCGAGTTCTTATAGCATCGAAGTTGAACAAGTGCTCAGAATTGAGTCACGTGCTCCTGGATCCTTGTACTTTGGCAGGGGAGCGAGAACGGATACTATCACGACATCATACTATAATAGGTTACAAAAGGTGGCTATGTTCTAGAATAACAGGCATTAGCAGAATTTATATACAGACAATAAGGATATTATAACTGATTCGCGAGGGGCTAGAAAAGGATCCCCCTGAGTATGGTCTGGCTGATTCATTAGCGTGCTCAGGGCTCAGGGCTCAACTTAGGTTAGAGCAGCGACTGCTCAGGTCCAAAGACGGAAATGGATTTTGGTGAGAGCAAGATTCGGTGTAGATTATATTGGTATTCCGCGCCGAAACCGATTTCACTTCGTTTCTAACGCGGTTAGTCAGCATCTGCTCTACTCAGGCGCTACTTAGTTACCCTCGCCTCTACTCCCAATGAGCGGCCTCAATCGTCCGCCCCAAAACAAAGGTGGTAGTAAGCTTTGCCTTCCAGATGCAAACACTATTTCTATTCCCACATATTTAGAAGACTTCATTACTCCTGAACATCTACTACGCGATACTTACCTAATATGTCTTGTCTGGCATGATTGGAGTCGTGAATTCTAGTTCTATTATGGGGCTGACTACATCCTGGTCATGTCAGTCTTTTATCCGCAGAGGCTGCTGCCGCTACACGTCCGATTTTTGAAGCTTTTACCTGGATTAGAATCAGACCCTATCCAATGTGAACTTATCGAGTCCGAATTGGATAAGGCACTAGGGTTCGAGGCGCTCTCGTATGTTTGGGGGGATGCGAAAATCAGGCAGAAGATAGAATGTGTAGAGGGCGAATTCTCCATCACTGCCAACCTCTACCAAGCCCTACACCACCTTAGACAGCCGAATTCAGCAAGACTTATCTGGGCAGATGCAATCTGCATCAATCAAGATGATATTGAGGAAAGGAATCAGCAGGTGCAGCTAATGAGAGGGATATACTCCCGCGCTTCTCGGGTAGTCGTATGGCTAGGTTTGGAGGACGGAGAAGACGTCAATGCAGCTATTACTCTCATGAAGACTATCTATGTGGCATGCAGCGAACATGCTGAGAGAATCGACGCAGACCTAACCACCTTGGCAATCGCATATCAGGGCTTAAACGGTGTAACACTCGATCAGCTGGAGAGCCTCGGAGATCATTGCACTCCAAAACATCCTCGCTCGTGGCTAGCGCTGAGAAAGTTCTTCGCAAGACCATGGTTCACTAGGGTATGGTGCATACAAGAGATCGCCCTCGCTCGTGACTCAATCGTTCTCGTGGGTGGCCATTCTATCTCCTGGAATATGGTAGGTGTGACTGCATGTTGGCTTACCAGCCAGATGTCTGAGAGCGACTTCGATGGGCCTAGTCATCTAGATGATATTGATTATTACAATGCTTACTGTATGTTTGATGATAGCGACAGAGATGAGCTCGATTTGTTGCAAACTCTTGCAAAGTATCGTGATTTCGAATCGACAGACCCGAAAGACAAGGTGTATGGTCTCCTAGGTCTTGTCCAGACAAGCAACGGGAAACCAATGGTAGATATTGAATACAAAAAGTCTCTGCGTGAAGTATATCTCGATGTAGCACTCATGGCGATCAAGAGTAGCGGGAATCTTGCTGTGCTTTCCTATGTGAAGCATGGTGAGATAGACGAGCATGAAGTGGATATCCCGTCCTGGGTACCACGCTGGGACACATCTACTGAAGTCATGATGCTGCACAGCAAAGCACTGTCCTGGTCCTCGTGCGGCCGTCACGCAGTGGCAGACTTTTCGTTGACAAGCACAGGAGGACTCAATCTGCGCGGGATATATTACGATAGCATTGAGTTTGCGTCTGGCATGATGGACATAAGTATGTTCAGAAACTCAGACGAGAAGTCTCAACCTCACATTATCCTTGATCTATGGAACATTTGCTCAAAAGACGACACTTCCTACCCAAGCAAGCATCAATCTATCATTGCTCTGGCTCTCATCTTGACATCTGGAGTAACTGAAAATCACGAAAGTGTCATGGGGATGGAACAAGATGATAGGTCACAATTCTATGCGGATTTCGCTGCCTTCATCCAGCATCTCTTCCATCGCACAGGTCAACAAAATGACACGTTCCCTCCGGCCGAGATCGCTACGTGCAAGGGCGATTGGCAGCGGTATAAGGTTGCATCATCACGGGTATGTGACCAACGACGATTTTTCCGCACAACCGGTGGAATCTACGGAATAGGACCAGCCTATATGGGCAAGGAAGATATTGTGGTTGTACTTTACGGAGGCAAGATACCCTACGTCTTACGACCGATGGGCGCTGGCTTCAAATTTCTTGGCGAGTGTTACGTTGATACTATCATGTTTGGTGAAGCCTTTCAAGAGGCTTCACCAGACGGTCCTAACGAACATGTCTTCTCTTTGTTGTGAGATTAGACGCTTGAGATTATTCTTTAGCGGATCAGTGAGGTCGGATTACGTCTAAAAAGTGCGGAATTATATTTGTCCGAGGTAAAGACAAGAAGACTTCATCCTATTGCTGTTAGCTAAATAAGAAATTAAAGGTTTTTATCATCGGATGTTTAAACCCAGAAAACCTCAATCCTTCGTGAATCAGCTCAGAAGGCGTGTTGTTTGTTGTTCAGTTCACTTCCAAAAATAAAGCACTCCTAAAACGAGCCCTACCTCCCAATGAGGAAGAGAGCAAGCTCTTAGGGGAATCTTACTATATTTTGAAGGGATAGTTTACCGAGAAGCAAGTATTGCTTTTCATGTCTACATTACTGGATCTCTAAGATAAATTAGCCTCTGTTCCTATCAGCAGATCAAATATAGCCTTGTTTTGATTGATGTTGTCGCTACAATAAAACAGCGTTACGGTCACTGGACTGAGGTTTGCTGGTGTTATAAGCTGAACTAGGTGACCAACTTCTATCATCCTTTTGAGGGCTAGGTCCATTTAATCACGTTCGTGGAAAGTTGACGTAAAGATGTTATTAACAAACTATAACCTTTTCATTCCTGAAACTTCACCGCGCAGACATGGTTTTGGAACTGCTAGCTATCTATGGATCAATAAACTTAAGAAACAAAGAGAGAAGCATATCGGCGGTGGGGAACAATCGTTACGAGTATAACGAGTGAACTAGTTCCTGGCCTGCAGAAAGGAGTTGAATAAGCGGTAATTGCCAATAGATCGACGCGATGTATTGGTATCCAAGTAAGTAAAGTTAAATATGATGTTCTCTAAAGTTTGGGGAGGGAGGTGGCTCCACCTGACGGTGGTCTAATTTTGACCCCGGAAGAATCTCTGCTTTATTTTTCCCAATCTCAGCTAGTAATAGTCTTAGTCAAGTTGCCTAAAAGAGCCGCCTTCTCTATAGCCTGGCTCAAGGATTGCTCACTCTTGGATAAAGCAGTGACTGCTTAGTCCCAGAGACGGAAACGGACTTTGGTAAGGGCAGGATTCGGCGCAGATTATAGCGGAAATACATGCCATTTTCCTCGGCTCGTGCACTATCGATCCCAGTTGTGCTTCCTTCGTGGCGGTAGGTACATATGGGACGCGAACAATTAGAGAGTAGATTACATTTTCGCTGGGTTAGGGATTTCTTCACGGAATTTGATTTTTCATTAGATTCTGGATAGAAGTTTTCGTATTGTTTGTGACTATGAATAAAGGTCTAGAGCCGGAATCAGGACAGAGGTTCTATATCTGGTTCCACAGTGATCTTATGAATTGTGATAGCACCGTGTAAGTCCGACCATTGTAATATATCAAACGCACTCTGTAGATTTCTTTGGATGTCACTATCAACTGACCCTGGGTTCAAAGTTATGTCAATGTGTTTTATCGTTCCATTTGGCAGTTTTCTCCGCGCACCTGGAAGCAAGTCCGGGGTATCCTCAAGGTATGCATCAATTGCACGTCTTAGTGCTGCCTGGCCTTGCTCATCCCTAATTTTAATCCGCTGATTGATACCAGAAACCATAAGCTCGCGGCCACTGGAAGCAGTTATTCAAGACGGCGGTGTTGGTAGCTGACTTCTGCATTGCCTGTCCGAACCTGTGTTTCCCATTGGGCCAGCAGTCCTAACCTCTGGTCCTGGTCTGTCATCTTTGCTCTGGCGAGGTACAAATGAGCACGTTCGGGTTCTGGACGACTCTCTGGAATGATGTATGGAAGACCACCTGGAAGAATCCTGACTGCGAGTCATGCCACCAAGGGTAGATTCCTCGCGGTTGTAAACCTGTCTCCAAGACTGTTCGTTCTCGCGACGATCTGCTAGCCATGGAGGTCTTCTCAATTTAGAAGACTCTCTGGAAGACTCCCCACCAATTTCATCGTCGTGAGAATGATATTCTTCACCATAATGATTGAAATGTCTTTGACCATCTTGATAGTCGTCAAAATACGGAGAAGTTTGTCTACCTAGTTGGTCATCATCGGTGAAAGGCAGGCGATCATCCCAAACCCTGTTGGTTAAAGTTCCAGTTCCACAACGTTGTCCCCGGCGGCTCTCAGAAAGGCAATCTCTTGATCGGGTTGGCCAGCGCGATCCTCGCTCTGATCTTCCTGTCCAGGAAGTCCTATGAGAAATCGTGGAGATTTATTGATTCGAGTCTTTAGTTGTATAATGCCACTGGAACGATAATGAGCTGCTAAAACATTGGTATGAAAATATTACGATTACTGTGGTCCATATAAACTCTCATTTGCAAATAATACTATATATATGTTGAAACTACATAGCGACTCTAACAAAGAACGCGGGAGTATAGTTCACTCCTTGTCAGTAAAAGAGACAAAGATTTACTCTAATCATCAAAATATCTAAAAGAGTGCTGCTGCAATTGGAAAGGCTTGCCAAATACACCTGTGATATTGAAGCAGATAATATGTGAAATGCCAAAGAACTGCTCAATGGGAAGACCACGACCAGGATCTGAATTTTCACTCGGCTCTAGGTAGTTTGTCTCCCCATTCGTGATATGCTGAGATGCTATGTATACAGTGACCTTCAGGCCATCAGAACCCTCTAGACTTTAACTCCAGACACTAATAATACAACACTGCCTAATTGCCTTCTGATGTCTTCTCGCTCAACATCATGTGTGTCTTCAACTGCACCCCACATCCCTGTCTGCCAATCCACTTCTAAACTGGCAGCTTGTGCAGCCTCCTCTACCCCAAACTTTTTCTCTTCTGCATTATTTCCACCTCTGAGATGTGCCAGTTCCGTACTCCACTCCACCAGTAGCCTTGTTGCTGCCAATAACCCTTTCTGAGCCAGTACAGCTCTCTCTAGTCCCGCCAGCTCGAACGCTGGTAGGCCAGTAACCCATCCCTGTATTACATCCTTTGTCATTTGTGGTTGAGGAAGAGGCATGATACTATTTGGGTCCAATACTGGAATTATTTTAACCCCGGGCCACACCTTCTCCGTTAGATATTGTATTATAGGCAACGCTGTGCGAATTTGAATAGATCTCAAACTCTCCGTCCGCCCAACGTGTGTCTCGTATCCTGGTGGGTCGGGAACGGGTTCGGGTGCCCAGCACAGTAAGGAATCTGTATCTAAGTATCGCATCATTGTCTGCACAACATTGGCGCGTATTTCTCCCTTTCCCTTTGCGTCTTCATCTGCAATGTCCAAAGCACGAGATGCTAGTGAAGTCAGAGGTATTAGGTGATGGCGTAGTGCCTGCTGGGCCGAGACAAGTAGATCCCATTCTAAAGCTATTGCTGATGCGAGATGGGGCTTATTATGAGGAACTGTGAGGATATCTTTCGTGGGGCGGCGAAGCGGGTGTTTGTCTAGATGAATTTGTAATCCTCCTAAGTAATCGTCAGAACGGTCTCGTATCATAAATAAGAAAGTTGCCCACCATCAGTATGCTTCACATGCACATTCTTCCAAAATCTCTTCGTCTTTGCTGTACCACTACCCTTTCCTCCAGTTATATCTCTTATATCTTGCCCACGCTTCAGTAACTCCGCTTGTTTTCGTCGTCTAGCAACCCTTGAATCTACATGTTCGGCACTGGGAATAGGAGCCGGAGGTGGAGGTGCTACAATTGATGCTGGGGAAATTGTAGCTTCTTTGGTTGGGGTGGAGTGTAAATATCTTTGACCCAAAGTTGCAGTTCCAGCTTTGTAGCTATGAACAGTTGGTCGGGCATCAGAGAAGCATCTTCTTGTGAATCTGGCAGAAGCTTGCGGTATCGAAAACTTCTGAATCACAGTTCTAGCATCCGCCAACGGCAATTGAGTGACCCGTTTCATGCTGGAGATGGGTGTTGAGAGATAGACTCGGTGGATAGTAGATAATGATTGAACTTTTGTTACGTCGCATTAGGACTTACAGGGCGTGTGGCTAGTAGCGAACCTGCTTGATAGCCTCGCGACAGAGCAGGTGTGGTTCTACCCCCTACTAGATACACCCATTTTTGGGAGTCAGCTTGGTACAATACTACTATTTCATCTCTGAACAAGCAGACAACGATAAGCACGTTATATTTAATGTGAAATCTAAAGTTCTTATCAACAGCTTGATATTACAGAATATGATGAATCGAATTGGACATCCCTTGCTGTTGTATATCCTTCTGGCGTTTCGCTCTTTCTTTCAGTGGAGAAAAGTAAATCGAGAAAGATTTTGAATTGCGTTTAATTGTAGGATCCGAGATATTTCTTTTGATATCGAGCTTCTCCCGCCCGACTTATCACCACACACCAACCAATTGAATTACAGAAAGTTTTAGCAACGAAACCAAAGTGACGTAATTAGTTGTTGACATCCAACAAATCTAGCTGTTTGGGCGGACAAAGTGTAACCACTCAAATGGTGTAATCTTCCTTCGCGGCAATAGGTGGTAAATTGATAGGCTGGTACGTCAGCAAAGAAAGGCCAGAGAATAAGAAAATATCGGTCCGTTTATAGGAGCAAGGTTGAGGTATTTCATTGTGTTGATATGAGGTGACGGGACGGCCAGAATTCTCCCCTCAGTGGCGGAAAGTGAACAACGGTTACTACAAGTGTGGGAGTACATGGCAAAGCCTGTCTAGGATTGGATGCCAACGGCCAGCATCAACATCTATAAAAGCTAGCTAGATCAATCTTCTGAGAACACAAAGAAATTCTCAATCAGATACGAATCACATCACGATGCCCCCGTCAGCAAGTTTCTTATTTAGCATTGCCCAGTATGTTCACTCTGGACAATGAAATTACTATGTCTCATATAAAACAGGTGTTTTGACACAGATACCCACTCCGATCTAACGATTAAAAGTCACAACAGATCTTGGAAAGTTCACCGCGTGATTGTTTGCTCTCAATCGACGGTCTTGCATGCAGCATGTACAGGAGGCTTTAAGGTTAAACTTTCGGTCAACCATCGTCATTCACCTCAAAAGCTCACCTTTTGCAGGAGTCATATTCAGGAGTTATCGATCTAGATGACGATGATGCGACCGCGCTAGAAGTAATGCTAAGATACTTCTATACCGGCGAATACATCGAGCCAATTAAAGATAACAATAAACTTCAGCTGGAGGTGCAAGTTCTAACATACAACATGGCTGATAAATACAATGTATCGAGCCTAGGAGTGATAACAAAGGAGAAATTCAGATCTACCTTAAAATCTTGCCCTTCGGCAGAAGATTATCTACGCTTAATTCCAGATGTGTACACAATACCCAGGCCAGGTAATCCCCTGAGGACAATCGTAGTTGAGTATGCTAGATTGAAATTTCGAGACATGATGCAAAGCACTGATCTTGAGCTGGTACGAACCACGCTGCAAGATGTACCGGAATTCGCATTCGAGGTACTACAATCGTTTGTCAATGCTCCTGTACGAGGAAGATGCGGCACGTGCGGTCCAAACCAGAACGCTGAAGTACTTCAGATGAGGTGTCTCAAGTGTGGCAAAGGAGGTCTTTCACTCTAGCAGATAGGCTTCAAACAAGTTGTATGGCAGGAAAACATGTAACAACGTTGGAATCTAGAAGCTGGTTTCACGGAAAATTGGGCACACACGTGGCGCGAGCATAAAAGTTGTCGCCTGGGCATGCTTGATAACGATGAGTCTACTTGTGGGTATGACATGTATCTACCCGTTTTAGCAGAAGAAAACTGAGATACCTGGACACAATTATATAAATAGTGAGTATAAACACATTTATGAATTACAGACCTCTTTTGGTTCAAGAAATAGGCAAAGGCAAGATATTGATGATAGCGTCTCTAATACTCACAAGAATGACATGCTTACAAGAAGCTTTTTACCTTAGACCACGATGTGACCAGATACAGAAATTTAACGAAGCGTGAAAATGATGATGAAAGTCAATTATTTCAGGCGAGTGCTCAGGAGCAGCCTTCGATACGGTATGGTAGGACAGGTGGCCATGTAAAATATCCTACTCTGGATCCGGAAAAGCACTTAGACACTAGCATTGGACTTCTACCACTAGCGTGCCAGAATCTGTTTTTAACCAAAGAAGTTATCCTAGTTGCGATGTTTTATTACCAATCACGCACATTATGGAATGGCGTTTCTCAATTCTGGCCGCTATCTTAGGCGAGTAAATGCATGTGACCTTCAAATGCTCCTCCCAGGCCGAGACATGCTCCTACTTAGCGAGATGCAGATATACGATAAGGGAGACAATATACCAGATCAATAGTCGCCAAAAGGTCTGTGTCAACACTGTTAGATGATTTAGTTATGCTGCCTGGTGACTGCCTAAAGTTGCCTGGGCATGGAACATAATGTGGATCACGAGACCATCTATTTTAGGATACGTCCCCATATAGCGTGTCTTGATATGAAGATCAGGATTCTAAAAGCCCAATACAAAAGATATCAAATTCAGAAAAGAAAATTCCATTGTTATTGTTTGTTTAATTATCTGGCCCTAACTCACCAATATAATTGATCATAAGACCTAGAAAGATGGCCGTCCCAAAAAGTCCCCCAATCCTCATATTCGGCAAACTTTCGAACAAATACACAGTTGATCTCATCAAAAAGATACTCAATGCTCTCGGGCAACGAACAGTCTCGGGAAAGCTTCAATCTCGTAGGCGAGATGCTCTCCTGGAGAGATTGCGTTCAGTAGAAAGAGACCTTACAGAAGTCGAACGACATTCCATCCAACATCTTCTGAAATCAAATTCTGCCATCACGCAAAACAGATTTGTAGAGGAGGTAAAAACACTCGTCAAAAATAAAACGAAGTTAGAATGCCAGATATGTGCTGAAGTCAAGCCATCATCTTGTTTTCATGTTGGGAAAATCAGTCCCTCATGCAGCCACATATCCCCCGTTTGCAAGAGTTGTCTCAGGGTATACATCAACGTTCAGCTCAACGATAAAGATTGGCAAGCGATAGGCTGTATCATATGCTCGAGTACTCTTCCCACAGATACTATTAAGCTATACACTACATCAGAAGTTTTTGAGAGGCAAGCGATATTGCAGCCCACTAATTGGCTTGACTAATATCCAATCCAGGTTTAGAGAGTTTATGATAGCGAATCAACTAAGACACATGCAAGACTTCAGATGGTGTCAGTATCCGAAGTGTGGAGCTGGTCAAATTCACCCTAAAGGTTCAAGGGAGCAGAATGGCCTGACTATTTGCTATAAATGTGGTGGACCTGGTTGCTTCAAATGCAGTTCACCGTGGCATGAAGGAAAAAGATGCGATAAGGCTCGAGAGGAAGCTATGGAAAGTCTTCCGCCGGACGAGAGAACTGGACTGATTATCGATACTACTACGAATACCTGTTCCAAATGCCATGCCAAAATTCAAAGAGCCGGTGGCTGCAAACATATGACTTGTAAGCGCATTTAATAGCCTAATAGTATACCACAGAGAACTGACTATTAACAAGGCCGTTGTGGGAACTATTTCAATTGGAGTGCACCAATATTGAAGCTGCCACCTCTCCCTAAACTGCCGACGTTAGTCGCCCCTATCGAGGTAACTTTCATCCTACCACCAGCGGAACCTGTGACTGATAGCCTTACAGATGACTCCAAGCGATACGGAATCGTTAGAGAATACTTTTTCGCAGTCGCAAATCGATCATCAACTTTTAGGAGACGTGACCTTGGCAGGATATGATTTTCTTCGCTTAGACTGCAGCAAGACATGATGTTTCACGTGCTATTGGTGGTTGAATGCGTAATGGATAATGGATAGATTTGCGATCATAGGAATTATTTCCCGATATGCTACTTTTCTGGCCCTACATTCGCTGAGTTGCTAAATAGACTTTATGATTAGTATCATTTACTAATACGACCTGTAGTGGGCTCCCGCTCTCTATGATCTACCTCTCTTATTATCAATAGTTGTACAGTTTTAATTCAAATCAATTTATCCGGCACCGGGGCCGTCATCGTTATTTCCTTCCACAAAATTGATAAGTGACATCGAATCGTTTACATTAAGCTCAGGTGAGATCCGAGGGACAAAAAGTTCAAGAATAGCGATGTTTTCTGTAGGCGACGGCTTATGCTACACTAAATTAAGCTTTGAAGAACTCTCGGCGACCCTCCAAATGATTTAGCCAGGATCGTCATATGACATACTGGAATTTTACACCAGCCTATCTACACTGCATATCAAGCAATCTAATCCCCTTTTTCCGTTCTAAAAAGGTATGTTGTTGCACTATTTCTCTAATACGAGGTCAAATGAATCACGGTACCACACATGTTTGACTTGGGGGGATGTCGCACTGTTATAGTACATAAGTAGAACGTTATCTCATAATATAAGTTGTGGCTTCTTCTTATACCAGATTTTGAGCATCGGTTCTTGAATTATCAAAACTTCGCGGCTTTGCCATTCCGTTGCACCTTAAATTCAAAGACTATCACTAAAATGTCTACACGTTCTCATTATCTACTCAATGTCGTACTTCTCACCATGCTCCACGCAATGACTGCGCTATCCCAATACATTGCCCCAAACTTAACGGCAACATCCTTTTGCGCCAATCCACTGACGCTTTACTTTCCGTCTCCATACCCTTACGCACCATTCCCGCCCGTCACGCTTTCATCCACACCACCTCACAACACGAGCTACACGGACTCTCTTAAGATCGAGCCTTCAGATGGAAGCATGTATGTGGAAATCAGCACCGGCGAAGCCTCTAGCCCCAGTGTGGACCGATTAGAGGTTGAATACAGAATTGCATGGGGCAGTTTTTCGTATAACATTAAGGTGTTTGGTAACGGATTCCAGGATGGGAAAGTATGGTTGGGAGCATCGGATCCGTCGTGTCCTAGCGTGCTTGTTGATGAATTGGGACAAAAGACATGGAATGGAAGTGGTGGAAATAGTGGAGCGTGGTGTAGCACAAGACCGATCAACCTGCTGGTAAATGTTTGTGTTTGAAAGATACTGCACTCTGGCATTACAGAACTGTAGCTCGCCAAGTGTAGGTCGACCGACTGTAATTCAAGTACAGAATGGTGAATGGTTTGGAATATCGGTACTAAGTAAATGTAATTGTTATTTTAGGGAAGGGTTTAACTTGTTTGTAATGACACGAATTACTATTCTACAAAACTACATTTTATAGCTTACTGGTAGGCTCGAGTAATTGGTCGACCAAAACCTTCACCTTCAACGCCGCTCCATAACTATACTGATAACCCCTTCCCTCCAAATCCATATGCGGGTACAACATGACGCTCAGATTCTATACGCCTGCCTCCATCTCTATCCGGCCGAAAGCCTACGATATTTGCTTGCACATCTCTCCGGAGATCTACATCTGCAAACCGTCCACGAGTCATAATATTAACTCGGTCTAAAATATCTTTCCGAAGAGCAGTATCAACGTCTGTGCTCGTGTTATCGTAGTCTTCGATCCCAACAATGATGACACCATTGCTAGGCATTCTCCCTATCACATATGTGTGCTCACTATCACGTCGGGTTATGGCTTCACAGCTCATTGCATCAGTAACACTGCCGTCTGTTTAGTGAGTCGCACGTCAACCGTGGGGTATTCAGAACGGAAATATGCTACTTACCCGGGTAATGGACTGTCATTCGCTCTAAGGGCGGCATAGATACCCGAATGAAACCCGGCTTTATGATACATATAACCGAACACCGAAGGCGAGATACCACTCAGAACACGTGCATGAAGACTATAGTGACCTGTGAGTTATTTCAATAACTAATTGTACAAGCTACATATCTGAGCTATCTTAACTGTTCAAGAGCCATCCAACGCTCACTATCCGCGGTGCTATTCCAAGGTTCTTGCCCTCGATAAAT
>Ga0247808_10001034_pt1 | contig 13451 bp, 8 predicted proteins | sample UWRJL089202R1_FD_179914 | JGI IMG/M metagenome (GOLD analysis project Ga0247808, IMG submission 179914) | Plant litter microbial communities from Arlington Agricultural Research Station in Wisconsin, United States - UWRJ-L089-202R-1 | ecosystem: Environmental > Terrestrial > Plant litter >... | reverse complement strand
GTCCATTGTCATTGAAATCTGCTACAGCCATTGCAAGGGAACCATCGCCGGCTGCTATCGATTTGTTGAAGTATAGGGTATTGGGACAACCACCAATATTGAGGAAAATGCTCAGGTTATCATTTGCAAAATCAGTAACGACTACATCAGGCAAATGGTCTTCGTTCGCATTTAATACGGCGATGTCAGTCAATATTCCTCTTACAGTATAGGTGTCCTTAAATGGGAAATCCGAAGCACTGATTTGTCCCAAAACAGATTGACCAATCAATAGGCTACCCAAAAAACAGATTAAAAATGGCATGTATGAATAAATAATTTTACAAAGACCAAACGCCTGATGATTTAAAAAATTTCATCCTGACAGTGACTTTTGAGTATATTTAAAAACAATCTGTTCTGCTATGGAATTAAAAACTCTCGTCGATCATTTACAAAAAAGAATACAGCAACCCTTACCCGGATACCAGGCTCAACTCGGTTTATATTCCGCCCAAGGCCTGAGCGATTACGAAAAACACCTGCAAAATTTCGAACAGGAGTCCGATAGAAATCCAGCCCGGCAAAGCGGTGTACTGATTCTATTGTATGAAAAAGACGGTCGGGTTTTCCTGCCTTTGATCCAGCGACCGGAATACGAAGGCGTACACAGCGGACAAATCGCTTTACCGGGAGGCAAAGCAGAACCCGAAGATCAGGACATCATCGCCACGGCATTACGAGAAACCCGGGAAGAAATTGGTGTGTCGGGTGAACACATCGTTGTATTGGGAACCTTAACTCCCGTCTATATTCCGCCAAGTCGTTTTTGGGTGAATGTAGTACTGGCTTACAGTCCATCCATTCCACCATTTATACCCGACAAACGAGAAGTGGCTTCTGTCATTGAATTTCCATTGGAGCATCTGTCAAACCCTGATTTTGTAGAAGACCGGGAAGTCATCAGGGCACAGCAATGGAAAATGAGAGCTCCCGGATATGTCTACGAGGATCATTTTATTTGGGGAGCAACGTCAATGATTTTAACAGAATTGAGGGAATTGGTTAAGAATTAGACCTATTTACATATGTGCGTACAATTGTAAATACCTTAAATGATTGTCTTACAATCATTTATAATTCAACCGAGTTCGTTTATCGTTCAGAAAGACTGGTGGTAGTTCGTAGTACTAGTCACAGCCAGCGATAATTACCAAGGCCTTCCTACAATGAACTCCATGACGGAGGCTGCTGGAGATTTATTGATTCTCTGAGTGAATGGCAAGAACTTTCTATGAAAGAAAAATTATTTCTTTTGCTCGTCTGATAAAATCTTCGGCTAGGCATCGGACAATTAAATTTATAAGGGAAATTGACTGGGTCTAAATAAGTGGTTTTAAATCAAATATTTATATGTATTATTGTTTTATAATTGATATTATGTTAAATAGATAAAAGGTTAAATAGCCTACCCGTGCATGGCTTTATATTTGTATCCTTCTACTCATATATTACATAGCGCTATGAATCTTATTGATCGTTTAACACTTCTTACCATGAATCCCTGGTTGCTTTTTTTCTCCAGTGTGTTCGCCAGTTTTATCGTATCCTATTTGTTGTATTTCATTTTCAGTCTGATCATCAGGCGATATTTTAATTCCAGCAAAACAAAAGTTAACCGCTCATTACGAGTTTCGTTTCATGTATTGGTAATTGTTTCAGCCTTAAAAATCGGTTATTCTGTTGTGGATTTACCGACTTCATACTGGGATTCCAGGCTGGACAAAGTCCTGAGCATTACTTTGATTTTGGCTTGTACCATGTTTATTTACCGCTTTATAGACTTCAGCCGTAGCCTTTTTTACAGCCATTTACAAGGTGAACAAGCCCAGATTATGCAAGCCCGCAAGGCCCGTACCCAGGTGGAGTTTTTATTTAAGATGGCAGCTATAATCGTCTGGATAATTGGAGTTTGTGCTATTCTAATGAGCTTCGAAGGGGTCAGGAATTTTGGTACGAGTATCCTGGCTTCTGCCGGTATTGCGGGTATTATCATTGGTCTTGCTGCACAGAAATCCATCTCCAATCTATTTGCCGGAATGCAGATTGCATTCAGTCAACCGATCAAAATTGACGATGCCTTGATTGTAGAAAATGAGTTCGGAACCGTAGAAGAAATTGCCCTGACTTATGTGGTGGTCAAACTTTGGGATTCACGTCGCATGGTATTTCCCATCTCTTATTTTATAGAAAAGCCCTTTCAAAACTGGACCCGTGCTTCTTCGGATCTCTTGGGTTCGGTATTTCTGTACGTGGATTATTCCTTTCCTGTAGAAGAAGCACGTAAGGAATTGCAACGCATTCTGTCTTTAGAGGAAGCCAAAGGTCTTTGGGACGGTCGTGTTTCTGTTCTTCAGGTAACAGATGCTAACGAAAGAACATTTCAATTGCGGATATTGGTCAGTTCGATAGATGCTCCTACAACATTCAATCTGCGTGTTTTCATCCGGGAAAAAATGATTGCCTTCATTCAGGAAAATTACCCGCAAAGTTTACCTAAGCAACGGATTGAATATACCACTCGGCAGAACATGGACATTAGAGAATAGAAAATAGAGAAATAGAGAATCTATTTTCTATTTCTCTATTCTCTATTCTCTATTTTCTATCAGTCTTCCTGTAATTTCTTATAAATCCTAAGAATCTCCGAAACACTCCATGCTTGTGAAACGCAACCGTTGGGTTTATGAGGCAAACCACTGTCAAAGATTTCCGAATACGTACCGATTCCCGCTTCGTAACAATGTTCCAGCGCTTTGATCAAATGTGCATTGACTTGTTCCTTGCCTCTTTCTTCTCTTACATAAAGACAAGCATCATAGTAAGGACCCAGCAACCAGCCCCATACAGCGCCCTGATGATAAGATCCATCTCGTGACAATACATCACCGGCATAACGTACCTGGTGATCAGGATGATAAGGTGTCAAACTTCTAACGCCTTTATTGGTCAATAACTCTTGTTCTGCAATTGCCAACACAGATTTGCCTTCTTGCCTGTTCAATAAGGGAAATGGCAAACTCAATGCAAAAAGCATATTGGGACGCACCGAACTATCCTTCTCGTCCCTGCCTTCTACATTGACCACATCGTACAATGCACCGTTGCTTTCGTTAACGAATTGTTGTTTGAAAGAACTTAATATTTTCGAGGCATAATCACTATAGACTACTGCTTGATCAGTAGAACTAAAAATGAAAGCCATCTCTGTTAGAATCTTATGACAGTTGTACCAAAGCGCATTGATCTCCACTGGCTTTCCGATGCGAGGGGTCACCACCCAATCACCGATCTTGGCATCCATCCAGGTTAATTGGACGCCTTTCTTTCCGGCATAAATCAAATGGTCTTTGTCGGCATGAATGTTATACGCCGTACCTTTCAGGTAGGCTTCGCGTATGGCTTGCACCACAGGATAAAAAATGACTTTTACCGTATTCACATCGTGGCTCTTTTTCCAATATTGATAGACTGCTACCACATACCACAGCGCCGCATCGACACTGTTGTATTCCGGTTCTTCTCCCTGATCCGGAAAACGATTGGGAAGCATTCCCCTGTTGACGAACTCAGAAAACGTTTCCAGGATCGCTTTCGCTTTATCGTAATTGCCGCTCTCCAAACACAGTCCTGGTAAGGCAATCATCGTATCTCTACCCCAATCTGCAAACCAATGGTAGCCCGCAATAATGGTATGATGTCCACCACTGCGACTTACTAAAAACTGATCTCCGGACAAAGCCATTTGCTTGATCTCTGAAGGAGCAGTGATATAAGGTTTTAAAACTTCTTTTCTTCTGGTGACTTCTTCGTCCCATAAGGCCTTCGCACGATGAATATCTTTGTTGTCCGGCTGTCCGATGAGTATGTAAAAATCTTCCCCCATGCGAAGTTCTACCGTCAATAATCCCGGTGTATACAAATCTTCCAGGTCATCAAAGCCACGAAGCTCTTCTTCTTTGTATTCAAAATTAATATACCAACCCGCATCTTTACCTTCGTAACGAATGCCTTCTGCCTGTATGCTGCAGCCCAAACCTTCATAAGCTGCTATAACTACTTTATCTGATTCTACCTGTACCTGTTTATTGATAAATGTATTCTTCTTACTCAGCGAATGGATATCACGGCCCGATACAAAGGGTCTTAATTGCAATTGAAAATTACCTGCCGACTGGCCTTTGATGCTGTATTTGATGGCAATACATTGTACACTTTGTAAAGCGAGTATTTCTTTATGTAAAGTAAAGCCTCCTATTTTATAATCGAAAAATGGTCCCCAGTTTTTACCTGCATGCACCAGGTTTTTATATCCTTCCGGTGAAATGGAGCCTGGAAATTGATTGGCAAAAAGAGGATATGTTTGTTGTCCTTCTTCTCCCTGGTGAACGATGGTATCTTCCAGTCTGGATAAAATCATGGTACGTTCTACCGGAGGCCTGCGGGATACATTGTACATCCCATGGTATTTTCTGGTATTTATACCGGCATAAGTTCCGGAAGCATACGCACCGTTACCTAATGTTTCTAACCATTCTGAGGATTGTAAAGCCTTCACATCTTTGTAATAATGTGCAGGCAATTCGATACGCAACGTATCTTTCATACCAATAATTTTAGATGGATGGGAAGCTTCTTCAGAAGGGAGACTGTTTTCAATGGCCATGAAATACAGTCTCCCCTATTATACGGTAACACATTAGGATAGTCAATCTTACAGACTGAATATCACTTATTTAAACTCTTTAAAATACTTTCCAAATCGCCAATTAAAGCAGTCAGTTTTTGCTTGTCGTCTGCATCTTCCGCTTGCGCCAAAGCCTTCTTCGCATAGTCAACGGCTTTCGTATAATTGCTTGTTAATTCTGTTCTTAATGCCGGACCTTGCTTCTTATACTGTGCTTCATTCAATGTATTATAAGTATTGAATTTAGGTCTGGTTTTGTCTACGTACAAGTTGGCAAGATTGAACAAGGCTACATAATTGTTGGGCTCCTTGGCCAATACTTTTAGATAGTATGCTTCGGCCTGGTCTGTTTGGTTTAACTTCTGGTATTGGACTGCAATGTTATTCAATACTAAAGGATCATTGGGATTTCCTTTCTCCAACAAAGCCAGCGTCTGAACGGCTTGCTCGTTCTTGTCTGTTGTAATGTAAAAGTTAGCCAGTTCCTGCAGCAGAGCCGGATCATTGGGATTTTTTAAAAGTCCCGCATTCAATTCCGCTTCGGCTTTTTCCTTGTCACCTGATTCCAGGTAATAATCCGTTGCGATTTTATACACATGACTTTTGAAATAACCATTGGCTTTCAAATCTTCTGTAAAAACAAATGCTTGTCTGAGGTCATTGCTCGCTGCAGCGGCATAAGAACCGTAAAGTAAAGCCGTCGTATCTTTAGGATTGGCAAGATGTGCCGATTTGAAAGACCTTACTGCTCCTTTGTAATCCGCTTCCTGGTATTTTTTAACCCCGTCGTTGGTTGCCGTCACCCACAGATCCTGTAAACGCAAGTCCGACATTTGGGTAAACTGACCATTCGGTTTATCCAATGCTTTGGCTTTTACAAAAGAAGCAGCTGCGGTATCCGCAAAGCCTTTGTTGGCATTGGCCGGATTGTCCGTCAGCAATCTGTTGTAAATCATTCCCCTGTAGTACCAGGCTTTCGGAGAAGTGATTGTTTTTTCATTTTTAACCGCTGCATCAATTTCTATTTTTGCTTTTACCGGATCATTGTCTTCCAGGTAAAGGATGGCATTGGTTAATGATGCGTTTTGCGCGGATGTTTCATAACACAGCATGGCCAGCAACATGCTGCTGGCCAAAAAGATTTTTTTGAACATAAAGTTTGAACTTAAATGAGACCAATAATATATCTATTCTTCTGTGGTGGCTTCGTCTTCGTCCTCTTCCTCTTCGGTTTCAGCAGTAGAATCTTCTTCCAATACTTCACCCAAATCAGGTTGTACAACTTCTGCTGCTTCGTCTTCGTCTTGCGCATCGCGCTCGATCTTAGCGATAGAAGCAATTTCATCACCGTCGTTCAATTTGATCAGTCGAACACCTTGCGTTGCTCTACCCATGATACGAAGTGATTCAATATTCATACGGATCGTGATACCGGATTTGTTGATGATCATGATTTGATCTCTGTCCGTGACACCGTGAATGGCGACCAACTCGCCTGTCTTTTCAGTGACGTTAATGGTCTTCACTCCTTTTCCTCCACGCTTGGTGATGCGGTAATCTTCAATGTCAGAACGTTTTCCGTATCCTTTCTTAGAGATTACCAGCAATTGCGTTTCAGCGAGATTACTTACAGCTACCAGCCCCACTACTTTGTCGGTATCTGAAGCAAGTGTAACTCCTTTTACTCCTGTTGCTACACGACCCATTGGACGTACCTGGCTTTCGTTGAAACGGATCGCTCTTCCTGATTTCAAAGCAATCACAATCTCATCGTTGCCTGTCGTCAATTTCACATCCAGCAAACGATCGCCTTCGGAAATGTTGATGGCGTTGATACCGGCTGCTCTTGGACGGGAATATGCTTCGAGGGTTGTTTTCTTGATCGTACCTTGTTCCGTACACATGATCAGGAAGTTGTTATTTAAGTAATCCTCGTCTTTCAGGTTTTTCACATTCAGGATCGTACGGATCGCATCACTTGGTTCGATCTGCAATAAGTTCTGAATGGCACGTCCTTTGGTCGTTTTACCGCCTTCAGGAATTTCGTACACTTTCAGCCAGAAAACTTTTCCTTGTTCTGTAAAGATCAACAAGTAATTGTGCGCCGAAGCGATAAACAAATGTTCTGTAAAATCAGTATCCTTGCTTCCTGCACCTTTAGAACCTACTCCACCGCGGCTTTGCGTGCGGTATTCAGTCAATGCGGTACGTTTGATGTATCCTTCATGAGACACCGTGATGACCATGTCGTCATCAGCAATCATGTCTTCTATAGAGATGTCGTCTGATGTTGGAACGATTTGCGTACGGCGTTCATCGCCGTAACGTTCTTTCATCTCAGCCAATTCCCCTTTGATGATTTCCATACGCAGCTCTTTGCTGGCAAGGATTTCATTTAAGCGAGTGATCAAAGCCATGATCTCTTCGTATTCCTTTACGATCTTATCACGCTCCATGCCTGTCAGACGTTGCAGACGCAATTCCAACACCGCTTTCGCCTGGATCTCACTCATGTTGAAATTCGTGATCAATCCGGCTTTGGCATCTTCAGGATCTCTCGATTCTCTGATCAATTTGATCACTTCATCCAGGTGATCCAAAGCAATCAGGTACCCTTGCAAGATGTGTGCACGTTTCTCCGCTTCTTTCAATTCGAACTCTGTACGACGCACCACCACTTCGTGACGGTGTTCTACAAAGTGTAAAATCATGTCTTTCAAATTCAACGTCATCGGACGGCCTTTTACCAAAGCCACATTGTTGATGCTGAACGAAGATTGCAGTTGACTGTATTTGTATAAATTATTTAAAACGATATTTCCGATGGCATCCTTTTTCAAATCGAAAACCATACGCATACCGTCTCTATCCGACTCGTCACGGATATCAGAGATGCCTTCTATTTTCTTGTCGTTAACAGATTCCGCGATCTTCTCAATCATGGCCGCTTTATTGACCATGTAGGGAATGTCATTGAATACAATTTGCTCTCTGCCTGTGGAAGACTGTTCAAATTTAGCATTGGCACGAATCACAATTCTACCTCTACCCGTTTCAAAAGCAGACTTGATGCCTTGTGTACCGTAGATTGTTCCTGCTGTAGGAAAATCCGGTGCCTTGATGTGCTGCATCAATTCGGCAATGGTGATCTCATTGTTGTCGATGTAGGCCACAATACCGTCCACCACTTCTTTCAGGTTGTGAGGCGCCATGTTGGTCGCCATCCCTACTGCGATACCGGAAGTACCGTTCAATAAAAGATTAGGGACCTTAGCCGGTAATACCGTTGGCTCTTCCAATGAATCATCAAAGTTGGGCTGGAAATCCACCGTTTCTTTGTTGATGTCTGAAAGCATTTCATCCGCTATACGCTTCAATCTGGCTTCCGTGTAACGCATGGCGGCCGGAGAATCTCCATCGATAGAACCGAAGTTTCCCTGACCATCCACCATTGGATAACGCAGTGACCAGTCTTGTGCCATACGCACCATGGTAGAGTATACCGAAGCATCGCCGTGCGGGTGATACTTACCCAATACCTCTCCTACGATCCTGGCTGATTTTTTATAAGATTTGTTATAGTTTACTCCTAATTCAGACATCCCATACAACACTCGTCTGTGTACAGGTTTTAAACCGTCTCTGACATCGGGAAGCGCTCGTGAAATAATAACCGACATCGAATAATCGATATAGGCCCCACGCATTTCATCTTCAATGTTGATAGGAATAATCGACGCTCGGCCCGCTGCATTTAATTCTTTGTTATCGTCTGACATATCTAAGAAAAGTATATTATTTTTTAGCCTTTAAATATAGGTAAAAAAACTGGGTTTCACGATGTTTAATGGGAAGTTTAAGCGGCGATAAACGCCTTAAAAAACGACAAAGTTATCCACAGAAAATCTAATGGAGTGGTAAGTTGTAAGTGATAAGTGATAAGATGAAAAAGGGTTCAAAACCTGCTTGTTAATTTTTTCTACTCACAAAAAAACAGCCTTGTTTAATTAAAATATACTTACCACTTACCACTTATCACTTACAACTAATCCCTATCTTTACCCCATGAATTCAAACACCCTGGAAGACGTCTTAAAACGCCTTCAAATCACTTCCCTAAATGCCATGCAATTGGCAGCTTTGGAAGAAGCAAAGAAAGAGAATGATCTTGTTCTTTTATCTCCGACCGGCTCCGGAAAAACACTGGCGTTTTTATTACCCCTGCTGGCCTCTTTAAAAAGCGATGCAAGCGGTGTACAGGCACTTATTTTGTCTCCGTCCAGAGAATTGGCGCTGCAGATCGAACAAGTCTTTAAATCGATGGGAACGGGCTTTAAAGTTAATGCCTGTTATGGCGGTCATCCTTTCAAAACAGAAAAAAACAACCTGACTCAGGCTCCGGCGGTACTGGTTGGTACACCCGGCAGACTGGCCGATCACTTGCGGAGAAACAGCTTTGATCCTACTACCATTTCTTTTTTGGTGATGGATGAATTTGATAAAGCACTGGAATTCGGTTTTGAAAAAGACATGTCTTTTATCATTGCTCAATGCTCCGGTCTGAAAAAGCGTATGCTGACTTCCGCCACCAAACCGGTGGAAATCCCTGCCTTTGCGGGTATTCAGTCTCCTATTGAATTAAATTACCTCACAACGACCAAAGCGCTGGAAGGCCTGGCCTTAAAAAGTGTACGGGCAGAAGGTCATGATAAACTCTACACCCTGTTTAAACTCATCTGCAAAATCGGCGAGGGTGTATCTCTGGTATTTTGTAATCATAGAGATGCCGTAGACCGCATCAGTGAACTGCTGCATGAACAAGGTGTTGTGCACGATGTCTTTCATGGTGGACTGGAACAAGAAAACAGAGAGCGTGCACTGATCAAATTCAGAAATGGGAGTCATCGCTTACTGATTACGACAGATCTGGCTTCCAGAGGATTGGACATTCCTGAAATCGAACATGTCATTCATTACCAACTCCCGCTGACGGAAGACTCTTTCATCCACAGAAACGGTCGAACCGCCCGTATGCATGCAGAAGGTACCGCTTATCTTGTGATGGCTAAAGACGAAGAATTGCCTAAATACATTCACCAGAAAATAAGCGAAGAACCGGTATCTGATAAAACGCCTTTGCCGGAACTCCCCTTATGGGAAACCTTGTACATCGGCGGTGGAAAGAAAGATAAAATCAACAAAGTAGATATCGTAGGTTTACTGTTGCAAAAAGGAGGATTGGCTAAAGATGACCTGGGCCTCATTGAAGTGCAGGACAAATCATCGTTCGTAGCCATTAAGCGGGACAAGATTCATCAAACGCTTCATGCGGTACGCAACGAAAAAATAAAGAAAATGAAATTGAGAATGGCTGTATCCAGGTAATCCGAAGCAGCTCATTAGTAACAGTGATAATAAGTATCCACCATTCTCCGGATTTCGTCCGGCTTGGTGGTGCTGATCACTATTTTTTCAGACTTGGTTTCCACTTTTAATACCATCCGGCCTTCCGCCTTGTACACCATGTACACATCACTGTGACTGATCGTATAGGGAAATGAATCCAGATGCCCCAGCTCAATCTTATGTACATCAGTCCATGGAATGATTTTGCTTCTGAAAGGAAAGTATTTAATTTTTATACCGTTTTGATCGTAACAGGTATACAATTTATTTTTGTAAAAATAGACCAGCGCCAAACAAGGAATCGAAGAAAGTAACATTACATAGATCAAAGATATCGATTGCTGATGAACTTCTATTCCTAAAGTAAGCTGACGAATCACTCCCCATCCGCATAAACCCGCACAAGCACAGAGGATGCACCAAATCCACTGTTCGGTCATATTTTGTTCTTCTTTTACAATCGGCATGATCTTATCTTTAAACATAACAATCGACTATCTGCCGGCATGGAGCACCATTTGTAAGAATGTTTCTCTCTCGAAGTTTTTATGAAGTTTCACTACCTCTCCCACTACAATGATAGCAGGCGCAGCAATCTGCTGTTGCCTTACTTCCTGCACAATAGAGTCTACATGACCCAGCGCTATTTTTTGAGATGCCAAAGAACCGTTTTGAATCACTGCTACAGGTACATTGTGTTTACCATTGTTCTTAAAAATCTCCATGATCTCTCCTATTTTTTGAAGTCCCATCAAAATCACAATCGTGGCAGAAGAACTTGCCGCTAATTGGATGTCGTTCGATAATTCTCCCGAACTCAGCGTAGCTGTTGTGACCCAGAAGCTTTCATTGATTCCTCTTACCGTAAGTGGTATACCTTCTAAGGCCGGTACTGAAATACTGCTGGATATACCTGGAATGACCGTTGTTTTAATACCCCGTTCTTCCGTATAAAGAATTTCTTCGTAGCCTCTTCCGAATACAAAAGGATCACCACCTTTTAATCTTACCACGTGGCCGTACTTGTTGGCACAATGCACCAGCAATTCATTGATGGTACTTTGCTGATGCGAAATGCACCCTCCTCTTTTTCCAACATTCAACTTGATACAGTGAGCAGGAGCATATTCCAATAATTCTTTTCCCGTCAAAGCATCGTACAAAATAGCATCTGCCGATTGTATGGCTTTCATACCTTTTATACTGATGAGTTCCGGATCGCCGGGACCGGCTCCAACTAATGTAATGCGAGGTTTGCTAGGTAGTTTCATCGAATGAGTATTTATAACTAAATCTATTCTATCATTATATGTCTGAACTTTATTTTATGCCTAAAAAAGGATTTAAAGCTGTTTTAATCTAATAGAGATCAATATTCTTCGCTATCCTGTTTTAATACTGAGTAAAATTACTCAATTAATTATACAATTTCGTTTTTATACTTAAAATTTATACTTATTTTTACATAAAGAAGGTAAAAAGTGATGGATGGAGTGTTTTTTAAGACTGGATTACGTGATTAAGTCTTAAATACAGCACAATCAGCCACAAATTTCACCTCATTTTCTAGTATTTATAAAACACAGGAAGATCATGAAACAAAAAATTGTAGTAGCCGGAAATGGAATGGTTGGTTATAAATTTTGTGAAAAACTGACGGCCAAAAATGAGTGGGCAAAATATGAACTCATCGTCTTTGGAGAAGAACCTCGTCCGGCTTATGACCGTGTACACCTGAGCGCATATTTTGAAGGAAAGACTGCAGAAGATTTAACCATGGCTCCTTTAGAATGGTATAAAGAAAATAACATTCAACTGATATTAAGTGATCCTGTTTCACACATTGATCCGGAAAACAAGACCGTAACTTCCATGAAAGGTATCGTTGTGTCATACGATAAACTCATCATGGCTACTGGCTCTGCGGCTTTTGTTCCTCCTATACCCGGTTCTGAAAAAGACGGTGTGTTTGTATACCGCACCATTGAGGACCTGGATCTGATCCTGGACTATTCTAAAAAAGCAAAGAAAGGTGCCGTCATCGGCGGAGGCTTGCTCGGGTTGGAAGCGGCTAAAGCGGTAGCCGATTTGGGATTGGAAACCCACGTGATTGAATTCGCTCCCCGCCTGATGCCGCGTCAATTGGACGAAGCAGGTGCTGTGATCCTGAAAGATAAAATAGAAGAACTGGGTATTACAGTGCACCTTTCTAAAAGCACCGCATCGATAGACGGAGAACAGGCCATTCGCTCCTTAACATTTACAGACGGCATCGAGCTGGACATCGACATGTTAGTGATCTCTGCCGGGATTAAACCCAGAGATGAAGTCGCCATAAAAGCCGGTTTGGAAGTCGGTAAACGAGGCGGTATAGTGGTGAACGACTACATGCAAACGTCTCATCCGGATATTTACGCCATTGGTGAATGTGCGTTGTACAATGAAATGATCTACGGTTTGGTTGCTCCGGGCTATGAAATGGCAGAAGTAGCGGTGGCTCACATTGTAGGTACAGAGCGGACTTTCGCTCCGTATGACATGTCTACCAAGTTGAAATTACTGGGTGTGGATGTGGCAAGTTACGGCGACTGTTACGGCACTACCCCGCAAAGCAAAACGATTGTCTTTGAAGACAAAGTTAAGGGCATTTACAAACGCATGAATATTTCTGAAGATGGTAAAACACTTTACGGAGGAATATTAGTCGGCGAAGCGGAGAACTATAACATGTTGCTGCAAACCTTTAAAAACGGCATTGTGCTGCCTCCTAATCCTGAAGACCTGATGTTGGGTTCCAGAGGAGGAGCAGAAGCTGCCGGACATGGTATCTCTATGCTGCCTGATGATGCACTCATTTGTTCCTGTGAAGGAGTTTCCAAAGGAGACATTTGCAGCGCGGTGCGTGATCAGGACATTACAGATCTTGCCGGCATGAAAGCCTGCAATAAAGCGGGAACCGGCTGTGGTGGCTGTGTGCCGATGGTTAAAGACCTGATCAATGACACCATGAAATCCATGGGTAAAGCGATCAAGACGGTGTTGTGCGAACATTTTTCTTATTCCCGTCAGGAACTATATGATCTTATCCGCATACAGGAAATCAAAACGTTTGACCAGGCTTTGGATCAGGTTGGTAAAGGCTGCGGATGTGAAGTCTGCAAGCCGGCTATCGCTTCTATCCTAGCAAGTACGTGGAACGAAATGATTTTAAAACACGCTCCGCTTCAGGATACCAACGATAAGTTTTTGGCCAATATTCAAAAAGGCGGTACCTACTCTGTTGTCCCTAGAATTCCCGGAGGAGAAATCACGCCGGATA
>Ga0247808_10001033_pt1 | contig 13483 bp, 12 predicted proteins | sample UWRJL089202R1_FD_179914 | JGI IMG/M metagenome (GOLD analysis project Ga0247808, IMG submission 179914) | Plant litter microbial communities from Arlington Agricultural Research Station in Wisconsin, United States - UWRJ-L089-202R-1 | ecosystem: Environmental > Terrestrial > Plant litter >... | reverse complement strand
CTACCTGCTCGGCACCTCTATTGCCCGGCCGCTGATCTCCAAGCACCTGATCGACATCGCCAAGAAGACCGGCGCCGATGCGATCGCCCATGGCGCCACCGGCAAGGGCAACGACCAGGTCCGCTTCGAGCTGTCGGCCTATGCGCTGAACCCGGACATCAAGATCATTGCCCCATGGCGCGACTGGGAATTCAAGAGCCGTACCGACCTGCTGGCCTTTGCCGAACAGCATCAGATCCCGGTCGCCAAGGACAAGATGGGCGAGGCGCCGTTCTCGGTCGATGCCAATCTGCTTCACTCCTCGTCCGAGGGCAAGGTTCTGGAGGACCCGGCACAGGAAGCCCCGGAATATGTGCACATGCGCACGATTTCGCCGGAAGCCGCTCCCGATAAGGCGACCACCATCAAGGTCGGTTTCGAAAAGGGCGATGCTGTGTCGATCAACGGCGTCCGCATGTCCGGCGCCACCCTGCTGGCCGCGCTCAATACCTATGGCCGCGACAACGGCATCGGCCGTCTCGATCTGGTGGAAAACCGCTTCGTCGGCATGAAGTCGCGCGGCATCTATGAAACGCCCGGCGGCACCATTCTGCTGGCGGCTCACCGTGCGATCGAATCGATCACGCTCGACCGGGGTGCAGCTCACCTCAAGGACGAGCTGATGCCGAAATATGCCGAGCTGATCTATTACGGCTTCTGGTATTCGCCGGAGCGCGAAATGCTGCAGGCGCTGATCGACAAGAGCCAGGAGCATGTCGAAGGCGAAGTGACGCTCAAGCTCTATAAGGGCAACGTGATGGTGATCGGCCGCGAAAGCGCCAAGTCGCTCTATTCCGACAAGCTGGTAACGTTTGAAGACGACCAGGGCGCCTATGACCAGAAGGATGCAGCCGGCTTCATCAAGCTCAACGCCCTGCGCCTGCGTACGCTGGCCAAGCGTCGTATGACCAACTGATTTTTCAAGGCTCTGCGATCTCAAAAGCCCGTCTCTCCCAAAAGGAAGGCGGGCTTTTTTATGCGGTCTGATGACGGCTTGTGTAGCGGAAGCCGAAATAGGCGGCGACGGCGATCAGTTCCATGGTCGGAATGATGATGCCGAAAGCGATCAGCGGCTCGCCGATCGAGGCTGCGGCCAGTCCGCCAGCAAAACCTGCACTCATCTGGATGAAGCCAAGCATCGCGGATGCCGATCCGGCGATATGCGGAAAGGGGGCGAGGGCGGCGGTGATGATATAGGGCGTGATGAACGCCATGCCAAAAGTCGAAATGCCGACCGGCAGCATGATCGACAAGAACGACGGCGTGAGCATCTGGGTCGAGAGGGCAATCAGCAATCCGCCGGTGGCGGTGAAGCAGAGTCCAAGTATGACGCACCGTGATCCGCCCAGGCGTCTGGACAGCGCCCGCAGGCTGAGCGAGCCGGCGAAATAGGAGCCGGTCTGCATCAGCATGCCGGCACCGAACTGGGTGGGCGTCAGGCCGACCTTGTCGATCAGCACGAAGGGCAGCATGGTCGACTGGGCGTAAAGGGCGCCGACGGCACCGGCGAGCACCAGCGATGCGCAAAGAAAGCGCGGATTGGCGAGAACTTCGGCATAGGCGGTGAGCAGCCTGTCCGGCCGGGCCCAGCTGCGATCGGCCACCGCCGTCTCCCGCATGAAGACGGCCACCGTTGCGCAGGATAGAAGACCAAAACCGACCATCAGCAGAAACACCGACTGCCAGCCGAAACTGGCGAGCGCGAGGCCGCCGATGGTGGGGCCGGCGGCAGGGCCGACTGACAGGGTAATGCCGATCAGATTCATGATCCGCGCCGCCTCGCTGCCGATGAACTGGTCGCGGACAATGGCACGAGCGACGGTGACACCGACCGAGGCGCCAATCCCCTGGATCAGACGGGCGGCGAGCAGCCACTCGATTGAGGGCGCCAGGGCGGCAATCACCGAGCCGACGAGATAGATCATGAAAAAGGATCCGATTCAGGCGTTGTCGGGATTTTGCAGATTGTCCCGGAACTGTTTCAGGGCATCGTGCAGCACGTTCTTGGTTTCGGTGCTCATGCCCTTGGTCGCCTGGTTGACGACGACGCGCATTTCTGTGCGGATGGTTTCCACCATGTCGTCGGCCTTTTCCGTCAGCATGATTTTCTTGGCCCGCCGGTCAGTCGGGTCCGGCTGACGCTCGATCAGATCCTGGGCCTGGAGTTTGTCGAGAAAGGTGCAGACCGTCATCGGCTCAACGCCCATGCGCGCGGCAATCTCAAGCTGGCGGCTGCCGTCGGCAGCGGCGACGTTGAGCAGAACGCGGGCTTCGCCGGGTGTAATCCCCAGCCCGGCGTCGGCAATCCGCCGGTCAAACGCCATGCGCATGACGCGCAGACTGTCGGAGATCAGGAAGCCCAGGGAATCGGTGTCGATTTTCACGTTCATCATTCTCAGTCTTCAACTTATTGGTAAGTTTGGCTTACTATCGCGATATGTCCGATGCAAGGCGCATGCTGCCGTTTTGCGGAATTGCCGGCCTTGACGCGAATATAGCGCGCTGTACTCTTCCGACACCCCTTGGAGATCGACAATGACCTCTTCCCTGCTTTTCGGTGCCTTTCTGGCAGCCGCCTTCTACGTCCTCATTCCCGGTCCGGCCTTTCTGGCGCTGCTGGGGATCGGTGCCGGGCAAGGGCGGCGTGCAGGCGCGCTGTTCATGAGCGGGCATCTGATCGGCGATCTCGTCTGGTCGGGTCTGGCGCTGGTCGCCATTATCGGCGCCAAAAGTCTCGGGACGACGCTGTTTGATATTCTCGGTTTTTTCTGCGGGCTTTATCTCGCCTGGATCGGCTGGAATGCGGTGACGGCGCGCCCCAAGGCGCAGGGCGGCGCCTTGCTGATGGTCGAACGCCCGCTGCGCCGCGGGCTGATCTTCGGGCTGACCAATCCCAAGGGCTATCCGGTGGCGCTCGCCACCTTTACCGCCTTGCTGGCCGGTTCGGCCGATGCGCTGGATTTTGCCGCTTTGCCATGGCTGCTCGGGGTCTCGTTTGTTGGCTTCCTGATTGCCGACTGCATTCTGATCGGCATTATCGGCGCGGCGATGGTGCGCCGCTTCTATCGCGCCCACGAAACGGCGATCGTCCGCCTCTCCGGCGTGCTGTTCATGGGCTTTGCCGCGCAGGCGCTGTGGCATGCGACGCCGGGCCTGCTCGGTTGGCGGCGGGCATAGGCGCGGTTTTCCATATCCTCGCGACGTGCCCGCATACCAATCGCCCCGGACCTCTCCTATATAGAAATCACCAGACTCATTGCTTAAGGAATCGCCATGTCGTCCGATACCCCCATCAACACTGCTCTCACCGACTGGAACGGCCTGCACGGATTGCCGCGGTTCGATGCCATCGAGGACAAGGATTTCGCGCCGGCCTTCGAGACCGCCTTTGCCAGCCACGATGCGGAGATCGAAGCGGTTGCCGGTGATCCGGCAGCGCCCAGTTTTGAGAATACGATCGTTGCGCTGGAACTGGCCGGCGATGACCTATCGCGCATCTCGTCGCTGTTCTGGAACAAGGCGGGCGCCCATTCCAATGACGCGATCCAGGCGTTGGAACGCGACATCGCGCCCAAAATGTCGCGGCATTATTCGAAGATCAGCATGAATGCAGCGCTGTTCCAGCGGATCGACACGCTGTGGGATGCGAAGGACACGCTGGGGCTGACGCTCGAACAAAGCCGGGTGCTGGAGCGGCACTGGAAAGGTTTTGTCAAATCCGGGGCCAAGCTGCCGAAGGCCGAGCAGGAGCGGCTAGCAGCCATCAGCGAAGAACTAGCGGGCCTCGGCGCCAATTTCGGCCAGAACGTGCTGGCCGACGAAAAGGACTGGGCGCTGATCCTGTCGGATGAGAAAGATCTTGTCGGCCTTCCCGAGTTTTTGCGTGAGGCGATGGCCTCGGTCGCCGCGGCCCGCGGTGAGGACGGAAAATTTGCCGTCACGCTGTCGCGCTCGATCATCGAGCCGTTTCTGGCGATGTCGGAGCGGCGCGATCTGCGCGAACAGGCGTTCAAGGCCTGGACCTCGCGCGGCGCCAATGGCGGCGACAGCGACAACCGCGATATCGTCCGCCGGACGTTGGCCCTGCGCGCCGAAAAGGCGACGATGCTTGGCTATGCCAATTATGCGGCCTACAAACTCGACAATACCATGGCCAAGACACCGGATGCCGTGAACGGTCTGCTGAAAAAGGTCTGGGGCAAGGCGCTTGCCAAAGCTAAGCAGGAGGAGGGCGATCTGGCTACCCTGATCGCTTCTGAGGGCAAGAATCACGAAGTGATGCCCTGGGACTGGCGCCACTATGCGGAAAAGCTGCGGGCGCAAAAATTCGATTTTTCCGAGGCCGAGTTGAAACCATATTTCCAGCTCGACAAGATTATCGAGGCCTGTTTTGACGTCGCCGAGCGGCTGTTCGGCATTCGTGCCGTCGAGGTCAAGGGCGTTGCCGCCTATCATCCGGACGTGCGCACTTTCGAGATCCGCGATGTCACCGGCAAACTGACGGCGCTGTTTCTCGGCGACTATTTTGCCCGACCGTCAAAGCGTTCGGGTGCCTGGATGAGCTCGTTCCAGTCGCAGCACAAGCTGACCCTGAAGAACGGCGCGCAAGGCGAGATCCCGATCATCTACAATGTCTGCAATTTCGCCAAGCCCGGCGAGGGCAAGCCGGCGCTGCTGTCGATCGACGATGCCAGCACGCTGTTTCATGAATTCGGGCATGCGCTGCACGGCATGCTGTCCGACGTCACCTATCCGAGCGTCTCGGGCACCAGCGTCTCGCGCGATTTTGTCGAGCTTCCCTCGCAGCTTTACGAACACTGGCTGACTGAGCCGAACATTCTGAAGACCTATGCGGTGCATTACGAGACCGGCGAGCCGATGCCGCAGGCCTTGCTCGACAAGGTTCTGGCCGCGCGCACCTTCAATGCCGGTTTTGCCACGGTCGAGTTCACCTCCTCGGCGCTGGTCGACATGGCATTTCACACCCGCGGCGCGGTCGACGATCCGATGGCGGTGCAGAAGGAGGTCCTGACGGATCTTGGGTTGCCGCCCTCCCTGGTGATGCGCCACGCCACGCCGCATTTCCAGCACGTGTTTGCCGGCGACGGCTATTCGGCCGGCTATTATTCCTACATGTGGTCGGAAGTGCTGGATGCCGATGCGTTTGCCGCCTTCAAGGAGACCGGCAACGCTTTTGATCCGGACACGGCACGGAAGCTGAAGGATAACATCTATTCGGTCGGCGGCTCGATCGACCCGGAAGAGGCTTACAAGGCATTCCGCGGCAAGCTGCCGGACCCGGATGCGATGCTTGCCAAGAAGGGATTGGCGGCTTAAACTCCCAATCCTGTTATTGCGGCGTCATATACGACGACTGCCCGCCCGTCCGGTAACCTTGCCGGGCGGTCGTTTGTCATTCCCCCTTTCGCAAATGCGAAAAACAGGGTATGAGCGCCTCAACCGAAGACATGGGCCCCGCCAGAGGGTGCCCGAAACCCTCTGAGTATTCAAAAAATGGCTATGCGGAATATCGCGATTATCGCGCACGTTGACCACGGCAAGACAACGCTTGTGGACGAACTCTTGAAGCAGTCCGGCTCGTTCCGCGAAAATCAGCGCACCGTCGAGCGCATGATGGACAGCAACGATCTTGAAAAGGAACGCGGCATCACCATTCTTGCCAAGGCGACTTCGGTCGAATGGCGCGGTGTTCGCATCAACATCGTCGACACCCCCGGCCACGCCGACTTCGGCGGCGAAGTCGAGCGTATCCTGTCGATGGTGGACGGCGCGATCGTTCTGGTCGACTCGTCGGAAGGCCCGATGCCGCAGACCAAGTTCGTGGTCGGCAAAGCCCTCAAGGTCGGCCTGCGTCCGATCGTGGCGATCAACAAGATCGACCGTCCGGACGGCCGTCATGAGGAAGTCATCAACGAGGTGTTCGACCTGTTTGCGAACCTCGATGCGACCGACGAGCAGCTCGACTTCCCGATCCTCTACGGTTCGGGTCGCGATGGCTGGATGAACGTCAATCCGGAAGGCCCGAAGGATCAGGGTCTCGGCCCGCTTCTCGACCTCGTTCTGAAGCACGTTCCCGAGCCGACCGTTGTCGAAGGTCCGTTCCGGATGATCGGCACGCTGCTGGAAGCCAACCCCTTCCTCGGCCGTATCATCACCGGCCGTATCGAATCCGGCTCGATCAAGTCCAACCAGCCGGTCAAGGTTCTCTCCCAGGACGGCAAGACGGTTGAAACCGGCCGTATCTCGAAAATCCTCGCATTCCGCGGTATTGAGCGTCAGCCGATCGAAGAAGCCCATGCCGGCGACATCGTCGCCATCGCTGGTCTTTCCAAGGGCACCGTTGCCGACACGTTCTGCGATCCATCGGTCACTGAGCCGATGACTGCGCAGCCGATCGATCCGCCGACCGTGACCATGTCCTTCCTCGTCAACGACAGCCCTCTGGCCGGCACCGAAGGTGACAAGGTCACCAGCCGCGTCATCCGCGACCGTCTGTTCAAGGAAGCCGAAGGCAACGTCGCGCTGAAGATCGAGGAATCGGAAGGCAAGGATTCGTTTTACGTCTCCGGCCGCGGCGAATTGCAGCTCGCCGTTCTGATCGAAACCATGCGCCGCGAAGGCTTTGAGCTGGCCGTGTCGCGTCCGCGCGTCGTCATGCACAAGGACGAGAACGGCAACACGATGGAGCCGATCGAGGAAGTCGTCATCGACGTCGATGAAGAGCATTCCGGTATCGTCGTGCAGAAGATGTCCGAGCGTAAGGCCGAAATGGTCGAGCTGCGTCCGTCCGGCGGCAGCCGCGTCCGTCTGGTGTTTTATGCGCCGACCCGTGGCCTGATCGGTTACCAGTCGGAACTGCTGACCGACACCCGCGGCACCGCCGTGATGAACCGTCTGTTCCACGACTACCAGCCCTTCAAGGGCGAGATCGGTGGCCGCAGCAACGGCGTGCTGCTGTCGAACCAGTCCGGCGAAGCCGTGGCCTACGCCATGTTCAACCTGGAAGACCGCGGTCCGATGATCATCGAGCCAGGCGAAAAGGTTTATGCCGGCATGATCATCGGCATCCACAGCAGAGACAACGACCTCGAGGTCAACGTGTTGAAGGGCAAGCAGCTCACCAACATCCGTTCGGCCGGCAAGGACGAAGCGGTTCGCCTGACCCCGCCGATCCGCATGACGCTCGACCGGGCGCTGTCCTGGATCCAGGACGACGAACTGATGGAAGTCACGCCGAAGTCGATCCGCCTGCGCAAGATGTATCTCGACCCGAACGATCGCAAGCGCTTCGGCAAGAAGTCGGCCTAACACACAACTTCGTTTGCATAAGATGAACCCCGGCCTTCGTGCCGGGGTTTTTATTTGTGAGTTACAATCATTTAGGCCTATTCCCACGGCTAAAATTGCGTTAACTTTTGACCGTTAGTCCAGATGAAAAGTCTGTGGGTAATTTACCATTTGGCAACGATTGCAGATGGTGATTTTACGCCAGCGGGACCAGAGTAGCGTTATGAAGACGTTGTCGATCGATGTGCGGCGGGCCGAACCGCAAGACGCCCGAGCCATATCGGAAGCGCATCGCGTTGCCTGGAGCCAGGCCTATGCCGGTATCATTCCGCATGGGGCGCTGACCCGGATGCTGGAGCGGCGCGGCGAAAACTGGTGGCGCAAGGCAACCCGCGGATCGGCGACCCTGCTCGTGGTCGATGTTGCCGGCACCATCGCCGGATATGCCACCCTCGGCCTCAATCGCGCCCGTGCCCTTCCCCAGGAAGGCGAAATTTACGAGCTTTATCTGCGTCCCGAATATCAGGGCATCGGCCTCGGCAGCATGCTGTTCGGCGAAGCGCAACGCCTTCTCAAGTCGCTGGGCTGCGAGGGGATGGTCTGCTGGTGTCTGGAAGATAGTGAGCATGCCGAGCGATTTTTCCGCTCCAATGGTGGCCTTGATATGGCCGAAGGCATGGAAAATTTTGGCGACAGCCAGTTGAAAAAGGTCGGTTTCGTTTGGAACTGACCACGGCAGCGCCGCCGTTCGAAACGCAGCGCGCACGGGGCGTCGCTCCAAGACATATTGTGCAAACCATTTCAGGTCTTTGCCATCCTCCAACTATAACCCGTGTTGCTTTGCGCGCTGATTCGATTTATCGAGGCGCCATTCATTCACACCTCTCTGGGGAACAAAAATGCGTATAGATGCGATTTCCATCGGCAAGAATCCACCCAACGACGTCAACGTGATCGTTGAAGTGCCGGTCGGCGGCGACCCTATCAAGTACGAAATGGACAAGGAAGCCGGCACCCTGGTGGTCGACCGCTTCCTCTACACGCCGATGACCTATCCGGGCAATTACGGCTTCGTGCCGCACACGCTGTCGGAAGACGGCGACCCGATCGACGTGCTGATTGCCAGCACCCGCCCGCTGGTGCCCGGCTGTGTCATCAATGTGCGCCCGATCGGCGTGCTGATGATGGAAGACAATTCCGGCATGGACGAAAAGATCATTGCTGTGCCGTCGCCGCACCTGACCCTGCGCTACGAAAAGGTCAAGGAATACACCGACCTGCCGGACATCACCCTGAAGCAGATCGAGCATTTCTTCCAGCATTACAAGGATCTGGAACCCGGCAAGTGGGTGAAGATTTTTGGCTGGAAGGGGGCGGAAGACGCACGCCGTCTGATCGTCGAGGCGATCGAGCGCGCCAAGGCTGAAAAGAAGTAGTTTTCAGGCTTCCAGCAGTATCTGAAGCTTTGCCATCAAATCCTCCGGGTCGCCATCGATCCGGAGGATTTTTTTGCGCGCTGTGTCGCCGGAGATGACGGTCACGGAAGATTTGGGAAGTTTCAATGCCTTGGCGATCAGGTCAGTCAAGGCCTTGTTGGCCCTGCCCTTTTCCGGCACGGCCTTGACGCGCGCCTTCAGATAGGCCGCGCCATCGGCATCGCGTTCGATGCCATCGATCGCATTGCGGCCGCCATTCGGCGTCAGTCGCACCGACAGCTTTAGGTAGTCCGCGAAAATCTCGAATGGCTGATCAGGCGACAAGCGGATACAGCGTGTTCCACATCAGCGAGCGCAGGAAGAAGATGATCAACAGCAGGATGATCGGCGAGATGTCGATGCCGCCGAGATCGGGCATGATGCGGCGGATCGGCCGCAGCACGGGTTCGGTGACGTTGAACAGGAACATGCCGACCGAATTGACGAAGCGGTTGCTCGAATTGATGACGTTGAAAGCATACAGCCAGGAAAATATGGCGCTGGCGATCAGCACCCAGGTGTACAGATTCAAGGCCAGATCAATGGTCTGAAACAGCGCGAGCATAAACCGTCTCCAATTTCTATGTTGACAGACATGTAGACATTGGTGCCTTAACGAGCAAGGGCTGCGTGCAGGCGTAAATCAATTCATGTTTAACGGCAGGGTTCCTGATCCTCTGTCCAGACGTGCAGCTGTATGGAAGGTCATTTATGATATCCGCCCCCCACGGCGACCGGTTCGCCGCGTTCCGGCACGGTTCCTATTCCCGGTTTTTTACGGCGCGGTTCCTGGCGGCCTTTGCCATTCAGATCGTCAGCGTCGCCGTCGGCTGGCAGATGTATGACGTCACCGGCAGTGCGCTCTATCTCGGGCTGATCGGCCTGTTCCAGTTCCTGCCGTCGCTGGTGCTGATCCTGGTAACCGGTTCTGTCGCCGACCGTTATAATCGCCGCATGATCGTCGCCTTGTGCATGGTTCTCGGCGGCTGTTGTGCGGCGGCCTTGCTGGCCCTGACACTAGCGCATGCCTTCTCCCCGTGGCCGGTGTTTGGCATTCTGATCGCGTTTGGCATCGAGCGGGCTTTCATGGGGCCGGCGGTACAGTCGCTGGCGCCCAATCTGGTGCCGGAGGTGGATCTGCCGAATGCGATCGCCTGGAACTCATCCTCCTGGCAGGCGGCGGCGATCACCGGTCCGGTGGTCGGTGGTTTGCTCTACGGCATCAGTGCGGTGACCGCCTACACCGTAGCGTTGGCTTTTTTTGCCATGGCGGCTTTGCTGATGTTCCTGATCCCGAAGCCGGCACAACGCAGCCCGGCGGGCGCGGTCAGCTGGCACTCGTTGCTGGCCGGATTTCGCTTTATTTCCAAGGAAAAGATCGTACTCGGCGCCATCTCGCTCGACCTGTTCGCCGTGCTGCTCGGCGGCGCTGTGGCGCTGATGCCGATCTTTGCCCGCGATATTCTGACACTTGGTCCCTGGGGTCTCGGGCTGCTGCGCGCGGCCCCTGGCGCCGGCGCCATTGTTGTCGCCATTTTGCTCGCCACCTATCCGATCCGCCATCGCGCCGGTCTCTACATGTTCATCGGCGTGGCACTGTTCGGTGCCGGAACCATCGTCTTCGGTTTGTCGCGCGACGTCTGGTTATCGATTGCCGCCCTGGCGCTGATGGGGGCAGCCGACATGATGTCGGTCTACGTGCGCGAAACGCTGATTGCCCTTTGGACGCCGGACGAATTGCGCGGCCGTGTCAACGCGGTCAACATGGTGTTCGTCGGCGCCTCGAACGAGTTGGGTGAATTCCGCGCCGGTACCATGGCCTCGGTGTTCGGCGCCGTGCCGGCCGTCGTCATCGGCGGCATCGGCACGCTGGCCGTGGCCGGCATCTGGGCGGCGAGCTTTCCGCGTTTGCGCCAGATCGACAGTCTCGATGCACCGACGGAAGCAGAGAAAGCCGTCTAGACTTCTTCGCCGACGCGCAGCGGATACGAGATACCCGGCACCTTGCCCTCGAAAACGAGGTCGAGAAAGCTCGACAGCCAGGCTTTGAGCGGTGCGTCGAACAGCATCCGGCCTTCGAGGTGAAAGCGGCCGGTCTGGGCATTGGCCATGGTGAACCGCTTGGCGCCGTGCACCACCCAGCGCTGCATCATCGCCCGTGTCAGTTCGGCATGGAATTGCAACCCCCAGGCATTGTCGCCATAGCGAAAAGCCTGATTGGGATAGGTGTCGCCGGCGGCCAGCAATTGCGCGCCGCGCGGTAGGTCAAACCCCTCGCGATGAAAATGATAGACCATCTTCGGCCAGTGCATCAGCAGACGACCGTGTTCGGTCGGATGCAGCGGGTACCAGCCGATTTCGGCCAGTTCGTCCTTGTGCGGCTGCACCTTGCCGCCGAGATGATGTACCAGCATCTGCGCACCAAGACAGATACCGAGATAGGGTTTCTTCTCCTTGAGCGGCACATCCAGCCAGTTGATTTCGGCGCGGATATGATCGTCCGGATCGTTGGCGCTCAATGGCCCGCCGAACACAACGGCACCACTATGGGCGGCCAGTGTCCTGGGCAGCGGATCGCCGAGGACCGGCCGGCGAATATCGAGCGGGTAGCCTTTTTCCACCAGCATCTGGCCGACACGGCCGGGGCTGGAGCGTTCCTGATGCAAGACGATCAGGACCGGTTGCTTGGGTGGGGCAATCCGCTTAGATGGCATCGATTTCCTCTTCGGCGCCGCCCGGCATGCGGGCTTCGGCCTGCTGCCGCTTGATGATCCGGTCGCGTCCGGAAACGCCGAGAAGGTCGGCGACGCGCCAGATCACATGGTCTTCCATTTCGCTGCGGATGCCATCGGCATAGACAATGTCCCACAGGATGCCGATGAATTCCAGCCTCTGCTCTTCGTCCAGCGTGCGCTTGAGATCGGAGGTGAAGCGGTAATAGTCGACCGCCTCCTTGCCGGCTTCCTGTCCGGCTTCCAGAAGGGCATCCAGTTTCGATTCATCGAGGCTGAAACGCTGCTTCAACAGCACCCGCATCCGTTCGAGTTCCTCTCTCGAGACATTGCCGTCAGCTTCCATCACCTGGAAACAGAGGGCGGTGACGGCGATGCGCGGGTCGTCCGGCGCGAACTCCGATTCGGTGGTCGGGTTTGTCAGGCTTTGCAGAAAAGTCTGGAAGCGTTCGAACATGCAGGCTTTTCCTATCAGAACAGTTTGAGGCGGGTTTTCGGTTCCTGGACGATGGTCTGGTCCTTGACGCCGGGATCGTCCGGCGGCCGCCCAAAGAATGGTTCGGTAATGACCGGTTTTGCAGCGACTGTTTCTGGCTGCGGCTTCGGTGACGGCGTAGCGGTCTTATGTTTGACTGAGCCGGGCGCCATCTGTTCCGGAGGGGCATCTGTGATCGTCACCGATGCAGGTGCGGCCTGTGCGGCAGGCGATACCTGCACGATCGGCGCAGCGGGTGCGGCCGGGGCTAACGGCGTGGCTGATTCCGTCAGGTCAGGACCCGGCTTGACGGGCGGCAGCGAGTTCAGCGCCGAATCGACCGCGACCCGGCCTTCCTCGACCGGACCCTCCAGCTGACCGAACGGCGCCCTCCACTCGAACGCGTCGAGACGGCCGGAGACTGGCGACACCGGCAGCCATGTGTCGGAGACAAAACCATCGGCCACCCAGGTCGGATCGCGCGGTGCGCGCAGCGCCTGGGCCATCCAGTGGCGGACTCGGCCCTCGTCGCCGGTTTCGCTTTCCTCGATGTCGGCCAGCAGCATATAGGCGCTTTCGCGCGAGGCCATCCGGGCCGCGGCTTCCGCCTTTGCGCGTGCCGTACCGAAATATTTGGCGTCGAGTGCAGCCTGGGCAACGATCAGCAGGGATTCAATATTGTTCGGCCGCAGCGATTCCAACCGTTCTGCCCGTTTCAGCCGATCGACCGCGGTATCCCCGCTACGCGCGCGGACATAGGTGCTGGCGATCTCCGGATGCGGCTCGATCTTCCATGCCTTTTCCAGCACGGACGCTGCGTGGCGCAGATCGTTCTCGCGCATATAGGCTTTGGCGGCGATCAGTGCCGCCGGCACCAGACCCTTTGCCAGCTTCAAGGCCTGCAGGGCATCGTCGCGGGCACCCTGTGGATCGCTTTCCAGCCGGTCTCCGGCTTTTGCCGCCAGCAGAACCGCCTTCAACCGATCGGCCTCCTTGCGGTCCATCACATGGGCGACGCGCTGTTGCTCAAGCAGACGGATGGCATCGTCCCAAAGGCCGGCTTGGCAGCGGAATTCGAGAGTGGCTTGTGCGGCCCAAGGCAGGTAAGGCGCTTTTTCCGCAGCATTTTCCGCATATTGACGCGCGGCTTCATGGGCTCCGAGGCGGCGGGCCTCCATATAGAGGCCGCGCAGGCCGAGTTCGCGGGTTTCCGGATCCTCGACCATCTGCTCGAATTTTTTCCGCGCGGCATCGTATTTGCCTTCGATCAATGCCGTCTGGGCTTCCAGCAGATGGATCAGCGGTTCCTGATCGGCTCGGATCAGGCCGCGGGCGCGCGCACTCATCTTGTGAGCGAGCAGCGCATTGCCGGCGCCGGCGGCGATCAGGCCGGTCGACAGCGCCTGATAGCCGCGATCACGCTTGCGGGCGCGAAAAAAGCGGGTGACGGAATG
>Ga0247808_10001032_pt1 | contig 13486 bp, 14 predicted proteins | sample UWRJL089202R1_FD_179914 | JGI IMG/M metagenome (GOLD analysis project Ga0247808, IMG submission 179914) | Plant litter microbial communities from Arlington Agricultural Research Station in Wisconsin, United States - UWRJ-L089-202R-1 | ecosystem: Environmental > Terrestrial > Plant litter >... | reverse complement strand
CAAGAATGCTCGGTCAAAAAAACTGCTTTTGTGGTTTGCAATGATCAGTATGATTATGGTTTTTGCAGGATTAACAAGTGCTTATGTAGTGAGCAAATCAAGAGCCGATTGGAAAAGTTTCGAAATGCCATCCGCTTTTATTTTAAGTACCGCTGTAATCTTATTAAGCAGCCTTACCTTTCATTTGGCAAAAAAAGCGATAGAAAAAGACAAAAGAAGTGCCACGACAGGACTACTTTTGACTACCTTGGCATTAGGAATTTTATTTGTTATCCTTCAATTTGAAGGCTTTAAAGAATTAATCAAAATAGGATTATACCCAACAGGACCTACAAGTACTGTGACAACTTCTTTCTTATACGTAGTAGTAGTTGTACACCTTGCACACTTGGCAGGAGGATTAATTTCTATTTTAGTTGTAATTTATAATCATTTTAAACAAAAATACAAATCAGGTCAAACCCTTGGATTAGAGCTAGGTGCGATGTTTTGGCACTTTCTCGATTTTCTGTGGCTGTATTTGTTTTTATTTTTATATTTCTTTAAATAAGAAAAAAACGTAAATTTGGGAACTTTTTAACGAATTAATTTTATGGGAACGACAGTTACTACTGCAAAAAGCGAAGGTAAAACTTGGGGTGGCGGAAATGAGCCAATGGGAGCCAGCTACGGTAAATTGATGATGTGGTTTTTCATCGTATCGGATGCTTTAACCTTTTCGGGATTTCTTGCCGCGTATGGTTTTTCTAGATTTAAATTTATAGAGACTTGGCCTTTGCCAGACGAAGTTTTTAATCACTTTCCTTTTATGCACGGAGTGAATGCACCGATGTACTATGTGGCATTGATGACATTTATTTTGATTTTCTCTTCTGTAACAATGGTTTTGGCAGTTGATGCTGGTCACCATTTAAAGAAAGGAAAAGTAGCATTTTATATGTTTCTTACCATCATCGGGGGTTTAATATTCGTTGGTTCTCAAGCTTGGGAGTGGAAAAATTTCATCAAAGGAGAATATGGTGCTATCGAAACTAAAGGAGGAAGTCTTTTGCAGTTTGTTGATAATACTGGTAAAAGAGTAAAACTTGAAGAATTTGCAGCAATTCTTCCAGAAGAGAGAGTTCAAGACACAAGAGATAAAGGCATTTGGTTTTCAAGCGAAGGTTCTTTACCAACTTATTCAGTAGCTGAAATCCAAGCTGGTTTCAAAGCACATCCAGAATTACTGATTAGAACTGAAGTGCTTTATGAAGGAACTAAAGAAAATAAAGAAGACAAAAGACTTCACCCTACATTAAATACTAAAAAGAAGCACAAAACTATTCTTACAAGAGAAGAGTCAGAGGCGATGTTGGCCAATGCTCATTATGTTGTAGAAGGAGCTAACCTGACAAGAAATGAGTACGGAAGCAAATTATTTGCTGATTTCTTTTTCTTTATTACAGGTTTTCACGGTTTCCACGTATTTTCTGGAGTAATCATCAATATCATTATTTTCTTTAATGTTATTCTTGGAACTTATGAAAAGAGAAGAAGTTACGAAATGGTAGAAAAAGTTGGACTTTACTGGCACTTCGTAGATTTAGTTTGGGTATTTGTATTTACATTCTTCTACCTAGTTTAATTTTCAAAAAAGCAAATTATTATGTCACACGAGCACGTTTCTAATACAAAAAGAATTTGGATGGTTTTCGGATTATTATCCGTAGTAACTACTGTAGAGGTAATTCTAGGTATCCTTAAACCAGAATCATTGCACATGAACAATTTCTTGTCAATGAATTTACTAAACTGGATTTTCATTATATTGACAATTTACAAAGCTTATTACATCGTTTGGGCATTTATGCACATGGAAGGTGAAAAAAGTAGTTTAAGATGGTCGGTTGTTGCACCAGTTATTTTCTTGATTCTTTATCTAGTTTTCATCCTTTTGGTTGAAGCCGATTATATTTACGAGGTTTTTAAAAATGCCACTATAAAATGGAATTTTTAACATCATATTAATTCACAAAAAAAGGGACGCTTTGCGTTCCTTTTTTTATTTTTGCACTACAATAATTTCAAATCTAAAATGAAAAAAAATATTGTTCTTTTTTCGCTCTTTGTTTTGCCAATCGTAGCTTATCTGTTTTTTGCCTCGGGTGTAAATACTTTTTCAAAATTACCAACCCTGACGCCTAAAATTCAAGATTTAGGAAACTGGAAATCACTCAATGGCGAAAAAGTAACATTAGACAAAAAGATTACCGTTTTAGGTTTTTCAGGAACGGAAATATTCAAGAATAGAGGAAATTATTTCAACCTCAATCAAAAAATCTACCAGCGTTACCATAAATTCAACGACCTTCAATTTGTTGTAGTTTGCCCTTTGGGAACTGAAAAAGATGTAAAGTATATCATTGATAAGCTAGGCGAAATAACAGATACCGCTCAATGGAAATTCGTTTTTGCAGAGCCCCAAGAAATACAAGCTTTTTACAATCAATTGAAATTAAGGGAAAAACTTGACGAGCATCTAGGAACCGCAAATGTCTATATCGTTGACAAAGACAGAAACCTGAGAGGACGAAAAGTGCAGGACGAAAAAGAATACAAGGAAGGCTACAGCACGTTTCATCTATCCGAATTGAGCAATGAAATGCTGGATGATTTTAAAATCATCCTTTATGAATACAGAGCCGCTTTGAAAAAGAACAACAACGCCTCAAGAAAAATTTAATAATCGAGTTATTTTGAAAAACAAATCATACATCTGGGTTTCGCTTATCATCTTAATTTTTGGCATCTTAGTTGTTCCAAAAATTGTTGAAAGAGTAAAAAACAACGACATCGTGAAAGGCGACAGGTTGAACACAGTTACTTCTCACAAAGAAAGCGGTCTGGAAAAAATTGGTCCTGCACCAAAATTCATCCTTACCAACCAAAACAACAAACAGGTTTCGAACTCAACCTATGCTGGAAAAGTATATGTCCTGGAATTCTTCTTTTCGACTTGTCCGACCATCTGCCCGAAGATGAATGCGAATTTAAAAACCGTTCAACAGGAATTTGCTGGAAATAACAATTTCGGAATTGCCTCTATCACCATCAATCCAGAAAATGACACTCCAGAAGTGTTGAAAAAACACGCCGAAGAATTAGGATTTACATCTGATAATTGGCATTTCCTGACAGGAGAAAAAGAATATATTTATCAAATTGCAAACAAAGGTTTCAATATGTATGCTGGCGAAAATGCCAAAGCAAACGGTGGTTTTGAACATTCAGGGCTTTTTGCTTTAATTGATAAAAATGGAAATATAAGATGTCGTGAGGACGAATTTGGAAACCCAATCCTCTATTACGACGGACTCGAAGAAAAAGGAATCAAAACTTTAAAAGAAGATATCAAACTATTATTAGAAGAATAAGATGGAGAATAAGTTGAATGCAGTAGAATTGAAATATAGAAAATGGATCATCATCCTATCAATAGCAATTCCTTTGGTTGTAGCACTTTTATTTGGTGTAAAACTAAAAGATTTTGGATACAATGTTGAGCCATTATCCTTCCTTCCTCCTATTTATGCTACCATAAACGGAATAACGGCAGTGCTTTTAATTGCGGGAGTTTGGGCCATCAAAAACGGAAAAAGACAATTGCACGAAAATTTAATGAAAACGGCAATCGCTTGTTCAGTGGTATTTTTAGGAATGTATGTTGCCTATCATATGACGGCTGATTCTACAGAATTTAGAGGCACTGGATTTATTAAACCTGTTTACTATTTCATATTAATATCACACATCCTACTTTCTATAATCATCATTCCGTTTGTACTAATCACTTACGTAAGAGCTCTAGCAGAACGTTTCGACAAGCATAGAAAACTGGCTAGAATCACTTATCCAATGTGGCTATATGTTGCCGTAACTGGTGTTATTGTTTATGTAATGATATCTCCTTATTATGTTCACTAAAAAGAAATATAACTCGACTATAAAAACTTTAGACAAGGCCCTATTTGGAATTTGCTTTTTGTTTTTTGGAATTTCTTCTAATGCCCAATGCGCTATGTGTCGTGCCGTTTTAGAAACCGAAGAAGGTGGCGTAAAAGCCGAAGCCGTAAACGATGGAATTGTCTATTTGATGGCCTTTCCTTATATTTTGGTTGGAATTTTAGGCTACGTAATTTACAGAACGAGACAAAAAAAGAAGGCTTAATTTTATTTCAAGCCATCAACCGTAACGCTAACCTCTCCATTTACAGATAGGAAAGCAATTATCGCTTTGTTGGTCAATTGTACTTCCTTAAACACAATATCTCCCATTTTTCCATTCACAAAAACACCTGGCATTGGCGAGAAGTTGTTCATATATTTCAACATCGTTTGTTTTCCTTCCTCCAAATTCGGCTTGATGGAATAACGACAGCTTTCCTCCATTTTCTTTAAAATCATTCCCGAAGCCAGCCAATTTGCCGTACGAATCAACTTGCTTTTAGTATCTATCGCATAATCCAATTTATCAAAATAAATCTCTTTCGTTGCTTCATTATATTGAGGAAAACCTGTCAGATAAACCGTCCCATTCAAACTTCCAGACAAATCCAAGGCAATAACCATCTTGTCGTTTTTATGCCAAAGCGCAACATTCAAAACTTTTACTTTCTTGCTTCCTGAACCAAATTCCTGACCTTGAAAATTCTTGGTAATCACTTTCGAAGCATCCTGATAGGTCGAAACCGCCACGATATTTGCCGTAATATTATCTGGCATTTTCGAAACCGGCTTCAAGACAATCTTATTTCTGTCGAATTTACTAGCAGGTTTTTGACCCACCAAGGTTTCAATCGTGCATTTCAAACCCATTTGCATATTGATGGTTTGCCCTTTCAAAACCGCTTCCGTTGTGTACAATTCTATCGGAACAATTCTTAACCAACTTTCATATTCCGCATTCATTTCGCTTGGCGTACAAATTTTCTCCAAAGCATCCAATACATTTGGCTTAAAATCCAACGATTTCTGAATCGCATCATCAATACTTTTTTCAATCTTCGATTTAAAAAGCTTAATGGCCGGATTTATCGCATACGTAATCGGAACATTCTTCCCCAACACATTTACCGACGGACTTTCCTTCCAATCAATCGACTTAAATTCGGTATTCGTTTTCAATTTCCAGTTCGTCAATCCCACCTCGCTCATCAAAGTCACAACGCCATTAAAATTAAATTCCTTCGTATTATAAAGAGCAATTCCAAGCTTGTCCGTCCCAATTCTGTACTTCACATAAGCCTTCAAAGGCAAAACCGTCTTGATTTTTCCGCCCACATTTTCAATCGAAATGGGAGCCTGTTTCCAAATTTTCACCTCATAATCGTCGTCCTCAATCTTATTGTCTTCATAAATCAAACCGTTCATCAACTTGTTGGTCTGGTTTTCTATATCCTTGATTTTTATCGTAATGGGCAAACTGATAAACGACGGCGTGTTGTCATAAATCAACGGTGTAGCATCATCCGGTTCAGGCTTTAAAGCGTCAATCTTCTGGGTAGAAGAACAAGCCGATACAACTATAACTGAAATTATCGAAAGAAAAAAATATCTGATGGTAAGCATTTTGATTGATGTTTTTAAAACCGCAAAATTATAGAATTGCACCATACAAATGGTAAAAATTTGAAGCGAATCGTTCGGGCATTTTTGGAAACCTTATTCCTGCTTTCCATTACAATGTTTTTCTTTTTAAAGAAAAAAGAAAAACATTTCCATTTCAATCAGGGCTATTGAACATTCCATTTTAACTTCTGAAACATTTCAAAAAAATATAATTGCTCTATAATGTAACATTTTCCTCTTTTTTACGTCTTAATAGAGAGTTTGCAATTAATTTATTAACAGATTTTTATTACAAACCCATTTTTCAAATAGTTAATATTGCCCTCAAAATTATCCAAAATGATTGAAATCAAAGACCTTCACAAATCCTACAAGACTGGAAAATCAGAACTGCACGTTTTAAAAGGAATCAATTTTAGTGTAAAAGAAGGCGAATTGGTTGCAATTATGGGCTCTTCAGGTTCAGGAAAATCAACCTTATTAAATATTTTGGGAATCCTCGACGAAGCCGATTCTGGAACGTATGTTTTGGATGGCGTTCCGATAAAAAATCTAAACGAAACCCTTGCTTCTCAGTACAGAAACAAATTCCTGGGTTTTGTGTTTCAATCGTTCAATCTTATCAACTATAAATCAGCTTTAGACAATGTAGCTTTACCTCTGTATTATCAAGGCATCAAAAGCAAGGAAAGAAGCGAAATCGCAATGCAATATCTTGAGAAAGTAGGCCTTGCATCCCATTCACATCATTTGCCAAACGAATTATCGGGTGGACAAAAACAACGTGTGGCAATTGCAAGAGCAATGGCTTCACACCCAAAAGTATTGTTGGCCGATGAACCAACAGGAGCTTTGGATACCAAAACTTCCTATGAAGTTATGGAGCTTATCCAAGGAATTAACGACGAAGGAAAAACCATTCTGATCGTAACCCACGAACCCGATATTGCAGCAATGTGCAAAAGAAACGTAATCTTACGAGACGGATTAATCGTAGAAGACAAATACATCACACAACAAAGAGTTACAACAAATGTTTAATATAGAACGCTGGCAGGAAATATTTGAAGCAATCAGCAAGAACAAGCTACGTACTTTTCTTACTGGGGTTTCTGTCGCGTCTGGAATTTTTATCCTCGTAATTTTATTAGGAGCCGGAAGAGGAATCCAGAACGGTATTCAAAACCAGTTTGCCCAAGATGCCACCAATAGAATATCAATCTGGCCGGGAAATACTTCAAAGGAATACAAAGGTTTGGGAATCGGAAGGGAAACCAAACTCAAAAACCGCGATTATGAAATCGTAACTGAAAAATTTGAAGATTATATCGATAACAAATCGGCCATCTATTCGGTTTGGAGTGGCAATGTTGTTTTTGGCAAAGAAACCGGAACCTATAGGGTTGAAGGAGTAAATCCGAATTATCAATTTATAGAAAATGCATCAATCGTCGAAGGACGTTTTATCAATTTAAGTGACATTGAACATTATGAAAAAGCCGCGGTTATTGGTAAAAAAGTAGCCACTGATTTATTCAAAAATGGTATAAAACCACTTGGACAAAGCATCAATGTATCAGGGATGATGTATAAAGTTGTGGGTGTCTTTACCGATCCAGGTGGCGAAAGAGAAGAAACCCGTGTTTTCATTCCGCTATCAACCGCCCAAAAAGCCTACAGTGCTGGAGATAACATTAGAAGTATGGCCTTTACGATGCCAAAGACAACCAACTTCAATAAGGCTGTAGCCGAATCGAAAAAGTTTACAGAGGAATTAGGAAAAGTTCTGAAAGAAAGACATATGATTGCACCTGACGATGAAGGAGCTTTGTTCATCAACAACTCATTAGAAGAAGCCAAAAAAATCTACCAGATGACCGATATCATACAGGCTTTCTTTTGGTTTGTGGGAATCCTGACCATTATTGCAGGAGTTGTTGGAGTGGGAAATATTATGCTTATTGTAGTAAAAGAAAGAACGAAGGAAATTGGAATCAGAAAAGCATTGGGAGCTTCACCAGCTTCAATTATCGCAATGATTTTACAAGAATCTATTTTCATCACCTTGATTTCTGGTTTTATGGGATTGATTTTAGGACTTTTGGTTTGGGCCGGAATTGGACCATCAGTAGAGAGTGATTTTTTCTCACACCCAGAAGTCGATTTCAATATCGCCCTAACAACTGTAATATTATTGACCGTTGCTGGAGCTTTTGCCGGATTTATTCCTGCCTATAAAGCGGCAAAAATTAAACCGATTGTAGCACTTAGAGACGAATAATATGTTCAATAGAGACAGATGGAACGAAATACTTGAAGCCCTCTCGGCAAAACCATTACGTACTTTTATTACGGCATTTGGTGTGTTTTGGGGTATTACCATATTAGTCATTCTCTTAGCTGCAAGTAAAGGATTAGAGAACGGAGTAAAGAAAGGGTTTGGAGGAATGTCAACCAACTCGATGTTCATTTGGGCAAATTCTACTTCAAAACCCTATAAAGGCTTGCCACAGGGAAGATATTTCAATTATAAAAATGGCGATGTTGATGCGATAAAAAGAGAGTTTAAAGATTTGCTGTATGTGTCTCCTCGAAATCAATTAGGAGGTTTTCGCGGCAGCAATAATGTTATTAGAGGCACAAAAACAGGAGCTTACAACGTGTATGGCGATTATCCCGAATTCATTATGCAACAGCCGATGAAAATTCTCAAAGGACGTTTCTTGAACTATGAAGACATCAGCCAGAAACGAAAAATTGCGGTAATTGGAGAAGGAATCATACGCGAAATGTACAAGCCTGAAGAAGAAGTTTTAGGAAGTTATCTCAAAATAAACGGTGTTAACTTTATGGTGGTGGGAGTTTACAAGAGCATCTCAAATATGGGTGGCGATGCTGAAGAAAGCCAGAAGCAAATCTTCACACCTTTTACAAGTTTTCAGCAGGCCTTTAATTATGGAGATACCGTGGGTTGGATGGCCATTACAGCAAAAGAAGGTATTCCTATTACCGACTTAAAGTCAAAAATTTTCGATTTATTAAAAACAAGACATACCATTGACCCGACCGACGACAGAGCCATTGGAAATTTTGACTTGTATGCTGAATATTCGAAAATCAACGGATTGTTTACCATTTTAACCGTCGTTTCGTTTGTTGTGGGTGGACTCGTATTATTCTCGGGAGTAATCGGAATCATCAATATTATGCTGATTGTCGTAAAAGAACGAACCAAAGAAATCGGAATTAGAAGAGCTCTTGGAGCCACACCTTGGGAGATTAGAATACAAATCCTAACGGAATCTGTAGTATTATCTTTGATTGCTGGAATGGCAGGAATTATATTTTCAACAGGGATTATAGCTATCGCCAACTCCATTTTGGATGGTATTCCAGATACTTCGCAAGTGATGTTTGCAAATCCAAGCATCAGTCTTGGAATTGTAGTTACCGCTTTGATGATATTAGTTGTTTCTGGTTTGATAGCCGGATTTATCCCAGCTCAAACCGCAATCAAAACCAAACCAATTGACGCATTAAGAACCGAATAAGCAAAATCATAAAAACAAAAAAATAGATACCTTTAAATATGAAATGAGCACAATCTCAAACTTGGTCGTTACTACCAAATTTAAAGTGCGAATTACATAAGCCCTAACAAAAACAATAAACATCAACTTATGAAAAAAAGAACCACAATCATCATTTTAATCATCTTGGCATTGACTTTTGGAGGTGCTTTGTATTATTTATTCCAAAAAAACCAACAGTCACCTACTGTTTATAAAACAGAAAAACCTGAAATTAAAACCATCATAAAAAACACGGTTGCTACCGGAAAAATAGTTCCAAAAGAAGAGGTTTTAATTAAGCCAAATATTTCTGGAATCATCGAGGAAGTATATGTAGAAGCCGGAGACGATGTAAAGGCAGGAGATTTGATTGCAAAAATCAAAGTAGTTCCTAATATTTCGAGTTTGAATGGTGCACAAAATCAGGTGCAAACCGCTAAAATTGATCTGGACAATCAGCAAAAACTATATGCCCGTCAAAAAACATTGTTTGACAAAGGTGTGATTTCTGCTAATGATTTTGATGTGGCCGAAACAACCTACAAGCAATCGCAACAAAATTACCGTTCAGCTTTACAGAATGTTGAAATCATCAAAACCGGAACTTCAAAAAGTATGGCAAGTGTGGCTCAAACTATGATTCGTTCAACCGTAAACGGAATGGTTTTGGACGTTCCTGTAAAAGCCGGAAACCAAGTAATCGAAAGCAATAACTTCAACGAAGGAACTACGATTGCTAGTTTGGCCGATGTTAAAAGTATGATATTCGAAGGAAAACTAGACGAATCCGAAGTTGGGAAAATCAAATTGAATTTGCCTTTGGAAATTACAGTTGGAGCCATCGAAAACAAAAAATTCAGTGCCGTTTTGGATTATATCGCTCCAAAAGGAACGGAAGAAAACGGTGCGGTTCAATTTCCAATCAAAGGAACTTTGGACAATAAGGAAAATACTTTTATCCGTGCTGGATTGAGTGCGAACGCTTCTATTATCCTTGAAAAAGCTGATAAGGTTTTGGCGATAAAAGAATCCTTGGTTCAATTTGATGAGAAAACAAAAAAATCATTTGTAGAGGTTGAAGTTGGCGCTCAAAAATTTGAAAAGAGAAATGTCACTTTGGGTGTTAGCGACGGAATTTATGTTCAAATCAAAAGTGGCGTAACCAAAGACGACAAGATTAAAGTTTGGAATCAAGCTGTAGAATAATTCACAAAAAGCACTATTACCCTTTTCTTATTTGAATATGAAAAAAATAAATTACATAGCCGTTTTGACCCTGCTTTTTTCGGGATTGTCGCTACAGGCACAAGAAAAAAAATGGACCTTGCGAGAATGTGTCGAACACGCTTATCAAAACAACATCACCATTAAACAAACCGAATTGGATGCACAACTTGCCACTATCGACAAGAAAGATGCCTTCGGGAATTTTCTTCCTACGGTAAATGCTAGTGCTTCTCATAACTGGAATATCGGTTTGAACTTTAACCCGATTACCAACTTGGCCGAAACACAAACCTTTCAAAATACAGGTATTGGATTGAATGTTGGCGTTGATATTTACAGAGGTCTGCAAAATCAAAACCGTTTGAGCCGTTCAAGATTGGCGATAATTGCTTCACAATATCAATTGACAAAAATAAAAGACGATGTTTCCTTGAATGTTGCCAATGCTTTTTTACAGATTCTTTTCAATAAAGAAAATTTAAAAGTACAAAAAGAACAATTGCTTAACAATCAAAAACAACAGGAACGTTCCCAGGAATTAGTGAATGCAGGCTCGGTTCCAAGAGGCGATTTGTTTGATATGAAAGCAACAGTTGCCACAAGCCAACAAGCTGTTGTCACTGCCGAAAATACGTTACTGATTTCAAAATTAAGCTTGGCTCAACTCTTACAATTAGAAGATTTTCAAAATTTTGATATTGCCGATGACAGTTATGAAGTGACCGAAAGCCAAACGATGCTTCAAACTCCAAATTCTATCTTTGAAAAGGCCAAAGAGCAAAGGGTTGAATTGAAAATTGCCAGAACCAATCTTGAAATTGCCGAAAAAGACATCAAGATTGCAAAAGGCGGTTTCCAACCAAGTCTCCAAGGATATTACAGCTTTAGTGCAAGAGCAACCGACGGCGACCGTGTAACCACTGATGCAGAAGGAAACTTAACACTCCGTGGTCCAGCTCCAATCTTTGACCAATTCAGCGATAGTAAAGGTCACTCGTTTGGATTTCAATTGAACATTCCAATTTTGAATGGTTTTTCTGTACGAAATAATGTCGAGCGTTCAAAAGTTGCTTTGGAGCGTTCCAAAATCAATTTCAAACAACAAGAATTGGATTTGGAGCGAAATGTTTATACTGCTTTCACAGATGCGAAAGGAGCTTTAAATGCATATGAATCTGCAGTCATTGCACTTGAAGCAAGAACAGAAGCTTATAATTATGCTAAAGAAAGATTTGCTGTAGGGTTGATGAATGCATTTGATTTGAACCAATCTCAAACCTTATATGCAAATGCTCAATCAGATGTTTTGAGAACAAAATACGATTATATCTTCAGGGTAAAAGTGGTTGAATTCTATTTTGGAATTCCGATAATGGAACAATAAATTATGGCTTCAGAAAAGATTTATATTTTAAATATTGAAACGGCAACAAAAAATTGTTCGGTTTCAATTGCAGAAAATGGAACAACCTTGTTGTGTAAAGAAATTGCAGAACAAGGTTATTCTCACGCAGAGAAATTACACGTTTTTATTGAAGAAATTCTAAAAGGATGTAACCTTACTGCTAAAGATTTAGCTGCAATTGCAATAAGCCAAGGGCCTGGTTCTTATACTGGATTACGAATTGGCGTTTCTACAGCCAAAGGTTTATGTTTTGCTTTGGATATTCCGTTGATTGCTGTTGACACTCTGCAATCTTTGGCAAGACAAGTAGATAAAGCTGATGGTTTCATTATTCCAATGATTGATGCCCGAAGGATGGAATTCTATAGCGCGATTTTCAATTCAAATCACGAAAAAACCAGAGAAGTTCAGGCGGAAATCATTACTGAAGAAAGCTTTAACGACATCAAAGAGAATATCTATTTCGTAGGCGATTGTAGTGAAAAATGCAAAACTGTTTTAACAAAAGAAAATTTTATTTTTCTTGAAAACATCATCTATCCATCGGCAAACCAAATGAGCCAAATCAGTTTTGATAAATACAAAAAAAGCGACACTGTTGATGTCGCTTACTTTGAACCTTTTTATTTGAAGGATTTTTTTATGAATAAGTAAAAGAATTACAGTGTTGAAACAAATTCTGAAATTTTCATCATATCTTTTTCATTCTTGAAAGACAAATCATTTGTTTTAAAGAAAACATCTATTTGTGATTTTTTGTCTTTAAAAATTCCTGTAAGTGCTTTTTTGTTTTTAGGGAATTCAACTATTTTTTCTCCTAATTGCAAATAATATTCAACAGGCGCTTTTGTATATTTTGGAGGTGTATAACCGGTATATCCATTACCTTCTCTTCCTTCTTCAAGTTTAATACGATCCCTTCTATATAAAGACACCTTGTCGTTTGTCCATAATTCTACTAAATAACCATTAACTTTTTCTCCTTTTTCAGTTGTGTAACTAACCAGCTTTAAAATATATTTTCCAAATTTAGAGTTAATTTTTCCAAATTCAGTGGTTTTTGGTAATAGAAATTCTTTTTGGTCATCTTCCCTTTTAATCTCAACTTCGTCAGTTGCAGCATTATAGCGTGTAAGTACTTTTTCGGGGACTCCTGAAATCTCGGAATAGGAAAATTTATCATCAAAATAAGGAATTCCAGAAATGTTCGCATCAACTTTTCCTATGGTATTGTTCCTTAACAAAATTCCTGTAGTTCCTTCGCTTATTCTATCAAAAACACCTTGTGCACTAGCGTTTAATACTAAAAAAGAAAAGGAAAGTGTAAAAATTATTTTTCTCATTTTTTAAAATTTATTTTTTGTAAAACTATGAATATTTGGTTTCAACACCAAACCGTTATTAAAAGATTAACTCAAATTTTCACTATTCAATGCCTTGTTACTTATGATCTTTTTAAATTTTGCTTGATTTTTATTGTTACATTATAATTCCAAAAGCAAATTAAAAAGAAAATATATAAAAAAGAAAAATTCTTAAAGTAATGGCACTTTGCTGTGTGCTTTTATTTACCTGTAAGTAAGATGATTTTATTGAAAATGAATCGTCTGTTGACAATCAGAACGAATAAATTATCAACCAAATCAGTTTCAAGGAGGTGAAACAACGTGTTTCA
>Ga0247808_10001030_pt1 | contig 13505 bp, 8 predicted proteins | sample UWRJL089202R1_FD_179914 | JGI IMG/M metagenome (GOLD analysis project Ga0247808, IMG submission 179914) | Plant litter microbial communities from Arlington Agricultural Research Station in Wisconsin, United States - UWRJ-L089-202R-1 | ecosystem: Environmental > Terrestrial > Plant litter >... | reverse complement strand
CGTAAAAGCGCCGACGATCTGCAGATGTTTGGCGGTGGAATGATCCTCGAGATCGACGGCCGGATCCGGCCGCAGGTCGCCGCCATCGCTGACGTCAAAGCCGAGGTCCGACAGCGAACGATGGATGCCGGCCAGCCGCAGGGCGGCCGGGCCCATGGCGCAGCCGCCGCGGCCGGAGCCTTCTTCCAGCGGAACGCCAATCAGCGTGATCGAGCCCGGGGTGGTGGTCATGCACGTCTCCAATCGAATGTCTGGGGATTATGATCTTTGCCGACGTCAGCAAAAAGATGGAAAAAAGTCAAAAAGTCAGCTAGATCGCGCATTCTGCAATGCGCCATGTGACAAAGTGACGATGATGGACGATCTCGACCGCGATATTCTCAGCGCCCTGCGCCACAACGCCCGTGCGCCGGTGTCGTCGCTTGCGGCCCTAACCGGCGCGTCGCGGGCGACCGTCACCGCCCGTATCGAGCGAATGGCCGGCAATGGCACAATCGCCGCCTTCACCATCAAGACCGGCCACGAGATCCGCTCCGATGGCGTCCGCGCCATCGTCATGATCGAGGTATTGGGCAAGCTTGCCGACAAGGTCGCCACGCAATTGCGCGGCATGCCGCAGGTCAAGGCCTTGCACAGCACCAATGGAAAATGGGATTTCGTGGCCGAACTGGAGGATCGCGACCTTGCCACCTTCGACGAAAGCCTGCGGCGTATCCGTCTGATCGAGGGCATCAATTCGACGGAAACCAATATTCTACTGAAAACCAGCAAATCCAGTTTCTGACCGCTTTGCCGAAACGCGATCAGTATTCCTTTTCGTAGAACACGCCACCGGCGCCGCCGCTGGTGCCGGCTTCGCCGCGCAGCTTGAAGCCTTTGCCGACATCGAGGTTGATGATCGCCTTGCTGCCCTCGGTTCCACCCTGCTCGAGCTCGAAATAGGTACGGCTGTTGAGGTACTTGCCGGCGGTCACCTTGGCCTGGCCCTTTTCGTCGGTGGAGACGTCGAGATCGTCGACGCCGAGATTGCCGCGCAGGGTTTCAAACAGCGAACTCGAGCGGCCACCGGCCAGCTGGCTGACGGCTTCGGCCAGCTGGGCGATCTGCAGCGGCGACAGCTTGGCCATCGACTGGCCAAAGATCAGCTGTGCCAGCACTTCGTCCTGCGGCAGGGCGGGGGCCGAGGAAAAGCCGATGTTCGGATCGTTGGCAAGGCCGGTCACGGTGACGGTGATGGTGGTCGAGCTGGAGGCGGTGGTGGCCACCATGTTCAGCACCGGGATCAGCCCGCCACCGAAGGTGATGGTTCCGGAGGTAAAGTCCAGCCGCTTGGTGAGGATGACGATACGGCCGCGGCGCATGGTGAAGGCGCCGGAAACCGCCGGAGCCGACGCCGTGCCGTGAATGGTCAGATTGCCGCCAAGTTCCGCATCGATCCCGCGGCCCCGGACGAAGATCCCGGTGGGGGCATCGATCTGCAGATCGAGCCCGAGCGTCGAACTGCTGCCATTGGCTGAACCCTCGCCCTGCTTCAAATCGCGCATCTGGGCGCGGACATCGGCGGGGGCGTTCTTGTGGCGGATGTTGAGTTCGGTGAGCGAGGCCGGCAGCTTTTCCGGCACGGTGATGGCGGCTTCCTTAAGCGTCAGCTTGCCGCCGAGCACAGGGGCTGTCAGCAACGGGCCGGTCAGCGTCAGCGCGCCATTGGCTGTCGTCGTGAACAGCGTGCCGTCGACATAGGTGGCATCCTTTAAGGTCACCGTCACATTGGCCGGCAGGCCGTCGGTCAGGCCAACGGTGCCAGCGGCCGAAACGGTGCCGCCGGTCGACAGCGTGCCGGTCAGGCGGGAAATCGTTGCCGTCGTCTGGTTGAGCGCAATGGCGGCCGTCAGTCCGTTGACGGCGAGATTGCGGCGGGCATCGACGAAAGTGGCGCCGTTGGCGGTGATGTTGCCGCTGAAGGTCGGTGCCTCGGTGGTGCCGGCGACCTTGACGTCCAGCGCCGCGGTGCCGTTCAGGGCAAAGCCCTGGGCTGCGAGCTGACCAGCGAGGACGGAGAACGGCAGCCGGCCGGTAAAGGCCAGCGACAGTGCCTTGCTGCCGGACACGCCGATCGATCCGCCGCCGGACAGCGCAAGGCCGTTTTGGCCGGAGACGCTGGTCTCGAGGGTGACGGTGTTGTTGGCAAAGTTGCCATTGGCCTTAACGCCGAACGGGGCGAGGCCGGCGGAGCGGGTCTGGCTGACTTCGGCGCCGGCCCAGGCGAGATCATATCCGACGGTCGGCGCTGCCGCCGTCCCCTTAGCCGTGACCGTGCCGGAAATCGTGCCGGCGGCGCCCAGCGTCGGGGCAAAGCTGTTGACCAGGCTCGCCGGCAGATTGGCGATCGCGGCTGCGATATCGAGCGTTTCACCGGCGGTACCGTTGACGGTGACGCGGCCTTCGCCGGTGCGCAAGGTCAAGCCGTTGATCCGGGCCGCGCCATTGGTGACGGCGATGGTCGTGGGGTCGGCAAGGGCTATGGCAATGCCTTTCGGCGCTGCAGCGAAGCTTTGCAGCGCGATACTGATGCCACCATTGCCGTTGTCGACGCCGCCCTTGGTGGTCAGCGGTGCGCCATCATATTGCGATTTCAGATCGAAGGAAGTGATCGTGCCGGCACGGGAAAATCCGAGCGACAGGCCGGTCAGGAATGCGGATTCGGAACCCAGCTTTTCGGCGCTGATCGTGCCGGTGGCGCTCAGGGCTTTCAGGTCCGGGGCGCTGATGTCGATCACCGGCTTGCTGACGGAAAAATCGCCGCGGCTGAGCATGGCGCCAGCCGCCTTGACCGTGACGCCCGGTACATTGCTGGCGTTGGACAGGACTATCGTGCCCGTCAGATCGCCGGCGGCCTCCTGGGCGGCAAGGGCTGCCAGCAGCGACAGGTCGGGGAAATCGAAAGTCAGCGTGCCGGCCGGCAGGAAGGTCGGCGAGAACTGCAGGGCGCCGGTCAGGGTATTGGGGCCGACCTGGGCGCGCAGGGCCGGTGCCGACGTCTTGCCGTCCTTGGAGATCAGGTCCGCATCGACATTGATCGCCTGGCCATCGATGGTGCCGGAGGCCTTGATATTGCCCTGCGGCGATTTCGGATCCGCCTTGCCGGTCACGGCGATTGCCAGGGACTGCAAAGAGCGTCCGGCAAGGCTGGCTTCGGCGGAATTGATCTTCGCCTTGATGTCGAGCGCTGCCAGCGGGCCGTCGGCGGTCAGATTGAAGCCGGCGGCACCTTCGATATCGTCGGCCAGCCGCGTCAGGTCCGGCAGCCGCCCGGCCAGCGATGCCTTCAGGTTGTTGTTTTCGAGCAGGACATTGCCGTTGGCTTCGATCGTTCCGGATTTGACCACCAGGTTTTCGAGGCTCATGCGGCCGCCGATGACGGCGCTCAGATAGCCTTCGGCGGAAATGGTGCCGTCGAACTTGGCGTCGTAAGGCGCCGGCAGCACCGATGGTGCTGCAAACAGGCGGAAATTGCCTGTGGCGCTGCGGACGTTGAAATCATAGGCGCCGGTCACCGTGCCGCCAAGGCTGGCGCTTTCCAGCGTCGTGGCATCGAGGCCAAGCGCGTTCGGTGTCAGCCGCAGGGGCGCTGCCAATGTCAGTGGAGCTTTCACCAGGCGGTCGAGATCCGGATTGACGAAGGTCGAGCGGCCGACCGAGAGACGGGTCTGGATCGTGCCGATGCGGGTGTTGAGATCGAGCTTCTCGCCCTTCGCCGTCAACTGCACCTGGCCAAAACGGCCTTGCGGCAGGAACACCGATTCGAGTGCGATGGCCGTATCCAGCCGCGCCGATTTGGCTGCACCCGACAGCGCCAGGTCGACGCTGGTGATCATCAGCCGGGCATCGCCGCCGTCGAGCGGCCAGATGAACTGGACCGGGCCCTTGATGCCTTTGACATTGGCCTTCAGGCTGTTGCTGCCGGAGGGATCGATCGCGCCGGAGGCCGAAACCAGCATCGAGCCGGTGGTGATGCTGCCGGATTCGATATTGACGCTGCCGGTATTGTTGAATGTGGTGGCGACATTGAGCCGCGTTTCGCCGGAAAACAGCGGCCGCAGCATCGGCGGCAGCAAAGCGTCGATCGTGCCTCCGCCAGTCAACGCCACCCGGTGCCGGCCTTCGGCCGACAATGTGTGCTTGCCATCGATGGTGACGACTTTCTTGCCGTCCACTGCGCCCTGCAATTCGCCGGCCCAGTTCGACAGCGGACCTTCGCCGTCCAGTGTCAGCGCCACGGCCGGGCGGCCGGGCAGCAACAGCAGGTTGGCGAGCAGGCCACCCTCGGGTTCGGCGACAGAAGCCTTCAGCGTCAGCCGGTTTTCAGCCGGCGCGAACAGTAGGTTGGCTGTCGCCCTGGCGTCGGGCGTGTCCTTGCGGTTTGTCGCCAGATCCAGGGCAATGGTGTCGCTGCTGGCCTGCACCGCGCCTTCGGCGACCAGGCTGAAGGCGCGACCGGCCAGTGCCGGGCCGAGATTGATGTTGGGCAGCGAAAGCTTGTCGACCTTGATCTCGACCGGCAGGGAAAATCCGTTGCTGGTGGTTTTTTCTGCCGGCTGGGTGGTGACCGGCTTGCGGCTGACGGTCAAGGTCTGTGCCGAAACCTGACGCGCCTCGAACCGGCGGTTGATCAGCGCCAGGGGCGACCAGTCAACGGCAATGTCGTGCAGTTCGGCAAACGTGCCCTTGGTGTCCGACACGACGACGGCCCCGAGCCGCAATTTGCCGGTCAACAGGCCACTGGCATCGCTGATGGTGACGGTCTGGTCGGGCGTAGAAATCAGCGCCGAAATCTGTTCGGCGGCAAAGCGGGAACCGGCAACGGTAAAGCCTATGAAACAGACGGCCAGGATGACCAGCACAAGAATCGACGCCACCGCGTAGCCGACCACGCGGAACATCCATTTCAAAAGCCGGATCAACATGTTCATAGGCGAGAACTACACTCTTTTTGCGACATCCGTATCAGGGCGATCATTCTAGAACGACTGGCCGATGCCGGCATATATGCCGTACTGGCTGCCGTCTTCATATTTGTTCAAGGGCACCGCGACATCAAGCCTTAAAGGGCCGAACGGCGTGCCATAACGCAGGCCAACGCCAGCGCCGATGCGCAGATCGGAAAAGTCGGGCACCGCGCTGTCCGATACCGAACCGATATCGACGAAGGGCACCAGCCCGATCGACTGGGTAACCCTGACCCGCGCCTCGAATGAGGCGAGCCCGTAGGAGCTGCCGCCCAGTGCATCGCCATTGGCGTTGTAGGGAGAGATTTCCTGATAGCCGTAACCGCGCACCGAACCGCCACCGCCGGCATAGAAGCGTCTTGTGGCGGGGATGGCGGCCAGATCATCGGCGCCGATCAGCGAGCCGAGCGAGAGTTTTGCGGCAAACACCACATTGTCGTCGGCACCAATTGCCTTGTAGCCGGAAATCGACCCCTCGAACGAGGTGAAGATGGTGCCGCCCAAGGCCTCGTAGCTGGGCTGTGCCTTCAGCGTCGCCAGATAGCCTTCGGTCGGATTGAGCTTGTTGTCGCGCAGGTCGCGGGCATACTCGAACGGCAGCGAGAAAGTCAGATACTTGTTGTCGCCGTAGACGTCGTCGATCTGGGCGGCGCTGATCTCGCCGCCGCCGGTGATCGTGTCGGTGTCGCTGAGCTCGTAGGCGAGATTTGCCGCGGCCGTGATCGTGTTGGCGCTATAGGCGTCCGGATTGTCGGTCTTGGCGATCAGGCTGGCATTGAAGGTGGCGGACGGAAAGAAGGCGCCCGGCTTGGAAAAGATGATGCCGGTGGAATAGTTGAAATCGGTGGCATCGCTCTTCTCGCCGATGCCCGAGACCGTACCCTCGATGCGCAGTGATTCTGCCTGCCCGAACAGGTTGCGGTGGCCCCAGTAGCCTTTCAGGCCGGCACCGTCGAGCGACGAATATTGGGCGCCGAAACCGAAATAGCGATGCTTGCCTTCCGCCACCTCGATGCCGAGCGGGAGGGTGCCGTCCTGGGCCAGCTGTTCGGCCTCGTGAATGGTGACACTGGAAAACACGCCGAGCTTGCGCAACCTTTCGGCCGCCTTCTTCAACTCGTCCGGGGAGTAGGGACGATTCTGGTTGAGGCGTGAATAGCGGGCAATGAATTCGGGATCGACGGTTTTTTCGCCGGACACGGTAACCTCGCCGAGATTGGCGGTCGGCCCGCCATCGGCGCCAAGCGTCACGTCGACCCTGTCGGTTTTGTGGTCGGCGACCACCTCGCGGGTGGTCAGTTTGGCAAACGGCCGCGCCTCTTTCTTGAGGTCGTTGACGATCCGGTCGCCGGCCTTGAGAATGACAAGCGAGCCCCCCGGGCCATCGGGCTCCAGATCATAATCGGCCGGATCGCGGCCTGCGGCATCACCCTGCAATTTGACGGTGCCGATCGCAAAAGCGGGTCCTGGTTTGACGCTGATGGTAACGGGCACCGGCTTTGAACGGTCGAACACGGGGACGGGGGGAAGGGCATCGATATCGGTGCCGTTGACTGTGACGTTGACGATCGCACCGTAGCGGGCGTTTTCGTAAAGTGCGGCAATCAGTCGGTCGCGATCGTCGCGGGCCTTGATGACGAGGCCGAGATCGCCGGAAACGGGGTCCGCCTTGTCGGTCACCAGCTGCGACGTGTCCGACAACACGGTTTTCAGCTTGGCATCGGCGTCGCCGGTCTCAAGGGTTACGTCATATTTGACGGGATCGATGACTTTTGCACTGTCCGGCTCGTCCTTGCCCCACAGCGTGATGCCGAACAGCTTGAAGGCATTGGCTTCTTCGGCAAAGATGGGACACAAAAGCGTTGCCGCTGCAACCGCTGCCACGGTGCCCGCTCTCCGGTACGCAAAACTTGTCTTCGGGTCCGTAGGTTTTTTCGGCATAAGCAGGTGTTTGATAGCATCCATTGTGCCGGTGGCGCTACCGGCAGTTTATGAGGATTTAACCACAAACGCCCGGATCTGTACCATGTTCCGACATACGACCTGATCAACGGCCTGAAAATCAGAAGAGTCCCGGCTCATTCCGGGACTCTTCGTGTCTTGCCTAATAGCGGCCGCGCGGGCAGGCGTCGATATAGCGGCGGCCATAGCGGTCGTTGTAGTAGCACTGGCCTGGCTGCTCGGCGACATTGCCGATCACGGCACCGGAAACGCCACCGATGGCGGCGCCAACGGCCGCGCCGCGAACGTCGCCGGTGATCGCGCCGCCGATGATGGCACCGGAGACCGCGCCGATGCCGGCGCCCTTTTCAGTCTGGGTGCAACCGGCGACCGACAAGCCGAGCATCACCAGCACGATGGCTTTCTTCATAACTCTCTCCACATTTTTATGAGCAAGCTGCCCAATGATCAGCGTCCCCGCCTGTCCGCGTTTGGCAATTTTTGTACCTTGAAGCCGCTCAGCCGCTAGCTAACAATATCGTTCAAATTAGGGAAGTCTATATCACGAGCCGATTTTTTGACTCTCGACTTTACCGGCATGTGCCCGTTTCGACTCCTTCGTACTGTGCTGCACTGCAATATCCAACTGCCGGATTTTGTTCGGAAATCAGTCGATCTAAACTGACGGAACAGGTCCTCGTCGGAGTGCAGGTCGACGGCGCCATAGTCCCGATTGCGATCTGGGTCCGGCTATCTTCCGGTGGAGGCATGCAAGTCTGGCTATCGGCCGTTTCAAAACAAAGTGATCGCTCAGGTTTTAATTGGAATCATTCCAAAAAGACGGGCCAATTGCCGCAGGTGCGGCTGAATCCCGGTCGCAGGGGTTGACGACAGGCCCGACTGAAATCAAAACGGAGCTCAGGTCTGGAGCATGACAATGGATTTCGAGGCATTTTTCAAAGGCGAGCTGGACGGACTTCACGAAGAAGGCCGCTATCGAGTGTTTTCCGATCTGGAGCGCCACCGCGGCAGTTTTCCGCGCGCGACGCGTCATACGCCCGATGGCACGAAGGACGTCACCGTCTGGTGTTCCAATGACTATCTCGGCATGGGGCAGCACCCCAAGGTGATCGAGGCGATGAAAACGGCCATCGATCACTGTGGCGCGGGTGCGGGAGGCACCCGGAATATTTCTGGCACCAACCACCACCACGTTCTGCTGGAGCGCGAGCTTGCCGATCTGCATGGCAAGGAAGCGGCGCTGATCTTTACTTCCGGCTATGTCTCGAACTGGGCGACGCTCGGCACGCTGGGCCAGAAGATCCCGGGCCTGATCATTTTCTCTGATGCGCTCAACCATGCCTCGATGATCGAGGGCATTCGCCACGGCAAGTGCGAAAGGGTGATCTGGAAGCATAACGACCTGAGCGACCTGGAAGCCAAGCTCGCTGCCGCCGACCCCAATGCGCCAAAGATGATCGCCTTCGAGTCCGTCTATTCGATGGATGGCGATATCGCGCCGATCAAGGAGATCTGCGATCTCGCCGACAAGTATGGCGCGATGACCTATCTCGACGAGGTGCATGCGGTCGGCATGTATGGGCCGCGCGGCGGCGGCATTGCCGAACGCGAAGGCCTGATGGACCGCCTGACGATCATCGAAGGCACGCTCGGCAAGGCTTTTGGCGTGATGGGCGGCTATATCGCCGGCTCGGTGGCGATGTGCGACTTCATCCGCTCGTTCTCCTCCGGCTTCATCTTCACCACCGCGCTGCCGCCATCGCTGGCTGCCGGTGCCGTTGCCTCGATCCAGCACCTCAAGGGCAGCCAGATGGAACGCGCCCGGCATCAGGAGCGGGTGCGTCGTTTGCGCCTGCTGCTCGACAAGGCCGGCATCCCGCACATGCCCAATCCCAGCCATATCGTGCCGGTGATGGTCGGCGATGCCGCCAAGTGCAAGTGGATTTCCGACATCATGCTCGACAGCTTCGGCATCTATGTGCAGCCGATCAACTATCCGACCGTGCCGCGCAAGACCGAGCGGCTGCGGATCACGCCGACGCCGCTGCACAGCGACGCCGATATCGACCATCTGGTCGGTTCGCTGCATCAGCTGTGGGCGCGCTGTGCGCTGGCCCGCGCCGTCGCCTGAGGCGCTGCCGGTTCAAGAAATGCCTTTGTGTTGCAGAAGCCCGGCGGCCATTCGCCGGGCTTCTTCGTCTGCGGCAAACACATCGTCCATGCTCGTCGCCGCAGGCAGGTGCGCCAGCATGTCCATCACCTGTTCGGTAATATCGGCCATCGTCAGAAATCCGGTCTCGCCGGCGATAAAAGCTTCGAGTGCCACTTCCTTGGCGCCGTTCAGCACCGCACCCTGGACGCCGCCGCGGGTCATCGCCAGTCGTGCGAGGCGAAGGGCGGGGAAGCGTATCTCGTCCGGCGCTTCGAAATCGAGCCGCGACAGTCTTGCAAAATCCAGCCGTTCGATCGGCAGGCTGGCGCGGCGCGGATATTCCAGCGCATAGCCGATCGCCGTACGCATGTCCGGTGCGCCGAGCTGAGCCAGCACCGAGCCATCGGTATAACCGACCATCGAGTGGATCACCGATTGCGGGTGGACGATCACTTCCACCTGCTCGGGCATCAGGCCGAACAGGTGTTTGGCCTCGATCATTTCCAGCGCCTTGTTGAACAGCGAGGCGCTGTCGATCGAAATCTTCAGCCCCATCGACCAGTTGGGATGGGCGCGTGCCGTCTCGACGGTGACATCGGCCATCTGCTGGCGGGTATAGGTGCGGAATGGACCGCCCGAGGCGGTCAGGATCACCCGCTCGATCGCATGGCGCTGGTTTTCCTCCAGCACCTGGAAAATCGCATTGTGTTCGCTGTCGACGGGCAGCAGCTTGCCGCCGCCGGTGTTGACCGCATTGACGAACAGGTCGCCGGCCGAGACCAGGCATTCCTTGTTGGCGAGCGCGATATCGGCGCCGCGGTGGGCAGCAGCCAGGGTCGGAGCCAGTCCGGCGGTGCCGACGATGGCGGCCATCACCCAACCGGCTTCCATCTCCGCAGCTTCGATCAGGCCAGAGCGTCCGGCGGCAATGGCAATGCCGGTGCCGGACAAGGCATCCTTGAGAGCGGCATAGCACTTTTCATCGGCCGTCACCGCCAGTCTGGCGCCGAAGCTGCGGGCCTGTTCGGCCAGGAGATCAATGTTGCTGTTGCCGGTCAGTGCGGCGATTTCGAATCGGTCGCGACCGCCGAGATGGGCGATGACATCCAGCGTATTGACGCCGATGGAACCCGTGGAACCCAGGATGGAGACCGTACGTCCTGGGTTTTTGTCCGATGCCATGGTTCATTCCGTCTCTAGTTGTGTCCGTCAGCCTCTACAGGCGAAAACCGGGGCTCACAAGATGTAACTGCCGGTGCACGGATCTCGAAATGCCTTGGATACGCCCGAGAATGAGCCTACCCCTTGGGATATCGGTCACTCGCAACCTGCAGAACCGGAGGAGTCTCCATGTCCAGAATTTTGTCCTGTGCCCTAATGACGATGCTGGCTGCCACTGCCGTCATCCCGAACGCAAACCCTGCTCTGGCCGCGGCGGCGGTGGCACAGATCACCATCCCCGTGCCGGATGCAGAGACGGTCGAGCAGCGGACGGTCCATTATATCTGCGGCGACCGCACGATCTCCGCCGACTACATCAATGCCGGCACCGCGGCCTTGGCGCTTTTGCATGCAGGGCAGGAGACCACGGTTCTTGCCAACGTGACGGCGGCGTCCGGCGCCAAATATATGGGCGGTCCCTACACATGGTGGACGAAAGGCGAGGCGGCGACGCTCTACGATCTGCGCAACGGCGAAAATACCACGGGAATCGAATGCAAGGCCGTTCGATGAGATTTTTTCTAATAAAGAAAAATATTAATTAGAAAAAGCTTTATTATAAACTTCTTGTTAAGCATACTCGAACATTAATGATCCCCAAGATGATTTCGCTCCTGGGGACAACGACTATGAATAAAAGGCTCTCGAACCTGAAATATGCAGTACCGGCTTTCGCTCTTTTGGCCGGACATCCAAGTTTTTCCTATGCTCAGGCTGCACCTCTGGTAAATGTCTGTACAGGTTTGAGCATCGATATTCCTGTCCTGCAGCCGATCGCAACCGGTTTGCTTGACCCGTTGCTTTCCGGACTGGCCGGTATCATCAACACAGACATTGTTGGTGCTCTCAGCGGCCAGAATATCGCCGCCAGTATTCTCGACATCGATGGCAATCCGGTATCGTCGGGCGATTGTGGATTGCAGGTCGATACCAACCAGGGCGTATCGCTCGGCGGCGGCGCGATCACCGGTCTCGGCGGCAGCGCCAATACAGTGGCGACCGCCGGCGAAATCAATTCCATCGCCATCGGCAACGCGGCAGCGACATCCGCCACCGCCGCAAATTCGATCGCCTTGGGTTTGCGCGGTTCGGTGACAGCCACGGACGGCGTCGCCATCGGTCGTGATACAAGTGTCACGGCAGCCGGCGGGGTTGCGCTTGGCGCCGGTTCTGTCGCCAGTCGTGCCGGCATGAGCGGCCAGACCGAAGCCTTCAGCGGCACCTCGGTCGCCTCGACGGCGGGTGCGCTGTCTGTCGGCGCGGTCGGTGCGGAACGCCAGATCACCAATGTCGCCGGTGGCACGCAGGATACCGACGCGGTCAACCTGCGGCAGTTGAAGTCGGTCAGCAACGACATTGCCAACGTTGTCGGCGGCAACTCCTATTACGACACGGTCAACAACGTCTTTGTCGGGCCGACCTACAACCTGCGGGGTGGCATTTTCACCAATATCGGCGATGCCCTGACATCGATCGACATCCGGGTCAGTGCCGTCGCTGCCGACAATACGGCGGGGGCACCGGCGCCAACGGCAACCGGCGCCAATGCCGTCGCCATTGCCTATGGTGCAACCGCCTCGGGTGGCAATGCGACCGCCATCGGCTCGAATGCAACGGCCTCCGGCGGCAATTCGACGGCGATTGGTGCCGGCTCCTCGGCCACCTATTCCAACAGCACGGCGATCGGCGCCGGCGCCACCACGACCCGCGCCAACCAGATCGCCATCGGTACGTCCTCCAACACCTATACGCTGCCGGGCATCTCGTCGGCCGCCAGCCGCGCCGCACAAAGCGGTCCGACCCGGGTGGTGACCAGCGACGCGGCCGGCAACCTGGCGACTTCCGATATCGATCTCAACAAGATCCAGAATGCGGTGGTCAGCAACCGTCGCGAAATGCGCAAGGGTGTAGCCGCTGCGATGGCGATGAGCGCCGCACCGGCGCCATCGGCTCCCGGCAAGACCACCTGGGCGACCAACGTCGCCAACTATCATGGCGAATTCGCAACCAGCTTTGCCATGGCCCACATGCTCGACACCGATTATCCGGTGATCATGAACGCCGCCCTGTCCTTCTCACCGGGCGAAGGTCCGGGAGTGCGGGTGGGCCTTGCAGGCGAGTTCTAAGTCCTGCAGCCAACCGACACCTGAAAAGGGCGCCATCGCGGCGCCCTTTTTGTTGTTCCGCGCTTTGGATGTCACGGCGCAATCCGCGTGAACAGTTCCTGCGGCCGCTTGACGCCGCGCAACGCGTAGCGGCCGACCGAGACCAGATCGGCGCGCCGTTGCGGCGGCGACGCTTCGGTGAAATCGGACGAGATCAGCACGTTGCGATCGACGGAGCGGCAGAGCGAGGCGATGCGGCTGACCTCGTTGACGGCCGGACCGATGACGGTGAAATCCAGCCGGTCCTGGCTGCCGATATTGCCATAGAACACATCGCCGATATGCAGGCCGAGATAGATGTCGGTGACCGGCCGCCCGTCCCTTTCCCGCTGCTCGTTGAGTTCGCTCAATCGCGCACGCAGCAATGATTCCGCCAGCAGTGCTCTCTCGCAGGTGTCTTCCGACGCGTCGCCCTTGAAAATCGCCAGAATGCCGTCGCCCATCAGCTTCAGCACGTTGCCGCCGGCCGCATGCACAGACGAAATCACCGCGTCGGCATAGTCGTTCAACAGCGGGATGATTTCCTCGGGTGCGGCGTTTTCAGAAATCCGGGTATAATTCTGCAGATCCGAAAACCACAGGGCGGCCGAGATCCGCTCAGTCTTGCCGCGGCTGATCTTGCCTTCCAGCACCTGTCTTGCGGCGTCTTCGCCGAGATAGACTTCGGCGATGGTGCGGGCGATGCGGCCGACCGAGATGCTCTTGATCGCCAGCGCCAGCGGCGGCACCAGCTTCCGCAGGGCATAGAGATCGTCGTCGCTGAAGCCGGTGGCGTCGCGGGTGGTCCAGTTGGAATAAAAACAGTCCATCTCGCCGATCGAGCCTTCGGCATCGAACCAGTGGATCATCGACACGCAGTCGGTATGGCCTGCTTCCTTCAGAATTGCGAGATTGAAGAAATCGCAGGGATCGCCAAAGCCGATGCGACGCCTGAGTTCGCGCTCGCGGGTCTCGCGCAGGTGAAAAAACATCGAGTTGTGCCAGTTCTCGGTCGCTTCC
>Ga0247808_10001027_pt1 | contig 13509 bp, 19 predicted proteins | sample UWRJL089202R1_FD_179914 | JGI IMG/M metagenome (GOLD analysis project Ga0247808, IMG submission 179914) | Plant litter microbial communities from Arlington Agricultural Research Station in Wisconsin, United States - UWRJ-L089-202R-1 | ecosystem: Environmental > Terrestrial > Plant litter >... | reverse complement strand
CACGGTTGGAAATATCTGGCTCGATGATTTCGTTATTACTCGACGGTAGGGTAGAGTAGTTTACAAATAACCCCGTCTCTGTTATAGTGAATAACTGATTGATAATATATTAAGGAATACATATGACAAAAGCAGTCGTTAAGATCGGTGGAAAACAATTCGTTGTCACCGAAAAAGAGACCCTACTGGTGGACCTCCTCCAAGAAGGAACTAAAGAGCTCACTCTAGACGCACTGTTAGTTATCGATGGTGACAATGTTACCGTTGGTACACCAACTGTTAAAGATGTGAAGGTTACCGCTAAGGTAACAGAAGACCTCGTAAAGGGTGATAAAATTCAAGTTATCCGTTACAAGGCTAAAAAGCGTGTGCACAAGTTAAACGGTCACCGCCAGAAGTACAGCAAGATTGAAATCGTTTCAATTAAGTAAGTATTAACTCTTATGAATAAGCTCCAGAGATGGGGCTTATTTTTTTGGTTCGAGATTGGAGGGCGGCTTTGGTAGTTTTTTAGAACACACTTTTTTAATATTCCTCCACTGGAGAAATATTAAAGCGTTCGGCTGAAATCCTCGCTAGGGCGAGAATTTCACAGGTTCTTCAAAACTACCAAAGCCGCCCTCCACCTCGGCAAAAACAAGCCCCATTGTGAAGTTCTTAAAAGCGCAGCTCATACGAATTTGAAACGCATGAATGTCGTGGTGGGGCATTAGGATGCGGTTTTTTCTTTGTTTCTTCGGATGTACGCATATTTTGGCGGGAGGTGTTCAGATTATGCTCTTGAAGAACCTGTGAAATTCGACCTTAGGAGAATTTCAGCCGAACGCTTAGATTAATATCCAGTGGATATTAATCTAAAAAGTGTGTTCTGAAAGAGCATAATCTGAATAGCTCCCCACACCGTCTATGCTATAATTTAAAGTAATGAAGAGAGGGTCTTACTAAAGTCTATGGCGACCGTAATTGCTATAACCAATCAAAAGGGAGGAGTAGGTAAAACAACTACTTCTATTAACCTTGCGTATTTCCTGGCCAAAGCTGGCAAAAGTGTCCTTCTTATTGATTTCGACCCACAGGGTAACGCCAGTAGCGGCCTAGGTGTCGATAAAAGCGAACTGCAACTTACTATGACCGATGTCGTTACCGGTAAGGCAACGCTCGATCAAGTAGTAGTGGCGACTGCGTACAAAAACTTATCCCTCGCACCAACTACTTCGGTATTAGCAAATACTGAGGTTGAATTGGCCCAAACCGAAAAACGCTTTTCTCGTTTGAAGCTCGCAATTGATTCATCAGCTGTTAACTACGACTTTATTCTTATCGATAGCCCACCAAGCCTCAGCCTCCTAACGGTCAATGGCTTGATTGCTTCGAAGTACGTGTTGTTGCCGGTCCAGGCCGAGTTCTACGCCTTAGAGGGCCTTGGGCAGCTGCTTGAGACGATGAAACTGGTTCGCAAGGGGATGAACCCGCACCTTGAACTGCTTGGTGTGCTTCCGACCATGCTTGATAGCCGTACATCTTTAAGCACTCAGGTGCACAACGAAATAAAACGTCACTTCCCGGGCAAGGTATTTGAAACTACTATTCCTCGTAATATTCGCCTGGCCGAAGCCCCAAGCCACGGCATTCCTATTGGTGTCTACGATAAGTTTTCTAAAGGTTCACGTGCTTACAAGGCATTGGCTAAAGAGGTGATCGATCGTACCGATGCAGGCCACGCAGTAGTCGTAGGGGCAAACGCATGAGTGCCGCTAAAAAAGGCCTCGGCCGCGGTTTCGATTCCTTAATTCCAACGGATTTTCTTGATGATAGTTTCGATACTACTGCCAAGCAAGAAGAAAAGGTCAGTGAACAACGAAGTTTGCCACTCGCCAGTATTCAAGCCGACCCCGATCAGCCACGCCGATACTTCGAAGCTGCTGCGCTTCAAGAACTAGCCGACTCTATTAAAGAGCACGGAGTTATTCAACCAATCATCGTCACGCCAAAAAATGACGGCCAGAAAGAAGGCTATGAAATTGTTGCCGGTGAGCGCCGCTTCCGCGCCTCTAAACTGGCGGGCTTGACTGAAATCCCTGTCGTCGTTCGCACTATGACCGGCCAAAAACAACTGGAAGTTTCATTAATAGAAAATATCCAACGCCGCGACCTTAATACTATTGAAACCGCCACAGCGTACGCCAAACTACGTGACCAATTCAACCTGAATGCCGAAAAAATTTCCGAACGGGTGCACAAATCGCCATCAGCGGTTATTAACACGATGCGTCTTTTGAAGCTTCCTAAAGAAGCAATTCTAGCGCTAGCCGAAGGTAACATTACCGAAGGCCAAGCTCGTCCACTTATTGGACAAGACGCTGAACTCATCGCCGAAATCATCCCTCGTATTATTGCCGAAGAGTGGAGTGCTCGTAAAGTTGAACAGTACATGGTGAATGTAAAGAAACAACAAAAAACCGGTGAACCGGCTGAAGCGAATATCTCTGCCCAACACGATGGCCGTGTTGAAACACTCAAAACCCGCCTCAAAACTGATGTTGCTATCCGTGTGAACAGCAAAGGTGCTGGTAATATTGTCATTAAGTTCAAGAGCGTCGAAGAGCTAGAACGCATTCAAGAACTACTAGGCTAGCACTCTTTTCAAAGCAAAATGCCCGCACCGATAGGAGCAGTCATTTTGCTCACTATTGGCACGGGATGAATCTCGTTAAGTACTGACTTTAAGGACGTGGGCTTTCTCGAAGGGACGACGAACTTTCCGATCATAATCCGGTGTGCCGTCTTCCTTTAGGGGGACGTAGGTCATGAGGGGTTTAGTTCCCGGTTCGGGTGTTTCCATATAGACTCTCACCGGCTCGGAGGCGCGTATGCCGAGGAATCTGCCGATGTCTGTAATGAGGTGACCAAAAGGGCCACGTTCATCGGCTACCTCGAGGGTGTGTCCGCCACTCATTTGAACAATCATTTCACATCCTTAGGTTGGTAGGTACAGAGATTTATCAATGATACACGCAGATTTCAACTCTCGCAAGCCCGGGTGGATGAAGCGATGGCTGGCTAGGTGACGGCTCGGCGCGCAAATTGCTAAAAACATAAATTTATGGTATAAATAAATTAGCTCAAATGAGCGCTCTTTCCCATCAAACAAAGGTGCACAATGACCAAAATTATTAGCGGTAACTCATCTGTTGTCGAACGGCAGACCCAAGTTGCGGCCGATACCGAACTGATACTTCTAAACTGCGCTACCGCGATCGAATCCAGGGATTTCGAACGGGCCAAAAAGCTCGTCGACATCACGGCCCGCATGGTTGGGAAGCTCGAACAGTTCAAGCGAAATCGGCGCGGCCAGCCCCTCGAGGATCTGAGAGAAGTCATCATGTACTACAGTGCATGGCAGATTGCATCTGCTGGCCGTCTCGAGATCACCAAGGGCGACTACGTCAGCAAGGTCGGCTTCGATCTGCTTGAAGAGGCAAACCGCATGGCTTCCGAGCTGAGCCGCAAGCACAAGGGCACACCCGAATATGCCAAGTTGCGTCGGCGAATCAAAGCATGGAAGCTTGCCGCCCAACAGCACAAAGTAGAGCCCGCCGGCGTTTGACCCCACAACAAAGAGCTTAGGCTCCTCAGTATCCGCGAAAGCAAAAAAGCTCCGCGTTGATGACGAGGAGCTTTTTTGCTTACTAGATGGAGAGTGTTTCGGGTCTACTATATTGCTCGAGAAGTCTCTACAATCAACTTCTCCAAAATATCTTCACTGGCTTCAAGCTCGCTAATATCTATAAATCGAGCATCGGTCACGCCATCGCCAAGAATAAAGTCGTGCGAGTCTATCTTCGCTTTATAAACAATCCACGTCATCCAAAAATCCCTTTTATCAAGATACACGCTAGTAGAGTAGGCAATATCACCAACCGTCACGTTGTCGAGTCCAATCTCTTCCTTGATTTCGCGTTTAATAGCATCCTCGGCCTTTTCGCCGTGATCCATGCCGCCTCCGGGCAAACTCCAGAAATCTTGACTTTCTTTAACGACAAGAACCTTGTCATTCTCATCAGTTATAAACGCTTTGGCAACGACTCGATATATTGTGGTTGGGTACATGCTCCCATGATAGCAAGAATTATTAACTTTGTGGCTGGTTCCATCTTTGCCAAAGAATAAATTAACACCCTGTACTTTTGTAAGGGTAGAGCTAGCGCCATGGGCGTACTTTGGCCCGTTTGCGAACGGGAGAAAGTAACCCCATAAAGCGCCCTGAAAAAAGTACAGGGTGTTAATTTATTCTGGAAGGGTTGTCGAAGCGGTTTTAAAAAGTGCGTACTTTATTGAACGGGAATATCCGCATACTCACCGGACCAACAACATCATAAAAGGGTACAGTCCCTAACCCATTACGAGAGTCGTAAGAATAATTGCCCGTACGGTGGTCACCACTGACAAATAGTTCGTTTTCGGGCACGGTCATGTCAACTTCACCGGTAGTAGGAGAGCCAGGCTCGCCTTTGTTTTGGTCGTCTGGGTTAAAACCAGCTGGAAATTCCGCGTTAAAAACGGTGTACGCACCGTCCTTTAAAAGCACTCGTTCGCCAGGGTAGGCGATAACACGCTTTACGATGTATTCATCTTCGATACCTAAGCTGTAGTGAGGGTTTTTAAAGACAATCACTTGGCCACGGTGGGGGATGTAAGGAATTCCTTTTATCTGTGACCAGGTAACTGGTACGCGGTTTACGATTAACCGATCGCCAGTATACATGGTAGTTTCCATGCTTGGCCCAACGACGTTAAAGCTACGAAAGATATACGTATTAATTAAGATGGTGCCAACTATGACACAGACAACAAAAATGACCAGGCTGAGCAGGTCTTTCATAAATGGGTGACGAGTGAAATAAGAAGCTTCCATGAACTTACCTAATTATACCACGGCGAAGTGTTGTGCAATCGTACTTAAGCTTCAATATCCGAGCATAATCGGTTATAATAACAGTAAGTATTTATGAGCAAGCACCAAAATTCCATAGACGGGTTTATTCCCCGTCGGCCTAGCACTCGAATGGGTGAACTACATCAGGTAAAGAAGCCCGATGCTGCTATTCGACCTATCGATAGAAGCCTTCACACAAGGGTTACTCCGGCTACTCAAAGGGTAGGTGTTGCTCGTCCCGGTAAGCAAATCGGACTTAATGATATCAACGAATCGCTTCGTGGTATCGATGATGAAACACTGCAAGGTGGTGGTAAAAAATCTCGCCGTCAACAGCGTCGTGATAAAAAAGCCGGCAAAAAGCCAAAAAGTAAAACTCGCCGAATTATTAAGTGGGTGCTGATTGCACTACTCCTTATTATCTTGGGCATTGGCGGCTTCTTAGTAGTGAAGGGCTTGAACGCTGGTGGGCATGTGCTGCAAGGTAACATTTTTAACCTTGTTCAAAACGAACCGCTGAAACAAGATGCCAATGGCCGCAGCAACTTCTTGCTTGTCGGTACCTCTGAAGATGACAAGGGCCACGAAGGTGCCGACCTTACCGACTCGATTATGATTTTAAGTATCGACCAAAAGAACAAAAACGCTTACACCTTTAGTATCCCTCGTGACTTGTACGTCGAATACGGCCAAGCTTGTAACTCTGGATACCGTGGCAAGGTTAACGAATACTTCATGTGTTCAAACAGGGGTGAAGACGACGCCGCCGAGCAAGATCGCTTGTCTAAGTCGCAAGCCTTCTTTGGTGAAATTGTCGGTTTAGACATTCAATATGCAGCCCACGTTAACTACACGGTACTACGTGACGTTGTCAACGCTATCGGTGGCAGTATCCAGGTAAACATTGAAGGTAATAACGGTAGTGGCCCCTCTCCAGACATCGGTATTATGGATTCAAACTTCGACTGGAAGTGTGGCAAGGTGTCGCAACGTAAAGTTAAATGTCCGCCATCTGGTCACTTCATCGATTTCGAACCAGGTATTCAAACCCTCGACGCTGAACACGCTCTGTACTTAGCGCAGGCTCGTGGCCACAGTAGCCCAACTATCGGTTTGGCACAATCTAACTTCGACCGTGAACGCAACCAGCAGAAAATTTTGGTAGCGATTCGTGATAAGGCGGTCAGTGCCGGAACGCTCACCAACCTTGGTGCGGTTACAGGTCTTATCGATGCTTTGGGCGGAAACCTTCGCACCAACGTACAAACTAGTGAAGTGCGCACACTTATGCAACTTGGCCAAGATATTAAATCAACCGATATCCTTTCAATCGACCTCTACAACCAAGACAACCCAATCTTCACTACTGGTACATTGCCTGGTGCTGGTAGCTCGGTCTATCCAAAAGCTGGTGTGGGTAAGTACGACGAACTGCGCCAATACCTAGCTAAACAACTCACTTCAAACCCAGTTGTTCGCGAAGGCGCCAACATTACCGTGCTGAATGGTAGTGGGGTAGTCGGGGCTGGTCAAACCTTCGCTACGAAGCTTGAAGAAAAAGAATTCATTGTTGACGAAGTTGCCAACGCTCCAGAAGGTACCTACGCTGCTGTTGAGATTTACCAAATTGGTGAAGGTAACACTGCAACGGCCGCAAAGCTTAAAGAATTGTACGGCGTGACTATTAAAACCACCGTCCCACCCGTTAGTGTCACTGGTGATACCGATTTCGTAATTATTGTTGGTAAGGCACCGACTACAACTCAGTAGCCCCGTGTTATAATATAAGTAATTATGGAGTTTTTAAAACTAGTACGCAAACGTTCGTTTCTCAGTGAAGCGGTTTACACGGTACTCAACATCGCTTTGGCAATCGCCGTCGTCATGGTTATTCGCTATACCGGTTCTGTTGGCTTTGCTATTAGCTTGGTTATTCTTAGTAAATGGCGCGTGTTCGCCGTTCGGCCGCGTTTTTGGTGGGCGAACCTACGTTCCAACCTTGTCGACTTTATTGTCAGTATTAGCTTCGTGCTTCACATGTACATCGTCAACGACGCAACGATTGCCGACCCTCGTAAGTTGCTGCTACTCGGCATATTAACAATGCTCTACATTAGTTGGTTGTTATTCATTAAACCACGTTCAAAACGAGCCTACGTTGCCGTGCAGGCTGGCGCAGCTGTGCTACTGGGAACGTCAGCGCTATTCGCACTTTCATACGACTGGCCAGCTTCTATTGTTGTGCTTGGCATGTGGTTGATAGGCTACACTGCTGCGCGCCACATTTTAAGTTCGTACGATGATGAGACACACGGGCTATTTTTGAGCCTTGCCTGGGGTGTTATATTAGCCGAACTTGCTTGGGTGGCCTACCACTGGACGATTGCCTACAACCTGCCATTTGTCACCGCACTGCACATCCCGCAAGTAGCTATTATCGCCACCTTAATGAGTTTCTTGGCATTCAAATCGTACGATTCATTCCACAAGCACGCTAAAATCCGCATCACCGATATTATTTTGCCACTGTTGTTTACACTCAGCGTTGTCTTCGTACTGCTGGTACTATTTAACCGAGTTGGTACAGCTATTTAAGCTTTTCAAGCAGTAATGCATAGTCATTGGTCTCGGTAAGTACGAGGCCATTTTTAATAGCTTCTTTTATGATGTCGGGGTGTTGTTCAGGGTCGGCCTCTAAAATAAGCTTACCGCCGTTGACGAGTTTTGATTTTGTTTGGATAAGGAGTTCAAAAATAAGAGATAGGCCATTTTTTTCGGCAAATAGTGCTAAAGGCGGTTCGTGATCGGTTTCTGGAGAGCGTTCCCATTCCGGGTTGACGTAGGGGAGGTTGGCGATAATGATATCGGCTACGAAGGGATAGTCAGCTAGAAGATTACTTTGTAGCGCCGTCACTTCGGCGTGTAGGGTTGTGGCGTTGGTGGTAGCGACCTTAAGGGCATGGCGACTGATATCTGCCAGCGTAACATCCAGTTCGGGGTGTTCGAGCTTAGCGGTAATACCAAGGATACCACTACCGGTACCAACATCAACCAAACGAAGCGGCCGCTCATTCAGTAGGCTTTCGTTTTTAGGGAGCGTTCCGTTTAACACTTCAATCAGCGCCTCGGATTCTGGGCGAGGAATAAGCGTGGCGGTGGTTACCTTAAAGCGTCGACCGTAAAATTCTTTATGCCCAACAATGTAGGCCACCGGCACGCGGTCGATGCGTAGGTCTAAGCGCGCGTTAGCAATCTCAATCATGCGGTCCTCTAAGATATCATCTCCATGGCCATGCAGCCATGTACGGGGCTGACGAAGGGTGTGGGCGAGGAGTAACTCGGCATCTAACCGGGCAGAGGGGACGTTATTAAAGACGAGCTGGCGAGTGGCGTCAGCCAGCCAATCGTTAACGGTCAGTGCTGACGGCAAGTTCGCGTTCATAAGCTTGTAAGTTCTCCACTAAATCATCAATTTGACCATTCATAGCGCCAGGAATACCACTGCGGCTGTAGCCGATGCGGTGGTCGGTAATACGGTCTTGTGGGAAGTTGTAGGTACGGATTTTTTCGCTACGGTCACCAGAACCAATAAGGCTACGTCGTTCGTCGGCAACTTTGCTGCTTTCTTCGTCATGTTTCATTTGTAGTAGACGAGACCGAAGTACTCCCAAAGCTTTTTCCTTGTTTTTTAGCTGAGATTTTTCGTCTTGGTTGGTAACCACTAGGCCTGAAGGAAGGTGAGTAATACGCACCGCAGAGTCGGTAGTGTTGACTGATTGGCCACCATGTCCACCGGCTCGGTAAATGTCGTAACGTAGGTCGGCTGGGTTAATTTCGAGGTCTGTTTCTTCCGCTTCAGGAAGCACAGCAACGGTAATAGTACTGGTGTGGATACGGCCTTGGCTTTCAGTGGCAGGCACGCGTTGGACGCGGTGTACGCCAGATTCGAATTTAAGCTTCGAGTAGACAGAATCGCCGCGAACGCTAAAGACAACTTCTTTGTAGCCACCAGTATCGTTGGCGCTTTCGTTGATAAGTTCAGTTTTTAAGTTGTGGTTTTCGCAGTAGCGTAGGTACATGCGGTATAGTTCGGCCGCGAACAAGCTGGCTTCATCGCCACCGGCACCAGCCCGAATTTCAACGATAACGTTTTTGTCGTCGTTAGGGTCTTTAGGGGCAAGCATAGTAAACAGCTCGTCTTCGAGTGTCGCCAATTGCTCTTCGGCATCGGCTGCCTCCATTTTAGCGAGCTCGGCAAGTTCGTCGCCCCCACCAATAAGTTCTTTGGCTTCAATAAGCTGCGCCTCAAGGGTTTGGCGTAGGTGGGCCTTTTCAAGAATGGTGTTTAGTTCAAGCAGGCGTTTGTTCTTTTTTGTAAAGTCCGGGTCGCTGTATGCGTCTGGGCGCGCCAAAAAACTATCGAGTTCGGCTAGCTCGGTAGTAAGTTCGTCAATATTGAGGGAAATCTTTGGCATAGTAACCAGTATTATAGCAGAAAATAGGCAGAATTAACAGTAGTAGGGCAGGGGCGTGGATGCGTGGACATCAATTGACAAAATTGTAAAAAAGGTGTATAATTGTAACAGATTTAACGAATGTCAAAATTCGAGCGATTGCACCTGAATCCCCATGTTTTTCGTAAGTTTTTTATAAACGTTCGACCAATCGGGGACTCGTTCCCTAGAGATGAGATCATCATGACTAGTATCGAAGGCAAAGCAACCCTGCTCGTTGTCAACATCGACAGCTACACGCCCCACGGCGACGGGCCCGACTTCATCGAAGTCGAACAGGTCACCATCATGGCGGCCAACGAAGCCGGCCAGGTTTTTGCAAGCCAGATGGCCTACACCAACGCCAATGGCATGTTCTACTCGGCCGTTCTTGAGTCGAAGAACATCCCTCGGGACATTCTGGACTTCGTCGGCAAGAACTTCGATGAACAGCAGGTGCTGAACTTGGTGACGGCGCAGCCGGAGGTTGTGACGCAGTACCTTCTGCAGGCCCCTACGCTACGAACTCGTTTGTTCGGCGGCAAGTTGTTCGACATCGACCGTCTTGTGCAAGACCTGCCCAAGAACTCGTTGATGTACACGGACATCACGTTCGGACGTAACGGAATGGGTGCTACTGTCAACGATGTCTTCTCGACGTTCCTGCAGTTCAGGACCGTCTTCGAGAAGAACAGGGAAACGGTCGAGGCTCGCTAGGGTCACAAAATTGAACGGGCAACCTCCCGGACAGCCACCTTCGCGGTTGTGAGTATGGGCACTATAGGAGCCTTTTGGTTCCACCATACACACCTGCACTTACGAGTGCAGGTTTTTTCTTTCTCAAGCTATAATAGATTTAATGAAAGATTTTCTTGTTAAAATGGGCGGCTATATTGTGTGGGGCTACAACCAGACCCATTGGTTTACCGATAAAGAGGCCTGGGTTATCTTTCGTATTGGCGCCTTTATGGAAGCAACTGGTTGGACGCTATTAATTAGCGCCATTATTTATCGAAGTTTCGGGTTGCCCGAATTTGAATCATTTATATCTGTCGCTGGCCGGCTGCACGGTATATTTTTCGTGGCCTACTTTGCCTCGGTGATTGCCACGGCTCGCAGTATGCAATGGGGTTTATGGCGACTGGGCGCAGCGCTAGCGCTAGGCGTGCCGCCATTTACGTCACTTGTATTTGAACAGGTGATGTCGTGGCACCGCAAAAAGCACCCGGTGTATGTCGAGCCACCTCGAGATGTTGATAAATAACTAGTTAAGCTGTAGTTTTTGGTTTGGTAGCCAGTAGAACGATACCAATAATCATACCGGGTAACCAAGTTAAGAACGCAATACCACCAATTAAAAACACAATTACGTTTAAGACTGTTTCTATAGGTGACCTCTTGGCGAATAAGCTACAGCCTTCTTCAGCAGAACCAGACCCTTCGTTGAAAAGAGGCGTTGGCAATTCTTCGGCTTCAGCGCTGTTTTGATTAGTTGTTTGTGTAGTTAGGCAGGTACTAGCTGATGCGCTATTACTTGTTTGAACGGCCGGCAGGACTGCGAATAGTATAACGAGCCCAAGTACAAACAACAACGTTGGGCCAATCATCAACCAGCGCGCAACTGTTTTGCGTCGGCTATTTTTGGGAGGCTCAATAGGCGCAGGCGCAGCAGGTGGTGGCGCAAGAGGAGGAGGCGAAGCTTGATACTGATAGGGGTCAGCTACAGGTTGATAGAGCTGGGGTTCTGGCTGTTGGGGAGCGTACGGTTGTGGTTGCTGCACAAAATATGTTTGCGGCTGAGGCGGCTGTTCGGGTTGCGGTTGTGGCACTGGCTGAGGTGAATAATCGTTTGGATTCATAATGTGCCTAGTATAACAAAAAACCGCCCGTAATATACGAGCGGTTGTTTTGTTTTAAGAAAGATTAGCTGTCGCTTTTCTTTGCTTTGTTGGCTGCAAGCTTTTTAGCTTTGTTTGCAAGTTCTTCTTTACGAAGTTCTGCAGCAGCTGCACGGTTCTTAAATCGGTCAACACGGCCTTCGGTGTCAATGATTTTTTCTTCACCGGTGAAGAAAGGGTGAGAGGCGCTAGAGATGTGCACTTTTACAAGTGGGTACTCGTTGCCGTCTTCCCATTTGATGGTCTCGTTGGTTTGCGCAGTTGACTGTGTCAAAAATGCAAAACCAGCCAGCTCGTCGCTAAATACGACAGAACGATATTCGGTTGGGTGTAGGTTAGTCTTCATAATCTGAACTATTGTATCTGATATTCCGTCAATTGTAAAGGGTTGTCAGATATGGTTTAATGCACGGTATGGAAGACGTTAGCTGGGAAGCAATTGGTGAGAAAGGTACAGAACTTGGTAATACTAAGCGCATTGCCGACTGGATTGCTGCTATCGATACGTTTGTCGCAACCGGGCAACCGGAATACTTCTATTTAATAGATGACCAGCAGCTTCGCGATTTCTGTAAACTTGTTGGGCACGAAACAGTAGCCAGCGATCAGGTTCTCGCATACTATTACAGCGCCTCCGCTAATGAATATTGCGAAGAGTATGGTCAAGAGCTGAACTTTGAAGGCCGGGTTGCCGTACCTGAAATTCAAGAACGGCTTGGCGACAAGGGTATAAACCTCGAGTTCCCGAACGATTTTCGCGTCAAACTAGCCGTCGCTCTCGACGCCGAAACGATGGTGGTGTACGAGCGCGAAAGCAACGCCGAGCCACACGTCTGTGACGACTGTGCCAACTCTACTGACCCAGACATTGTGTCTAGCCTAGAAATTAACAGAGGCAACTATGGCTGTGGCCACGAAGACGAGACATATGACATTCGAAATAGCGCTATGTTGATGGCGAGAGACAGTGCCTCTGACACTCTTGGTAAACTTATTCATCATTTTTGATGAACTATACATATTGTTGTATAATATATAACAGCTAGACATTTCTGGTGTACCTACAAAAAAGAAGGTGAGGTGGTGGCGAATGTCTTCGTCATTAGAGGCTACTTCTTCGAGAAGAAAGCCGAATAAAGTTGACGTAATCGCTTCGCTCCTTAAAAAGCGGGAAGCGTGCTTAACGCAAATCATCTCTGCGGAAGCGGAGAAGAAGCTTCGTGACGATGAAACAGCTGCACTCTACAAGCAAGCAGTAGGCAATTCGCCCGAGGAGCTTGCAGAGATCGATGAAAGAATCGGCCGGCTGATGAGCCGTCATCATCACTGGATCACTCGGCTTTACTCGCAGACCCTTGACCTGCCTACGGGTATCGTGAAGGTTGTTTTTCGACCAATCGAGACTGTTTGGCCAAAGAACAAAAGGCGGCTTGCTGTTAAACTGTTCCACGTTTTCGGCGAGAAGTATGTAAGGCTGACGCCGGAACTTGACCATGGGGCGATTGCGCAAGCGCCCCATGAAGATCTCAAGCTTATGGCGCCGTGGGGCTTGAAGCGCACTAAGCACCTGACGGTGCTGGTGAAGTCGCCAAACGAAAGCAAGTTCAAGACCATCTTTAAAAGGCCCTATGCGCAGCCTTAAGGTGAGCAAGAAGTGAGCTAGCAGGCCCCGGGTGTATAATCCGGGGCCTTTTCACGCCCCAGGCGTGCACTTATAACTACATAGCAGTATGATAGAACTAACTTAAAAGGAGGGCGTTATGGCTAGAAACGATAAAATAGTAAAAGTTGTCAGCGACCAAGGGCCGCTTGTATGGGTATTTTTTAGCGCTTACATTGGTGCAGTCATCTACTTCTTCCAATTTGACCAAACGGTCTGGGGCTTTATCGTTGCGCTTGTTAAAGCGGCTTTTTGGCCAGCGTTTGTGCTGTTTGAGATTCTTCGAAACCTCGGAGTGTAACGACTAGATCGTAATATTTTCAGGGTCTTTGCCACGGTTTCGAATAATGCTGCTTATAAATGCGGCAGCAATAAATACGACACCAATGAGTCCGGTAACGATTTCGTTTACGTGGACACCGATGCTAATCAACAGAATGACTGCGAGGGCACCAATCGCCCAGTGTGCACCATGTTCGAGGTAGACGTATTTACCCAGTGAGCCTTTGCGTACGAGGTAAA
>Ga0247808_10001024_pt1 | contig 13527 bp, 8 predicted proteins | sample UWRJL089202R1_FD_179914 | JGI IMG/M metagenome (GOLD analysis project Ga0247808, IMG submission 179914) | Plant litter microbial communities from Arlington Agricultural Research Station in Wisconsin, United States - UWRJ-L089-202R-1 | ecosystem: Environmental > Terrestrial > Plant litter >... | reverse complement strand
ATCCTTCCGCTAATCAATTCCTGGCGGATCGTTACATCGTAGGAACTTGCCCGCATTGCGGCAATGAAAATGCTTACGGTGATCAGTGTGAAAATTGTGGTTCCACTTTAAGTCCTTCAGAATTGAAAAATCCGAAGTCGATGCTAAGCGGTGCTCAACCGATCTTAAAAGACACGAAGCATTGGTATCTTCCGCTGGACCAATATGAATCCTGGTTGAAGCAATGGATACTCGAAGATCACAAAGAATGGAAACCCAATGTGTACGGTCAATGCAAATCATGGATCGATCAGGGCTTGCAACCCCGCGCGGTAACACGCGACCTGGAATGGGGAGTACCTGTTCCGCTTCCTGGTGCCGAAGGAAAAGTATTGTATGTATGGTTTGATGCGCCGATCGGTTACATCTCCGCTACGCGCGATTACTTTGCTCAGGGCCCTTCCGCCAGCCATGCTAAAAATACCTGGGAAACGTATTGGAAAGACAAAGACAGCAAACTGGTTCACTTCATTGGTAAAGACAATATCGTTTTCCATTGCATCATCTTCCCTGCCATGTTGAAAGCAGAAGGCAGTTATATCCTACCTGATCAAGTGCCGGCCAATGAGTTCATGAATCTCGAAGGCAATAAAATTTCTACTTCCCGCAACTGGGCCGTTTGGTTGCATGAGTATTTGGAAGAATTCCCCGGTAAACAAGATGTGTTGCGTTATGTACTTTGTGCCAACGCACCGGAAACCAAGGACAACGATTTTACCTGGAAAGATTTTCAAAACAGAAACAACAACGAACTTGTTGCGATCCTTGGTAACTTTGTGAACCGGGCTGCGGTGTTGACACAAAAATACTACGAAGGTAAAGTTCCTGCATTGAATGCTCTGACAGCTCAAGACCAGGACTTGATTGAAAAACTAAAAACATACCCTGCGGAAATTGCAAAATCAATTGAAGCGTATCGTTTCAGAGAAGCCCTAAGTATATACATAGATCTTGCTCGTACGGGGAATAAATATTTAGCAGACAGTGAGCCCTGGAAAATTCAGGCGACAGATCCTGAACGCGTAAAAACCATTTTACACTTGTCTTTGCAGTTAACAGCAAACCTTGCCATTCTTGGAGAGCCGTTTATTCCGTTTAGCTCTAAGAAATTATTTGATATGCTTAACCTTGCACCCTTAACCTGGGACCATGCAGGCAGTTACAGTTTATTGACAGAAGGACATCAGTTGAACAAACCTGAATTATTGTTTGAGAAACTAGAAGACGATGTCATCACCAAACAAGTTCAAAAATTGGAAGACACAAAGAAAGAAAACGAATACGCTTCGTTAACTGTAAAGCCTGCGAAAGAAGCCGTGCAGTTTGATGACTTCACTAAAATGGACATTCGTGTCGCCACCATTCTTACAGCAGAAAAAGTAGCGAAGACTAAAAAACTACTGAAGCTTACGCTAGATACTGGACTTGATCAACGCACAGTGGTCAGCGGTATTGCGGAATACTTCGAACCGGAAAACATCATTGGAAAACAAGTTTGTTTATTGGCAAACCTTGCACCGAGAGACATCAAGGGAATAGAATCTCAAGGTATGATTTTGATGGCTGAAGATAAAGATGGCAAGTTGTCTTTTGTTTCTCCCGGAAGTGCGGTGAGTAATGGTAGCCAAATCAGTTAAAAATTGAGATGAGAAAAGAGAGATGAGAAATGGCAAATTCATTTCTCATTTCACTTTTTTCATCTCTACTTCACGTACTCTCCCCTCAACCTTTTCAAATTAATCTCTGCTGTAATGGCATTGTAACGTGCGGTGACCAATCTCAGTTGTGCGGTATCAAAACTTTGCTGCGCTTGCTGCAACTCTATGGAGGTTCCATTGCCAACTTTATATCGTTCCATGGCAATCGTTACATTTTCTTTTGCCAACAGGATATTATCCTCTTCCAATTTCAGGATTTGAAAAGCCAATTGGGTATTGTTCCAGGATTGAAATACTTGTGATTCCAAAATCAGTTTAGATTGTTCCAGCTGCACTTCAGCAATATCCATTTGCACGTGTGCATTTCGGATCTGAGAATTTAAAATTCTTCCATTGAATAAATTCCACGTAGCGGTAAAACCAACTGTAGGACCATTGCTTCTGTTCAATGCAACCAAACCCGCTTCACTTGCCGTTCTTGAATAATTATATCCTGCATTGACAGATAGTCTGGGATACAAAGATCCATTAAACTCCTGGATTGCTTTTTTAGTAACCAAAACATTCCGTTCGTTATACTTTAATAAAGTATTTTGCTTTTCAGCACCGGATTTTAATTCGTCCAAACTGATGGAAGGATCTACTACAATGGTATCCAAAACATCAAAAGCGATATCGGTCTTTCTTCCTAATAGTACATTGAGATCAGCCTTGCTGTTTTCAATGGTCATCTGTTGTGTAATGCTAGCGGATTGCAAGGCATTCAAGTCTACGCGAGCTTGCAGGTAATCTACTTTAGCAGTCAATCCCAATTTGAATTTCTGATCCGCTATCTGTACGCGTTCATTGTACAACTTTATTGAATTGTCATTGGCTTTTTTCTCTTGTTTTAACCTGACCACATCATAGTAAGCCAATAAAACAGAAGACACCGTATTTTCAATCTGAACCTTCAAGGCCAATTCTCCCAATTCATTCAGCGCTTGCAATTTGTCGTAGGTAGCAAACATCTTGAACCCATCAAACACCGTCCAGGTCATCACAGCAGAAGCAGAAAGGTTATTGGAATTGACGCCTGTACGTTCCGTTACTACTCCTGTTGATAAGTTTTGTTTGAAATTATTGGTACTGGTATTCCCGGAGGCATTCAAATTGACAGAAGGTAAAAAACCTGCATTACCTAAGGTGTAATTATTCTTAGCGAGATCCGCTTGTTCTCTGCTGATGGTAATGTCATAATTATTCTTCAATGCTATTTCTACTACCTGTTCGGGAGTCAGCAATTCCTGCGCTTGCACGGACCATGCCATCAACAACACACCATATAAAAAAACATTCTTCATAATATTCTATATTAAATCAAGAAATAGTCTTGACTATTCCAAATGGCCGGTTTCAGATTCTGTATGCTTTACTTCTCTGGACATGAAACTATACAGAGCCGGAATCACAAACAATGTCAGCACCAAAGAGAAAATAATGCCGCCTATGATTACAATCCCCATTGACATCCTGCTTTTAGAACCAGCGCCAAGAGCCAAAGCAATAGGCAAAGCTCCCAAAGCCGTTGCCAGGCTTGTCATTAGGATAGGTCTAAATCTCGCTACGGAGGCTTCTATAATGGCTTCCGAAATTTTCATTCCATCTTCTTTCAATTGATTGGCAAACTCTACAATCAAAATACCATTTTTTGTCACCAAGCCCACCAACATAATCATCCCAATTTCACTGAAAATATTCAATGTCTGATTAAAATACCACAATGAAATCAATGCTCCGGCAAAAGCTAGAGGTACAATAAATATGATAATTAAAGGATCAATGAAACTTTCAAACTGAGCCGCTAATACCAGGTAGATCAATATAATCGCCAGGAACAAAGCGAGCCATATATTGGATGAACTTTCAGAGAAATCTCTTGCGGCACCGGTTAACTCGGTAGAAAACGACTCATCTAAATTACGCGCGGCTATTTCTTCCATGGCTTTGATCCCATCGCCGATTGTTTTGCCGGGCGAAAGTCCTGCTGAAACCGTAGCAGACATGTACCTGTTATAATGATACAATTGCGGCGGACTGCTCACTTCTTTAATTGTAACCAGGTTATCCAGTTGAATCAACTGACCATTTATATTTTTAACATACATGCTCTTCAAATCCATCGGATCATCTCTGTTGACACGGTCTACCTGACCGATAACCTGGTATTGCTTGCCATTCATGATGAAATAACTAAACCGCTGACCGCTAAGTGCCAACTGTAAGGTCTGTCCTATATCGATGGCTTCTACACCCAGGTTTCTCGCCTTCTCGCGGTCAATCTGAATTTCTAATTCCGGTTTGTTGAATTTCAAATCCAGGTCTACAATCTGGAAGGTAGGATCTTTACCTGCATCTTCCATAAATTTGGGTAATCGTTCTTTTAGCTTGTCAAAATTCTGAGCCTGTATTACAAACTGAACAGGCAAACCTCCTCTCGACCCTCCAGCGGAAATCGTTTGTTGTTGTATTGCAAATGTTTTAGCCTCCGGAAATCCTTTCGTTACTTCTGTAATGTAATCGGCCACTTCTTGCTGTGATCTTTTTCTATCGCCCGGATCTTTTAGCATGAGGCGGACAGTACCCGTATTGGCAGCTCCTGAACCTGAAAAACTAGGAGATGTAATCACCAAAGCCACTTGTTTTTCAGGAATAGAATCATCGATAAAATCCGACAACTTCAACATGAACTTATCCATGTAATCATAAGAAGCTCCTTCGGGCGCAGTGATCGTAAGACGCAAACCACTGCGATCATCTAAAGGTGCAAGCTCTGACTTCAGTAAAGATCCAATCAAAAAGATTAATCCAAACGAAGCTGCAATAATCAAGAACCCTAACCATCTTTGAGTCATGAAAGACAATAAGCCGCTTCTGTAGCTGCTATTCAACTTTTCAAAAAACGGTTCTGTCATTTCATAGAACTTGCTCTTCTTCGATCCTTTCCGGGACAGTTTGGCATTGAGCATCGGAGTCAAACTCAAAGAAACAAAAGCAGAAATCAATACCGCTCCGGCAATGACTACACCAAACTCTCTGAATAACCTTCCGACAAACCCTTCCAGGAAAATCAGAGGCAGAAATACAGCAGCCAATGTAATGGAGGTTGAAATTACCGCGAAATAAATTTCATTGGATCCCTTTATGGATGCCTCTTTAGGAGACATGCCTTCCTCTATTTTTTTATAAATATTTTCCGTGACTACAATACCATCATCTACCACCAAGCCTGTCGCCAATACAATGGCGAGAAGTGTCAATACATTGATGGAATATCCCATGATATACATGATAAAAAATGCACCGATCAGAGAAACCGGAATATCGATCAAAGGTCGTAAAGCAATTGCCCAATCTCTAAAGAAGAGATAAATGATGATGACGACCAGCAAAATCGCGATGAGCAGTGTTTCTTCTACTTCCGTAACGGATTGTTTGATAAATTTGGTATTGTCCAGCCCGATCTCTACTTTAAAATCTTTCGGTAGATCTTTTTTGATCAACTCGACACGTTTAAAAAATTCATCCGCTATATCGATATAATTTGATCCAGGCTGAGGAACCAGTGCCACGCCAATCATGGGAACACCTGATTGCCTTAAAATTGTTTCTTCATTCTCCGCACCCAAACGTGCATAGCCTACATCTTTTAATCTTACGGTTTGATCGCCGTTTGTTTTAATGATCATGTTATTAAAACTGACTTCATCGGTAAAACGACCTACAGTCTTTACCGTCAGTTCCGTTTGATTACCCGCTATTTTCCCAGAAGGCAATTCGATGTTTTCCCGATCCAGTGCGCTGCGTATATCAATAGCAGTGAGTCCAAAAGAGGCCATTTTAGAAGGATCCATCCATAAACGCATCGCATATCTTTTTTGTCCCCAGATCTGCACATTACTCACACCTTGTATGGTTTGCAAACGCTCGGCAATTACATTCTCCGCATAGTCACTCACTTCTAAGTGAGACCGGGTATTACTTTGCAAAACCAATGACAAAATTGCATCTGAATTGGCATCCGCCTTGGAAACTACCGGAGCAGCATCTATATCCTGAGGCAACTGACGAGCAGCCTGGCCCACCTTATCTCTTACATCATTGGCCGCTGCTTCCAAGTTGGCATCAAGGTTAAATTCCACAGTGATGGAGCTCGTTCCCTGATTACTTGATGAAGAAATCGTTCGTACGCCCTCTATACTGTTCAGCACCTTTTCTAAAGGCTCCGTAATCTGCGATTCTATAATATCTGCGTTGGCACCGGTATATGCTGTGCGAACAGTGATGATCGGTGGATCTATTGATGGATACTCCCGTACACCCAGGTATTTATAACCCATCACTCCAAACATCACAATGATCAGTGACATGACAATGGACAAAACGGGGCGGTTAATACTGATCGTTGAAAGACTGGCCATAGTTTATTTGCTTGTCGTAGTTCCAACTATTTTAACTGCCGCTTCATTTCTCAATTGCATAATCCCGGAAGTAATGATCGTATCACCTTCCTGTATGCCCTCACTAATCAGTACTTGCGTATCTGTGCGTGTACCTGCAGAAACCTTATTGGAAACAGCCTTTCCATTTTTATAGAAAAAAACTTTGTATCCTTTCATTTCAGGAACGAGTGCTTCTGTCGGAATCAGAATACTGTTCGAACTTTCTTTTATCATATCAACTTTTACAAAAGCACCCGGATATAATTTATTCTGATGATCATAACAAAGCGCTCTGATCTTCAAGCTTCGTGTAGCCAGGTCTATCTTGGGCTCTATGGCAAATACTTTCGCTTTGAAAACGGTAGGGATACCTTCAGAATGTACATTTAACTGATCTCCTTTGTGAATCAATGCCGCATACTTCTCAGGAATAGAAAAATCAATTTTTATAGGAGTCAATTGTTGAATAGCTGCAACTATAGTAGTGGGCGTGACGTAACTCCCTTCACTTATATTTCTAAGTCCTATCACACCATCAAATGGTGCTCTTATTTCCGTTTTTTGGATTTGAGCTTTCAGGTATTCTCGATCCGATTTTAATGTACTCACTTGATTGCTCGCTACATCATAGCCTTCTTGACTTACACCATTGATATCTAATAATTTTTTTTGTCTTTCTTCCATTTGCTGAGAGAGCTTAATCTGTAATTCCACTTTGTCTAACTGCGCTCTCAGATCTGCATCATTGATTTTTACAAGCAATGTATTCTTCTTCACAAAAGAACCTTCTGAAAAATATAATTTCACAACTTTGCCAGCGACTTCCGGCATCAGCGAAGCCTCTTCATTTGCCAAGGCAGTTCCTGTAGTCATAATTTGCTCATTAAACTTTTGCTTATGCACAACAAAAACATTCACCGTACTAGCGGGAGAAGCTCCGTTTTTACTCTTTCCTGATTTGGAATCTATCTTACCTGAAAAAAAACTGAGTTTGATAAACGTGAGAATTCCGACACTAATCAAAACTATTGCTCCTATTTTAATAATCTTCATAAAGAATCACTGTAATAAATGTCACGACAGCTTTTGCTGACATTCAATAATTTATTTGCAAATATAATACCCGAACCCAGTATTGAAGGGTTTAGACGAACTGAACTTCATAAAAAGTAGGCCTATAAAAAAACAGAATAGAAGAAGAGCGGAAATTCATAGAAGAACAGTACAGATTACCCTTAAAGTCTCTATAAACACGCCAAATAGCAAAAAAATCCCGATCCAGTTTCCTGAATCGGGAGAGACAAAAAAAATATTAAAAAATACGAGACTTGAAAAGCGTTTACAACTGGTTAAACTTTAAGCGCGGCCAAGGCATTAAAAAAATAACATGCACTACTTAACCATAACCGTCTTAATTCAAAAAATCGTGTAAAAGCATTTTCATCTATAAGACTTCAACTTTTAGGATTACGCTTCCTTATTTTGAATTATTTTTTAAAAAAAATGGCTTATCATCGATAAATCATTAATTTGCAATAGGTTTCGGATGTTTTTTTTATTTCGAACGGATAATCTTACTCTCTAGAAGAGCATGACTCTTACAGACGACTTGGTTAAAAAGTGTATTAACAATGAACCAGCTGCACAAAAAGAATTGTACAAGCAGCTGGGAGGCAAGCTCTTTGCCATTTGTTTACGATATACTAAAAACCGGGCGGAAGCGGAAGACTGGCTTCAGGAGTCTTTTATAAAGATATTCACCAACCTTAAATCATTCAAATTTGAAGGTTCTTTTGAAGGTTGGGCCAAACGGATCACTGTCAATCATATTCTGTCTGATATAAAAAAGCAGAAGAAATTGAAATTTACAGATGAACTGGAAGAAAACACCTTGATGGTTGAAGAAGAAGCTCACAGTAACATAACCAAGGATGAATTAATCCGTTTTATTAATTTGCTGCCTGAGGGTAAGAAAGTAATATTCAATTTGTATGTTATTGAAGGATATTCTCACAAAGAGATTGCAGAAACATTAAACATAAATGAAGGTACCTCCAGAGGACAACTCGCCAAAGCGAGAGAGCAACTGGTAGAAATCCACAAAAAGCACAATAGGATCAATGAGCGAATATCCTGAACATATTGACCAAATAGATGACTACTACAGGGGTCAGCTGGCCGATCATGAGATCGAGCCACCTGAAGGCCTATGGAGTAAAATCAGTTTGGGTGCTCTTGAAACGCCAAGTGCGGAGGTGAAAGCTGCTGCCGTTCGTTTTACCAATACGCAAAAATATTTAGGACTACTTGCCGGAGCAGTTATTCTTGTAACCGGTACGTTCTATTTTTATAATCATAAGCAGGAAGCTCCTGCTTCCACTCAAGATACCCTTCCAGTTATCGAGCAACCGATAGACCAACATACTGTATCTTCTCCTGAAACAGAAGGTACAACGATTAAAACAGTTCCTCCTTCTGGTCAAATACAGGAAAAGGACAATACACCGGCTTCTAATACTACAAATGGAGAATCAGTGATTGCTCCTGAAGTTTCAGATAATCCATCGTCAGAACCTAAAATAGAGCCATCTGCTATAACTCCTGTAACAACGGAAGAGCACAAAGCGGATAGCCTAGCAGAAATAAAAACCACGCAAAAAGTGCCGAAAGAAAAAGTGAAGTTTAAGGATAAGCTAAAAAAAGAGTACCAGGACAGTACACGTAAAATTTTCGTACCAGGTAAATAAGCTGGATACTTTATTCTTTCTTTTTGATCATATAAATATCTTCTTCTCCTTTTCCACCTTCTCTATTGGAAGAAAAATAACCCACACTTTTTTCTTTGTTCCAATACACGGAAATATCATCTAATGATGAATTAACGGGTGCTCCAAGGTTGGTTATAAATTCATAATCCCCATCTTCGTTCTCTGCGGCGCTATAAATATCATAGCCCCCCATACCTTCTGGTCTGTTGGAAGAGAAATAAAGGGTGCCATCAGGATGGTAAAAAGGATACATGTCATTATAAGGAGAGTTGACATGAGGACCCAGGTTGATAGGATTCGTCCATTTGTGATCGATACTAAAACAAACATAAATATCCGTCCCACCATATCCTCCTTCCATATCAGAAACAAAGAAGAACAATTCTTCATTTCCTTCTACAGCAGGATGTCCATAGGATCGAGTCGTATCATTGAAAACAAATGTTTGCCAATCTGTCCAATTATTATTCTGCCAGGAAGCGCTGTACATTTTTAATGCGTTTTTAGAACCTGGATCATTACTATACGGCTTATCTATACTTCTTGTAAAAAAAACTGTTTTATAATCAGCGGTAAACGACGCACAACATTCGTGATGTACGGTATTGATCCGCGTAGAAAAATTACTCAGACGGTCAGGATACAAACTGTCTTTTCCTTCTGCGTACAAGAGGTTATACAAAGGGAGCGCGGTATTACTTGATTTTTTCTTAATCATGGTCTCTTCTCTATTTGAAGAAAACACCAAACCACGCTTATATACCACGGGAGCAATATCTGAATGAATAGAATTGATTTTCGACATGTTTTCTATTTCATATTCAGAGGCGTGCGATGACATCTGAAAAGAGTCACAAGCTGCGATGCATTGAGTTCTATGATAACAAGCAGGAGACAGCTGTTCATACTCTACTTTAGCCTCCGCATATTTTTCTTGTTTTTTCAACACATCTGCGTACCTCATGATCAACGAATCATTGGCTTTATGTTTTGAAAAATACGCAGCATAAATATCTTCTGCCTTTTCATATTGTCCAACTTTACGGTAACAATCGGCCAACTTCAATTCATACATAGAAGAATTATTACTTCTTAAATATTTTTCATATTCAGGAATTGCTTTTGCATAATAGCGTACTTCGAAATAAGCATTCCCTCTTTCTAAATGCTTGGATGTTTTTTGTGCAAACACCTGCGAAGAAAAAACCATTACAATGGCAATCAAAAACATTACTTCCTTCTTCATTAATCAAAAAACAAGGGTGAAACCGTAACTTTCCTTTTTAAAATTCGATCTACTTTTTCTGAAGGAACAAACTTCAGTGTAAGAATCAATTCGTGTGTATTCCCAATATAGTTGTTCAATTTATTGAACGACTGATCATAGGCATAAGACAACATGTATTTGTTTGACGTAGTACCCAAAACCTTATCTACATTCAAGGTAGCTACAAAAGATACTACCGAAGCCGTACCATAGCCCGCTCCTACAGTGAACAAATCATCATACTTAACCGGCACAAGGAGCACAGCGTAAGGATTAAAGTCGCCCGTATACTCTACACGCAGTGCGGGCACTAAAGTCAAACGCTCTGAAATCTTTTTTGAACCACCTGCAATAAAATGGTAGTAGTTTTTAAGACGAGCATTTGTTTCCAAATAGATCCCTGCTGAACGAACAAAAGACAAACCGGTATAAAAATTTTTCTGTTTATAAAAAAAACCACCACCTACTTCAGGTAGTAATTGATTGTTATTTGTTAACAGAACATCATTGGGGTCTCTCACCAGTAAGCCATTTAAATTTTCATTTCTTTGCAGCATACCTATACGTATACCAAAAGACAGCCTTCCATTTTTAAAATTGATTTTATAGGAGGCATTAGCATTGACATACAAAGACTGAACAGTTGCTGTTTGCTCTTTTAAAAGATTGAGACCTGCACCCAAGCGCTCGTAACTAAAAGGAATATGCCCACTGATTCCTTGCATAGTAGGAGAACCAGAATTATTCAGCCATTGTGTTTTATTGAACAATGAAACATTAATATGATCTTCAGTGCCTACATAAGCCGGATTGAAAAGCTGAATAGCATATTGAAAAGAAGTAACAGACAATTGAGTTTGAGCTTCACATGCAAAATATGGAAGGCATAAAAGAAAAGTAAGAGGAGTAAAAAACTTTATCTTCATCGCTTGATGTATAAATTACCTTTATATTCTTTATCCCACTCTTCAACTTTCACGAGGTAATAATAAGTACCTACAGGAAGTCCTCCTCCATCCCAATCATTTTGATAATTTTCTTTATTGTACACTATCTGATGCCATACATTAAAGACCATGATGTGTGCAGAGGGTAATGCTTCTATATTTTCAATGTAAAACGTTTCATTATCACCATCCCCATTGGGAGTAATCAATTCATAAATAATAATATTAGAATCTACCGATAAAGAAACGGTTACGCCCAAAGTATCATACAAACAGGTGCCTTCATAAATTCGAACTTTATACATTCCCTCGAGTAAAGGAGATCCGGCAGGTCTTGCGATACTATTTGTCTGTTCATTTTGCAAGTCCGGAGTAGTCCAAGAATAACTAACACCTGGAACATTCTGCACAGACAAAGTCAATTCTTCGCCTTCATATATTGGAAGATCATTATCAATAGTAAATGCAGGAATCGGTTGATTGGTTAGAACTAAAATCTGGATTGTTTTCTCCAAGGGTAAGTATGTGAGATCACCGGCATTAGAAACTTTTACAGAAGACAGATGATGACTGTCTGGATAAAATACATTATCAGAAGTAACGAATCCGTTGCTCAATACCTCATAAGATAAAGGTAGTAAGGCGCTGCTAACCATGGGAAACACAATTGAATCATTACCACAATATACCGTCGTATCCATCGGAAACGGCAATGCTTGTGGAAGTCGGTTGTCTGTCACTTCCACTCTGGAACTAAGGATTCGAATCGTTAATAAAGGAACCGCGGGATTGGAGACATAACACAAATAAAAACCACCATCTCTTACTTCTGCCGCTGTATTGACCAGCATGGCACTATTCGCAGAGACATGATCATTGTCTACAACGTCAATAAATGTAGCCTGCCATCGATAAGTATTGTTTGTCCCTCCAATGATTACCTGCAAGGAAAAAGGTTCAAATATATCTACCAATACATCTGCACCATTTTGTTCTAAATCAGACTGAGGAGCATACACATATCCCAGATTGGGAATAGAAGCATTAGGGACGACATCTTCAAAAGTCAGTAGGTTATTATCAACATGTAAATTCGAAAGCTCGGCAACGCCAGTAAGATCAGGAAAATCTGTGAATTGATTGTTGGATATCCAAATATCCGCCAGATCAGGCATAGCGGTTGCAAACACCGCTGGAAATATTCCCGTCAATTGATTATTGCTAAGATCTATACTATTTATAGAGACGGCATTGCCTATGCAGGAAGGAATGGTGCCGGAGAGTTGGTTGTTGCTGAGGTAAATATATTCCAGCCCCGAGAGATCACAAAACTCATCCGGAAGTGTACCCACTAGATTATTATTGATCAGGGCCAATGTTTGTACTCTATTGTCGACAACAGCAACGCCTTCCCATAAGCCAACCCGTGTGGAAAGCCAGTTCGCATGCTGAAACCACTGTGTACCATCCGTGCTGTTATACAGCGCAACCAATGCCAATGAATCCTGAGGCAATACCTGTGCAGTACTCCTGAATCCATTCATCATAAAAAAAACAATACACAAAAATTTACAAATAAAACTTTTCATTCGCATTCCATAGCTAAAGAAGAAAAGACGCCGGAACGAAAATAGTACTCACTGTTCCGGGATGATACATAAGAAAGGCATTTAACAATTTCAATCACGTTAAATGCCTTCTGTTGTTTTATCGTTTGGCAAAACGATACGGGTCATATCCATTTAAGGATTTAGAATAATAGCCCGTTCCGTCATAAGGCCTTTTTTCGGAGTGTGTCTTACAAGACTCTGAACAGGCGCCATCCAGAGCTGTTCCGCAACCTTCACATATAGGTACATGTATGTTGCATTCTGCATTGGCACAATTGACCATCCGGTCGCTGATCGTACCACAAACATAACAACTGGAAATCACTTTAGGATTGATTGAATTGACATCCACTGCAACGCGGCCATCAAAAACATAACATTTACCTTCAAAATCTTCTCCGCCTGCTTCCATGCCGTATTTAATGATACCACCATGTAATTGGTACACATCTTCAAATCCCTGCTCCAATAAATAGGCACTGGCCTTTTCGCATTTGATTCCTCCGGTGCAGTAGGTCAGTATTTTCTTTCCTTTATACTGCTCCAGTTCTTTAATTTTATCCGGAAAATCCCTGAAATTTTCTATGTCTAAAGTGACGGCATTCTTAAAGCGTCCGAGTTCATGTTCATAATCGGAACGTACATCTAAAATCACCACATCGTCGCGATCCTTCATCGCTTTGAACTCATTGGGCTCCAAGTGCACGCCCGTACGTTGATTAGGATTGATGTGCTGCAAAGAAGAATGAACGATTTC
>Ga0247808_10001023_pt1 | contig 13535 bp, 12 predicted proteins | sample UWRJL089202R1_FD_179914 | JGI IMG/M metagenome (GOLD analysis project Ga0247808, IMG submission 179914) | Plant litter microbial communities from Arlington Agricultural Research Station in Wisconsin, United States - UWRJ-L089-202R-1 | ecosystem: Environmental > Terrestrial > Plant litter >... | reverse complement strand
CAGGTAAGTATGATTTGGTATTGGATCCGTCACATTTGTGGTTAACCATCCATGAATCATGCGGCCACCCTACAGAACTCGACAGGGTGCTGGGCTATGAAGCCAATTTTGCCGGTACGAGCTTCCTTACTTTGGATAAATGGGAATCGAAGAAATTCAATTATGGAAGCAAGGAAGTGAACATCACGGCTGATAAGACCGAAAAGGGATCTTTAGGCGCAGTGGGTTATGATGACGAAGGTGTTAAATGTGGTAAATGGGATATCATCAAGGAGGGCGTACTGGTCAATTACCAGGCCATCCGTGATCAGGCGCATATCATCGGGCTGGAACATTCTCAGGGCTGCTGCTACGCAGACAACTGGAGTAATGTGCAGTTTCAACGCATGGCCAATATTTCGCTGCAACCTGGCAAGAAACCGCTTACTATAGATGACCAGATTAAAAATGTGGAGAAGGGTATTTATATTGTTGGAGATGGATCATTCTCCATCGATCAGCAGCGCTATAACTTCCAGTTTGGTGGACAGCTATATTATGAGATCAAGGCTGGAAAAATCGTAGGTATGCTGAAAGATGTAGCCTACCAGTCCAATACCCAGGAATTCTGGAACTCATGTGTAGCGGTATGCGATCAGCGTGATTATCGCCTTGGGGGATCTTTCTTTGACGGCAAGGGACAACCAATGCAGTCCAGTGCTGTATCTCATGGATCAGCAACCACACGTTTCAAAGGAGTCAATGTCATCAACACAGCAAGAAAAATCGGATAAATTATGCCTATATTAACTAAAGAAGAGGCTAAAGCACTTTTAACTAAAGTACTCAGCTACTCAAAAGCAGATGAATGTGAGGTCAATATCAACGGTTCTGATGGTGGAAATATTCGTTATGCACGTAATTCAGTCAACACCAGCGGTGCCATAAGTACTACAGGGCTGGTGGTTAGTTCCTCATTTGGAAAGAAATCAGGTGTGGCTACCATCAACGAATATGATGACGCCTCGCTGGAAAAGGTAGTCAGACGCTCTGAAGAGCTTGCGAAATTAGCTCCTGAAAATCCGGAGTATATGCCCTTTCTAGGGCCGCAGGATTACGGACCTGAGTCACCTACTTTTTCTGCAGTAACAGCCAAAGTTGGCCCTAAAGAAAGGGCGGATGCAGTTGCACAAAGTCTGCAGGTTTCGAAAGACAATAAGTTGAATGCTGCGGGATTTCTGGAAAACAGCGTAGGTTACGCTGCCATGATGAACAGCAAAGGCCTGTTTGCTTATAATACGTCGACAGACCTCGCGTTCAATATTACCGTTCGCACCGATGATGGCAAAGGCTCGGGCTACGCTACCCGCGGTTACACGGATTTCAGCAAATTGAATGCGGGTAAAGACACTGCAGTTGCTGCAAAGAAAGCACTCGCTTCAGTAACCGCCAAAGCTATTGAACCGGGAAAATACACGGTGATTCTGGAACCTACAGCGGTGGCGGTATTGATGGAGAATATATTCTTTGATATGGATGCCCGTCAGGCGGATGAAGGGCGTAGTTTCCTGAGCAAACCCGGTGGTAAGACCAGGGTTGGAGAACAGTTGGTAGATCCGAGGGTAAATGTAACCTCAGATCCATGGAATCCGGAATTGCCCGGAGCTACCTGGTCTGGCGACGGCCGTCCTCAGCAGAAGATCAGCTGGATAGAAAAAGGTGTAGTCAAAAATCTGTCAAGCTCCCGCTACTGGGCGGCAAAAACGAATATCAAATCTATCCCATCACCAGGAGGTTTAATCATGCAGGGTGGTACTAAAACCCTCGAAGAGCTGATTAAAGGAACTGAGAAAGGTATTTTGGTTACGCGCTTGTGGTATATCAGGTCGGTAGATCCGCAAACCTTACTCCTTACAGGATTGACTCGTGATGGGACATTTTATATCGAGAACGGTGAGATCAAGTTTCCAGTAAAGAATTTCCGCTTCAATGAGAGTCCGGTAATTATGCTGAACAACCTGGATGAAATCGGTATTTCAGAGCGTACTGTCAGTGCAGAAAGTAATGCAAATTACCTGCTGCCACCCTTAAAGATCAGGGATTTTACCTTTACTTCTTTATCAGACGCGGTATAATACAGGCCATAACAAAAAGAGATTGCCGCAGGGCAATCTCTTTTTTATAGGATCACATTTTTAAATGTCGGTGCCTTTCTCTTTTTGCTGGCTTGTTCATAGGCATAGGCGAGCTGCAATAACTGAGGTTCTGAATAGGCTGTTCCTACAAATGATAAACCCATCGGCAGTTCTTTAAAGTTGCCCATAGGAACGGTGATATGGGGGTATCCCGCCCGCGCTGCTGGTGCTGAAAAGGAGAAGCCATTTTCATAATCCCCGTTTACTAAATCGATACATACGGCAAAGCCGTTGGTTGGCGCTATCAATGCATCAAGCTGCTTTTCTTTCAGCAGGCTGTCTATGGCATTCCTGGAGGTGTCTCTCGATTTTGCCAGGGCGTCCAGATATTCCTTCTGATCCAGACCACCTTTTTTCTGTGCCTGCTCCAGGGTTTCCTGTTTAAAAAAGGGCATAGCCTTTTCCTCATTTGCTTTGTTGTAAGCAATTAATGCCTCCAGGGATTTGATCTTTGAGCCCGAACTTTTCAGGTAACTGTTCAAACCATCCTTAAATTCATAGAGCAAAACCTGAAATTCGGCATTACCAATCCCTCTTAACGATTTGAGCAGTTCTACTTCTATCACTTCTGCACCCTGCTTTTTCAACGTGTCAATAGCTTCTCTGAGCAGTTTGACCATTGCTGAATTTCCTTCCAGTGCAGTTTTCTCTATCCCAAGTTTTTTGCCTTTCAATCCGTTGACGTCCAGATATGCGGTATAATCTTTTTTAGTTTTGCCATTGCTTTCTTTGGTATACGTGTCATTAGCGTCTACTCCACTGAGTGCACCTAATAATATTGCTGCATCTGCAACTGTTCTGCCCATTGGCCCGGCAGTATCCTGAGTAGCAGAAATTGGAATGATACCCGTGCGACTCAGCAATCCAACTGTGGGCTTAATGCCGACAAGTCCGTTCACTGAGGCCGGAGATACAATAGAACCATCGGTTTCTGTACCTATAGAGATTGCACATAGATTAGCCGCCGTAGCAGATCCCGATCCGGCACTAGATCCACTTGGATTACGGTCCAGTATATATGGGTTTTTGGTTTGTCCCCCACGACTGCTCCATGCACTTGTTGAGTTTGAAGACCTGAAGTTGGCCCATTCACTCAAGTTAGTCTTGCCCAAAATAACAGCACCGGAAGCACGTAATTGCGTTACAATAAAAGCATCAGCGGTGGCATGGTTATCTGACAATGCAATAGATCCTGCAGTAGTCAACATGCGATCGCGGGTATTGATGTTATCTTTGATTAGTACGGGGATGCCATGCATCGGCCCCCTCACTTTTCCTGCTGCGCGTTCCTTGTCCAGCGCATCGGCTATGCTCAGCGCATCTGGATTAAGTTCTATCACTGCATTTAGCATCGGGCCAGATTTATCTATTGCAGCTATGCGCTTCAGATAAAGTTCAGTGATCTTTCTCGACGTGTAGACCTTAGCTTTCATTTTTTCCTGTAACCCGGCAATCGTAATCTCGTCTAACTCAAAAATCTCGTCTAAAAGATCGGAATTATTAGAAACAGTTGCTATGGGTTGCAGAGACTTGGCTGAGGATGATAAGGCACTTAAACTCAGGGCTGCAATGGAGCCCGCTTTGATAAAATTTCTTCTTTGCATGGAGATGATGAAATAAACTTCAATTAACAAAATTTTAAGCGCTAATGAAAGTAATCCGCTTACATTTATAAAACATAATAAGCCAATGACGACCTACGAAGAAACGGTATTTGATCAGCTCAAAAGCTGGCAACAGAAGATTCAGAAAAATCCTTCCTTTACCGATAAACTCTCCAAACGGATACAGGATAAGATGAATGGAATTATTCCGGAAAAGGTGCATCAGGCTATCACCTATACCATTGAAAAGATGTTCAAGGTGATGCTATATGGCGCGGAATATGTGACCGGCGACCTGCCCGATGGAGACGCGACTTTACTCTGGCGCGAAGCTTATATTAAACAGAGCATTAAGGATTATCAGAAAACCGCCGGTGTGGAGGGTGCAGTGAGTGGGGCAGGAGGTATCCTTTTAGGGATTGCTGATTTTCCTATGCTAATTGGTATTAAGCTTAAACTGCTTTTTGAGATTTCAAGAATGTATGGCTATGATGTGAGCGATTACCGTGAGCGACTCTTTATGCTTTATGTATTCCAGCTTGCCTTTTCCAGTCAGCAGCACCGCCTGCATACCTATAAAATTATCGACGGCTGGCAGGCCTATGCCGATCTGCTGCCCAGGGATCCCGAAGCTTTTGATTGGCGAAGTTTCCAGCAGGAATACCGGGACTACATCGATATCGCTAAAATGGCACAACTCATTCCTGTAATTGGTGCGGCGGTAGGTGCAGTGGCGAATTATAAGCTTATTGAAAAGCTTGGAGAGACTGCCATGAATTGTTACCGCATGCGGAAACTGGACGAGCAGTTCCGTCTTGAAAATAAATAATTATATACATAGCTTTCTTATGTATATAATTTATACATTTGACTATGGCAATCCGGAATGAACTTTTTAAAGGTACCCTGCAGACTATCATCCTGAATCTTCTGGAAGAGAACGGACGGATGTATGGGTATGAGATTACGCAAAAAGTAAAGTCTGTTACGCAGGGCGAATTGTTGCTGAAGGAAGGGGCATTATACCCTGCCTTGCACAAACTGGAAGCCGAGGGTTTACTGGAAACAATGGTTGAAGTAGTAGATAACCGGGTACGGAAATATTACCTCCTGTCTGAGGATGGAAAGACTGAAGTGGTCAATAAACTCGAGGAAGCCAGGGCTTTTATCAATAACCTACAATTATTACTGAACCTAAAACCGCAACTCAAATGATCTTAACTGAAGCACAGCAGCAGGAAATCAGCACCTTTATCGGTAGTGTACCTAAATATCAGGAAACCTATAATGAGCTTTATGATCATATCCTGAGCTCCCTAACAGCCATGGATGAGGAGGAATACAGCATAGACCTGGTTGCGAGGGTTATTAATGAAGATTTTGGTGGATTCCAGACCATTGTCAAAGTAGAGACTGAATTCAATAAACTGGCGATTAAAAACTGTATGCGCGATCTTCGCCAAGAGATGAAAAGTTTGTTTTATTTCCCGGAGGCTTGGAAAACAGTAGTTGTTTTAATACTATGTAGCATAATTTTTCAATATAGTCCCGGAGATTTTAAGGTAATTCGAATCCTGTTCGTTTCCACATTTATCGTCGGCTTGATTCCCATTGGTTATTACTGGGGCAGCAGGTTATTATATAAAAAGAAAGGATCCCGTCCTTCCATCAAAGACAATGGTTTTGCCCAGCAGTCATTGGTCTTGGCACAAACTGCTTACACGCCCTTTTTTATCTTCGTCGGTAAAGATTCATTGCTTCCTGTTGGCACGCAGACCTGCCTGCTCATCGGGCTATTTATGATTTTCTTCTCCAGTATCTTTGTCCGTGCCTATTTCAAACTGTACAACAGAAATGTAAAAATACTGCGCTCACAATAATTTCTTCCTACATTTAAGGCATGCCATCACTAAAAAGCCTTCCTGCTCCGCTAAGTATCCTGATGCTGGTCATTATTTTTGCCGCAGTAGCTACCTGGCTCATCCCCTCTGGAAAATACAATACCCTTGCCTATACGGAGGGCGATACCAACTTTATTTACACAGGTAAAAGTGGCAGCCACAGCCTTCCTTTTACACAAAAGACCCTGGATAGTTTAAAAGTGCTGATTACGCTGGATAAATTTGCTGCGGGCAACATCCGTAAACCAGTATCTGTACCCGGCACGTTCTATAACCTACCCAAAAACAGCCAGGGTATTGTCCAGATTCTTACCGCACCTGTTAAAGGGGTGTACGATACGATAGATATTATTCTTTTCATACTCTTCACAGGAGGATTCATTAATGTTTTTTATGCCACCGGCGCTATGGAAGCCGGTCTTGCAAAGCTTTCCAAACGCATGCATGGACGTGAAGCCTGGCTGATCATCATCCTGGCTTTCCTGTTCTCATTTGGTGGTGCTTCCTATGGCATGGCCGAGGAGGCGTTTGCTTTTTATCCCATTATGGTGCCCTTATTCCTTGCTGCCGGATATGACCTGATTGTTCCTGTTGCCGTCCTCTTTGGTGGCACACAGCTGGGTACACTTTCTTCTTTTAGTAATCCATTTTCAACCATCATTGCGTCCAATGCCGCAGGCATCAATTGGGCTGATGGGCTGTATGGGCGCCTGGCGATGTTTGGAATTACAACAAGCGTTTTCATCTGGTATGTTGTCCGCTATGCTGAAAAGGTCAAACGTAATCCACAGTCATCACTCGTTTACCGATACGATGGCCTGGTGAGCAGCCCTTTTCCAGTGCTTGGGGCATCCAAAACCGAGGAAGGCAACAGTACCAAAAACACGCTGTTGCTCCTGCTTTTTCTGGCCACTTTCCTGATGCTGATTGTAGGCGTAGTCGTATTAAAATGGTGGCTGCCAGAAATGTCAGTATTGTTCCTGTCCTCATCCATTCTCGTGGCATTTATCACCCGCATGGGTGAAAAGGAATTCCTGTCTAAATTCATCACAGGGGCAGAAGGGCTGCTTGGTGTGGCCTTTCTGATAGGTACGGCACGCGGTGTTACCCTGATTTTAAATGATGGGAATATCAGCGACAGTATTTTATTTTATGCATCCGGCATGGTAGACACTTTACCGCCATCTATTTTTATCGTTCTCATGCTGTTCATCTATATGGTCTTTACGCTGTTCATTTCCAGCTCATCGGGGATGGCTGTTGTGACCATGCCAATCATGGGATCTTTAGCCATGATGACGGGTGTTCCGGGAAGGGAAGTGGTGAACAGCTATCTCTACGGTATGGGTATCATGGGCTTTGTAACCCCAACAGGTTTAATCCTGCCTTCATTGGCGCTGGTCAATGTAAGCTTAAAGGCCTGGTGGCGATTTATCTGGCCGCTGATGCTGATCCTCATTCTGATTTGCGCTGTTTCTCTTGTTATCGGTATCCGGTTGTAAGCTTTGTTTCAGGTATCGCTGTAATGGCGAGGTGCGTTTTTCTATCGGGAGTGCCTTAAAAGCCGTAAATGAGTTCATGATGTAAAACATCAATCCCTGTTTGTCCAGTTTGTTCAGTTGTTTCAGGGTAGGCCGATACAGCACCATAAAATAATCCAGTTCTTCCCCTTTCAGCGGAGTCATGGCCGCCACAGCAGCATCATTAAAGCGTGCATCAATCTTACGTTCAGATTTCTCCCGTTCCAGGTAGCGCTTAAACTTCCGGGCGCGTTTACCTGCCTTGCTAAAATATTTGGAAGGATAAAATATAAAAGGCTTATTCACTTCTACTTTAATTGCCTTGGCTTTTTGATAAACGTCGGAATAAGTGACTTCCGGGTTAAAAACTTCACCTTTAATGGTTACGTTTTTTAGGAAGTTATTATTGAGGTAGAGATATCTTTTGATCGGTTTGGTGTTAACCAGCAAGAGTGTATCACTCAGGTAGCCTGGCTGATAAAATGTCAGCACCTGACCGGCCCTGGCGCTAATGGTAAAAGCCCCCTTAGCATTGCTTTCTACTTTTTTTCCGTTCGACGTATTCGTGATTTCTACACCCGACAAAAGCGCGGAATTTGCCCTGTCTGCAACACTGCCTGAAACTTCCTGGGCAAATACCGAATGCGTATAAATCAAGCATGGGAATAACAAAAGCAATTTTTGGAACATATTTAGGCGCATATTTAAAGGTAGTGCTTCCAATGGTACGCTGTCAATCTTTCACATATTTTAACAATTCGACAAACTTAGATTTGCGTTCATTGTTATTTGAATATGAGCGCAGCAGATAACAACACCGTTCTTGTTAAAGAATTAACGGATCTTATTTTAAAGGGGAATGCACATGCAGCACTGGAAGATGCGGTAGCAGATATTCCATTACAGGATTTGACAATAACGCCAAACGACCTGCCTTATAATATTTGGCAACTGACGGAACATATCCGGATTACCCAATGGGATATCCTGGAGTTTTGTGTTGATCCCGATCACAAATCACCGAAATGGCCTGATGAGTATTGGGTTAAGCCTGTAAAAGAAGTTACTCAAGCACAATGGGAGCAGAGCATCGCGCAGATCCAGGCAGATAGAGAACGCTTTCTAGATTTGCTTAAAGCTGAAGATACTGATTTGTTTAGTCCCTTGCCACAGGGAGAGGGTCAGAATATTTTAAGGGAAGCTTTGCTGATTGCCGATCATACGTCCTATCATTTGGGAGAACTGATCGTTCTCCGAAGACTGCTCAACAACTGGAAGTCCTAAACATTTCCATTCCAGAACGCATTATCTCCTATAAAAAGCTATCTTGTTGACGTTTTTACAACGATCAGCAATGGATACCACAATACCCCGGAAAAATGAGATTGGTTTATGGACAAGTACTTCACTTGTAGTTGGCAATATGATAGGCGCGGGAGTTTTCCTCATGCCTGCAGCACTGGCTTCTTATGGAAGTATCAGTTTGCTGGGCTGGGTTTTTTCAGCCCTAGGCTCCTTTTTCCTTGCCAGGGTATTCGGCAATTTAAGTAAGCTGGCACCACAGGTTACTGGTGGACCATATGGTTACACGCGACTGGGGCTTGGCGACTTTGCCGGATTTCTAGTAGCCTGGGGGTACTGGATTTCCACTGCCTGTGCAAACGCCGCCATTACCATTTCCCTGGTCAGCGCGCTCAGCACCTTCTTTCCTGTACTTTCATCCAATGCAATTTATTCCGTATCCACAGGTCTAATCGCCATCTGGTTCCTTACCTGGATCAATACCCGTGGGGTAGTGGTTTCAGGAAAAGTACAACTGCTCACTACTATCCTTAAGCTTTTGCCACTTTTCGTAATCGCTATCGGCGGACTCTTTTTTATCAAGTTTCAAAACTTCCTGCCATTCAACAGCAGCGGCACCTCTGTCTGGTCGGCCATACAAGCAACTGCTACCTTTACCATGTTTGCCTTTGTAGGTATTGAGTGCGCGTCTATACCTGCAAGTACCATCGATAATCCTTCAAAAACTATAGCAAAAGCCACTATGCTGGGCTTACTAATTGCTGCATTGGTCTATATTCTTGGTAGTGTCAGCCTGATGGGTATCTTGTCTCCGCTGCAGCTTAAGAACTCTGTAACTCCTTATGCTGATGCTGCGGTGCTTATGTTTGGGCCATCTGCCAAATACTGGGTAAGTGCCGGCATAGCCGTAGCAGCATTCGGTGCATTGAATGGCTGGATCCTGATCCAGGGACAAATGCCTTACGCCATAGCCAAAGACAAACTCTTTCCGGCCATTTTCGCAAAGGAAAACAAACGCAAAGTACCCTATATCGGCATGCTCATCAATAGTGTAGTTGTTTCGTTATTTATGAGTATGAATTATACCAAAGGCCTGGTGGATCAGTTTAAATTTTTACTATTGCTGGCTGTGCTCACAATATTTATTCCTTATTTGTTTTCCACTACAGCCTATATCCTGATCAGACTATTTAAAAAAGAAGACAAAAAGGGTCTTTTCCAGGCTGCTCTGTTGGCTGCTTTGGCTTTTGCCTATAGCCTATGGGCTATTGCCGGCTGCGGAGAGAAAACTGTTTACTATGGTTTCCTGGTTTTGATGTCTGGTATTCCCTTCTATGTCTGGAATGTTTACTCCAATAAGCTGAAGGCTCCTTAATTGTCCCGATACACCCCTTTTTTGTCTCTTTCACACCCCGACGCTCCGTGCTGTAAAACCTATATTTGAGTAAAACATCTATATGCACATACTCGTTAAAATCCTGGTTGGCATCATTGCCGTCATCGCCATATTGCTCATTGTAGCGATCTTTGTGAAAAAAGACTATGCTGTCGAAAGATCACTGGTCATCAATAAGCCCAGTCAGGAAGTGTATGACTATGTTAAGTTGCTCCGAAACCAGGAGCAATACAGCAAATGGGTGATGACAGACCCGAATATGAAAAAGACATTTACAGGAACCGATGGTACCGTTGGTTTTATTTATGCCTGGGATGGAAATGATAAAGCGGGAAAAGGAGAGCAAGAGATCACTAAACTTGTTGATGGAGCGAGCGTTGCTACAGAAGTACGGTTCATTAAACCTTTCGCAGGTATTGCCTGGGCAAAGATGTTAACCACGCCGAAGGAAAACGGGCAAACAGAAGTAGTGTGGACAATGACAGGTAAAAACAATTATCCGGTAAACCTGATGAACATTTTTATTGATTCCATGCTGGGCAACGATATGGATACGAGTCTTAAGAATTTGAAAACAATCCTAGACAAATAATACATGGCAAAGTTGAACACTTATCTGACCTTCAAGGGTGATGCTGAAGAAGCATTTAATTTTTATAAGTCTGTTTTTGGTGGTGAATTCAGCATCCTGCAAAAATTCCGCGATATGCCGGGTAATGAAGGTATGTCCATTCCCGACCTGGACAAGATCATGCATGTCACGCTCGAAATCCCTGGTGGAATGATTCTGATGGCGTCAGACGACCTGGAATCTATGGGCAGGCCCTTCATACAGGGTAATAATATTTCCCTTTCTCTTACGGTAGCATCAGAAGCCGAGGCAGACCAGCTATTCGCTGCGCTTTCAGTCGGTGCAAATGTAACTATGCCGATGGAAAAAACCTTCTGGAATGCTTATTTCGGCATGCTTACAGACAGCTTCGGCATCCATTGGATGATCAATTATGATTACCCAGCCACAGAAGCGCATTAACCAATAACTGATTCTGTGTTCCGCTGCTGAAGGTAGAGGAAAGCGCCGTTTTACTGTTATGCTCATAGTCTATGTCATTATGCCCCATATTGACATAGACCATTTTATATTTTCTGTTGGTCCACACTACCGGATAATAGCCGCTGTGCCAGATCTCATGAGCTTTAGGTCCGGTACCCAGCGGGAAACTGGAGGAGTCAATCGCCAGGAGGATATCAATATTTTTATTTTGGGTCAGATCATTTGCCCATCGGTACCATTCATTTGGTGCCGATTTAAATGTTGAGGGAAGTCCTTTTGTAACCGGATGCTGCCTGTTTTCTACCTTCAAAATCGCCGACGTGGGTCTCCAGGTATTACTGCCATAGCCACCGGAGCCCAGAAATTCATTATGATACCAATCCCAGTCTTCGGGATAGGTTGATTTTGCCAGGGCGAAAGCCGCAAAATGAAAACCCATCCAGGCTCCGCCATGTTCCATATAGCTTTGAAAGGCTGCCCTTTGCTCAGGTGCGTCAGGCCTGGTATCCAGAAAAAGCACCACCTGATACCTGGCAAGGAATTTCGCGTTCAGGTTGTTCCAGTTTGTGGTGGTATCGTAACTAAAATTGTGTGTCCTGGCAGCAGCTGCAAACCAGGCGTTGGCTTCCTGTACATAGCTGATATGTGCCTGATCAGATTTGCCGGTGTAGAATGCGATTACATTAAATTTTGGCTTAGCAGGTTGAGCAATAATAGCCGGACTGTACAGACAGCCAACAAAAAACAGCAACAGCCATCCGGAAAGGTTCAGAAGTTTCATATTTGGTCAGGCTTTTGTGCCTGCTACTAAATTAAAAGATATAATTATTCTTTCCTTATAATAATATCAAAAAGCTTTTAGAAATAAGTCCTGGATTTTTTAAATCCCTTTGCCCGGAAATAATCTCAAACCAAAATAAAACTGTAGATTGGCCTATCCTTAACGACCTTTTTCACTGATATGTCTGATCATACCTTGAAAATCCTGTATGTTGGAAGCGCTTCAGCCTACCCGCAGGGAAATACCATACGCGAGCTTAATCTTGCTGCTTATGCTGTTTCTTTTGCAGCCAATCACACAGTATTTTCAGCTCTTTTATTGCAGTCTCAGCCCGATCTGATTATAGCTGAATACGCCAGCGATGCCTTTTTTGCAAAAAATCCAGACGCTATTAAAGGGCATCCTTTTCCGGTTCCTTTACTGTTAATTGTTTCAGCTGATTTTGAAGATGCCGTAGTGGAACTGATGGATAACGGTGTAGACGACTATGTGTTGGATAGCAATCTGAAAAGACTGCCTAAAGCAATTGAAAACCTGGTTGCCAAATCCAGGCTGCAGCAGGGTAGAGAGCAAAGATACCGATACCTTTTTGATCAGAATCTTTCCGGATTCTATACCAGTTCTGTGAAAGGCCTCCTTTTGGATTGTAATATGGCATTTGCTTCAATGTTGGGCTATGCCTCGGCCGATGAGCTCATTGGCAAATCAGTTATTGACCTCTATCAGATATCATCAGACCGGGATGAATTTATAGCTGAACTGAACAAGCATAAAAAACTCAGCAACTACCAGAGTACCCTGCTGCGTAAAGATGGCAGTACCATCCACTTGCTGGAGAATATTTATCTCTTCAACGACCCGCTTACTTCGGAGGCACTTTGCCAGGGGGTGATGATCGATATTACTGATTATGTAAAAACTAAGGAGAAGGTAGCTCGTGCCCGTTCCATGTTGTCTGAAGCTCAGAAACTTGCAAAGATGGGCAACTGGAATTACAACATGCGAAAACAGGAACTCACACTGTCTACAGGGATGCGGGATATTATGGGTATAGACCATAAAAACACTGTTACAGTAGATGAGCTTAAAAGCTATATCCACCCTGCCGATGTGGACAAGCTAATCAATACAATTGTTGACCTTCCGGGAACCTCCGCCAGAGCAGAGATCAATTTCAGGATCAACCGGCCAGACCATCACATCATCAAGGCTGTCAGTGTCAATACGTTTGACTATGATGAACGTGGCAAAGTTTTGCGCTTTTATGGCGTAGTACAGGACCGTTCTGCGCTCCTTGCTGCGGAAGAAGCGCGCGACCATATCACTACGGAGCTGATCAGCCGGAATAAAGCGCTTGAACAGTTTACCTATGTCATCTCGCATAACCTACGTGCACCGGTAGCCAATATTCGTGCGCTTACCGAGATTATTGACATGGATCTTGGTGGTAAAAGTAAAGATCTGATCGAGAAAATGGCTCAGTCTGTGCATAACCTCGATACTATAATTACCGATCTGAATCAGATTCTACAGGTTAAACAGTTGCACAATGCCGTTAAAGAAGAATTGTATTTTGAAGATATCATGCGGAGTATCCGCCTCAGCATTAAGAACGTGATCGAAGATCAGCAGGTCACTTTCGTGCATGATTTTAATGGTGTATCCGCCATGATAGGCATTCGCGGTTATCTCTATAGTATTTTATATAATCTGACGCTAAACAGCATCAAGTATAGGCAAACAGCTGTAGAACCCATTATCAGAATTACCGCCTCGCAGGATGCAAATTACATTTCCCTACAG
>Ga0247808_10001021_pt1 | contig 13559 bp, 11 predicted proteins | sample UWRJL089202R1_FD_179914 | JGI IMG/M metagenome (GOLD analysis project Ga0247808, IMG submission 179914) | Plant litter microbial communities from Arlington Agricultural Research Station in Wisconsin, United States - UWRJ-L089-202R-1 | ecosystem: Environmental > Terrestrial > Plant litter >... | reverse complement strand
TATCGATCTGGCCACAGGCAATATCGAATTCCCGGCCGTCCAGCGCTGTCGACTTGGTCAGCCCGGTGATGGCATGCTTGGTGGCGGTATAGGGCGCCGAATTGGGCCGTGGTGTAGTGGCCGAAATCGAGCCGTTATTGATGATCCGACCGCCCCGCGGCGTCTGCGCCTTCATCAGGCGAAAAGCCTGCTGGGTGCAAAGGAACGGGCCGGTCAGGTTGGCAGCAAGGATCGTCGTCCATTGCTCGAAGGCCAGATCCTCGAGCGGGACGGCGGGTACGCCCGTGCCGGCATTGTTGACCAGCAGGTCGAGACGGCCATATGTTTCGGAAATGGTGTCGAACAGCGCGCGCACCGAGGCTTGATTGCCGACATCGGCCTCGATCGCGGTAATCGTCGCTGCCGTTTCCCGAGACAGTTCGGCGGCCGATTTGGCCAGTACATCAGCACGCCGGCCGCAGATCACCACCGTGTAGCCGGCAGATCCCAGCGCCCTGGCGATCGCATAGCCGACCCCCGTGCCACCACCGGTGACCAAAGCTATCCTGGCCGTTTGCTTGGCATCAGTATCCGTCATCACAGTCGCCCACCCAGTTCATCCTCGATATGCACCTGCAGGATCTCGTCGAAACTGCGCTCTGCGGCAAAGCCGAGATCGAGGGCGCGGCGGGCATCGAACTGCGTCGGCCACCCTGCCACGATCCGTGCAATCACCGGGTCGGGCTCGCGCCGGATCAGCGCGACGGCTCGGTCGCCCGCAACACGGCGCAGGGCCTCGATCTGGTCAGCGACTTGGGCGGACAGTCCTGGCATGGTGAGGTTTCGCCGCGGACCGAGTCTGGCCGTATCGAGTGTCGCGGCATGCACGAAAAAGCCGATGGCCGACCGCGGGCTGGCAAACCAGTGGCGCACGCTGTCATTGACGGGCAATACAGCGGGCTGGCCGACCAGCGGCTCGCGCAGAATATTGGAGAAGAAGCCCGAGGCAGCCTTGTTCGGGGTGCCGGGGCGCACGCAGACGGTCGGCAGGCGGATGCCGATGCCATCAAAGATGCCGCGCCTGGAATAATCCGCCAGCAACAGTTCGCACATCGCCTTCTGGGTGCCGTAACTGGTGAGCGGCGCGGTGACGAAGTCATCGCCGATCACGTCCGGGAACGGCGTGCCGAAAACGGCGATAGAGGACGCGAAGATCAGCCGCGGAGCATAGGCGTCCCGCATCGCCTCAAGCCGTATCGCCTCGAACAGCGCGCGTGTGCCATCGAGATTCACCGCATAGCCCTTGTCGAAATCCGCCTCTGCTTCGCCGGAGACGATAGCGGCAAGATGAAAGATCAGATCGGGTCGGGTTCCGATGAGTTTCGTCGCCGCACCTGCGTCGGCAAGATCGACTGTCTGGGCCGTCGCGACCGACTGAAGAGCGGCGGGGATTGAAGGCGGAAATGCATCGGCCAGCGTCACGCGACTGATCGACCGACCGAACAATCCCGGATCGCGTGCAATTTCTTTCACCAGCTTTCGACCGATCATGCCGGCCGCGCCCACTATCATTACATGCATGTCGGCTTCTCCTCCCAGATCGCCGTTAACTCCTGTCGGAAACGAGTCCCGTTCGCACCGCTAGCTTCTCCCGAGCCATGATGCCGAAGCTGGACACCTTGCTGTGAGCGCCCCGCTCTCCGATTCGTATACCCTCACCCAGCCAAGCCGGTCTGAATAGACGCCGCGGTCTCCGGCACCAATTTGCCGTCGCCTCCATGACTTGGCTCAACCCACCTTGCACGATCCGCGGGGTGTCGCAATTAACCATTGGTTTGATACTGCTGGTGGCACTATTGATCTTCGGGGACAAGCAGCCGGCGGCAAACGTTGCGCTGACAGCAGGCCCACTCTCAGAAAAGAGACTGCAAAACCGCAAGCCACGGGCGTCGACATCTTCTGTCGCCCTCTCTCGTCTCGCAACTGAAACCCTCCTCCAAGAGAATGTTAACGATACCGGTATCGATATCATGGGGTATTTACGCGTATTCTGTCAATGGCGGCAGTTTCCCTTTCGTGACAAACAATCTATGACGAGTGTGTCGCCATTCGCGATGCCGCCTGATCGGGAGATGCCTTGGGCACGCGCAGATCCACTCTCGAAGAAGTTGCCATTCTCGCTGGCGTCAGCAAGATGACGGTCTCCCGCGCGCTTCGTGGTGCCCCTGACGTATCCGCGGAAACCCGTGAAAGGGTGCTGCAGGCGGCAGAGCGCCTGAGTTATGTCGGCAACCGTCTTGCGCTTTCGCTGTCGTCACAGCGTACCAACCTGGTCGCCGTCGTGGTTCCGAGCATGACCAACATCGTCTTCCCCGAAGTCCTGGCCGGCATCTCCTCCGGCCTCGAGGGGACCGGCATGCAGGCGGTCTTCGGAATCTCCGATTATGATGGTGCCAAGGAGCGCGACATCATCCGCGACATGCTGTCATGGCAGCCGTCGGCGATCATCATCACCGGGCTGGACCAACCCGTCGATACGGTGCGAATACTGCAAAATTCCGGCATTCCGGTCATCCAGATCATGGACCTCGACGGCACGCCCATCGACTTCAATGTCGGGCTGTCGCATGGCAAGGCCGGCGAGGACATGGCAACCGCCCTACTGGCTGCAGGACGGCGCAAATTCGCCTATATCGGCAGCGCACTGAAGAAAGATCTGCGCGCTGCCAAACGCAAGTCGGGTTTCGAGCGAGGACTTGCCGCACACGGTCTTGCGCTGACCATGCAACTGCAAGATGACAATTTTTCCTCGGTCGCGCTGGGGAAACATCTGACCGCCCGCATGCTCGATTCAACCCCGGACATCGACTGCATCTATTATTCCAACGATGACATGGCGGCGGGCGGATTGTTTGCCTGCATGGAGCGCGGTCTGGACGTCCCCGCCACACTGCAGATTGCCGGGTTCAACGGACTTGAGTTCGCGGAAGCCCTGCCGGCACGGATTGCGACGACCAAGTCGCCTCGGCGGTCGATCGGAGAAGAGGCCGCCAAGCTGGTTGGTGCGGCGATGAAGAACGAAAGCGCTTCTCTTCCCAAAACCATCGCATTTACGCCGCCGATCATTGGTCTTGATGAGCAGGACGGAAAAACATAGGGACGATTGCGGCTGTGCCGGTGGTGGTCGTGTTGTCGCCGGAGCTTTGCCAGTTTTTCACGGCCGCGACGGTTGCATTCACCCGCCCTCGGGGCGACGTGGCGACCGTCTGATGAAAAAATCGCTCGAATGCGGACTTGCAAACCAACGATGGTTCCTAGGTGCTGGGGCCAGTGGTTTCCCGGATCACCAGATGCGTTTCGAGAACGTAGCGAACGTCACGTATCCCCCGTGACTGCAGCATCTCCATGAGGAGTGATACCGCTACCCTCCCTGCTTCTGTCGAGCGATTGGATACGGATGTCAGCGCCGGATAGGTGACGGCACCCAGCACATCGTCGCAACCGATCAGGCTGAAGACGCCCGGAACGGCGACATTGCGTTCGCTCAATCCTGAAAGAACACCTTGCGCCGTCAGGTCGTCGAAGGCAATTGCCGCCGTGGCGCCACTGGCAAGGATGGCGCCGACGGCATTGCGGCCGGCGCTGTAGGTCGGCAATCCGGCCGAAACGATATCGACGGCAATGCCGAGCCGGGTGGCCGCCGTGCGGAGCGCCGAACGGCGTTGCTTGTTCGACCATGAGGCGGACGGGCCGCTGACATAGACGATCTTGCGGTGGCCGAGGCCTGCAAGATGCTCGACCGCCTGCTGCACGCCAGCGCTGCTGTCGATCAGCACGCGCGGGATACCATCGATGTCGCGATTGATGAGCACGATCGGCAGCATGCCTGCATGCGCGCGAATTCGGTCATCCGACAGCCGGGACGAGGCAAGAACCAGCCCTTCCACCTGGCCAGCAAAGCGCCCGACCAACTTGTCTTCCTGCTTCGGGCTTTCCTCGGTATTGCCGAGAAAGATGCAGAAATCGGAGCGGTCGGCTTCCAGCTGAGCGGCCTGAATCAGCGGCGGGAAGAAGGGATTGGCAATGTCCGGCACGATCAGGCCGACATTGCCGTGTCGTCCCGTGCTGAGCGCGCGGGCCGTGTGGTTCGGCACGTAACCGAGCGCCACGGCCGCGGCAAGAATGCGCTCGACAGTCTCGGGGCTGAGCATGTCCGGCTTGGTGAAGGCACGAGACACGCTGGAACGGGCAACACCGGCCGCCTCTGCGACCTGACTGATTGTGACGCCCTTCGACCTTGTGATCATGTCTGCCCCATTTGGCCCTCAATAGCATGGACCCGTCCGACCTAGCAATTCCCGACCGGAGAAAGCAAGGCTTGACATGCAACCGGTTGCATGAAATCTTTTGCCAGCAGCGTGGGAATTGACCGCGCGACCCCTCGATGTTGCCGCTCGTGGTGAACAAACGCATTGAACATGGAGTCCGAATTGACAACCGCCGCCTTACCTCGCCCCTTGTCCGCCAGCCGACGCACCGTCGAAGGCCTTCCCGTCGACAGCTTTGCGACCCGTGCGGACATGGGAGCTGCGGCAGCGGCCGATATCGTGGCAGCGCTCGTTGCCAAGCTTGCCAGCCAGGATCATGTGCGTATGATCTTCGCAGCCGCACCGAGCCAGTCCGACATGCTGGCGGTGCTGTGTGCCGCGGAGGGCATAGACTGGGGCCGGGTCACGGCGTTCCACATGGACGAGTATATCGGCCTTTCACCCGCATCGCCGGCCCGGTTTTCCAACTGGCTCGACCGCCATCTGTTCGACAGGCTGCCGTTTGCGGCTGTACATCGGATCGATCCTGGCCTGAACGCAGACACTGAAGCCCACCGTTACGCCGACCTCCTGAATGCTGCACCGATCGACTTCGTTTGCCTCGGCATCGGCGTCAATGGTCATATCGCCTTCAATGATCCGCCGGTTGCCGATTTCGCGGATCCGCAGGACGTCAAAGTGGTGATCCTGGACGAGATCTGCCGCCAGCAGCAGGTCGATGATGACTGCTTTGCCAGCATCGACGAGGTGCCGCGCGAGGCACTGACGCTGACCATTCCGCGATTGATGCGCGCCGACCGCTTGTTCTGCGTCGTTCCAGGTGCGATCAAACGCGATGCCGTTCGCGGCACGCTGTATGGCAGCCTGACAACGGACTGCCCGGCGAGTATCCTGCGCAATCACGTCAACTGCACCCTTTACCTCGACAGGGACTCCGACCCCGATGCATGATCTGCCCGCCATCGATGCCGACGCGCTTTGCGAGGACTATTTTGTGGCAACGCAAAATCTCATGCGGCGTGTGCTGTCTGAGGAAAAAGCGCCGCTTGATGCCGCGGCCGCTCGACTGGCCGATCAGATTGCAGCGGACCGCCTGGTCCATATTTTCGGCCCGGGCGGTCACTCCAATCTGGCAGCGCAAGAAGTGTTTTTTCGGGCCGGCGGGCTGATGCATATCAGCGCCATTCTCGATGAAGGCACACTGCTCTCGAATGGCGCGCTCAGGTCCATGGCGATCGAACGGACGCCGGGCTACGGCAAGCTGGTGATCGCCAACCAGCGGCTCGGCGACACGGATCTGCTGATCCTCGTCAATGCCTACGGCATCAATGCAGCCTTGATCGACGCAGCACTCGAAGCCCGACGCCGAGGCGCGTTCATCATCGGCGTCAGTTCGCGCACGCATGCGGACAATACCGCGGCGGACCACCCTGCCCGCCATCCGACCCGGCAAAACCTGCACGACATCGTCGACATCGCCATCGATACAAAGGTGCCGGTCGGCGATGCCGTGATAAAGGTACCGGGCATGAGCGAAAACATCGCCGCGATCTCGACTTTTGCTAACGCCTTCAGCCTGAATTGCCTTGTCATCCGGACGGTGGCAAAGCTCGTCGATCGCGGTCTTGAGCCCCCGGTCTGGCGCAGTGGCAACGCACCGGGTGGCGATGAAGCCAACGGCCGGTTCATCGCCAATTTTCAAAACCGGGTCAGGGCGCTCTGAGATGGAGAGGATCTGCGGCATCGATCCGGAAACAGGCGATGGCATCGCGATCGAAGTCGCCGACGGCAATATCTTTTCGATAAAGCCGGATGCACAGGCTCCGCGCGACTATATTTCCGCTGGCCTGATCGACCTCCAGGTGAACGGATTTCGGGGGCATGACCTGAATGCTGCGGATATCAACGCAGCGGTGCTTCTGTCGCTCTGCAGCGAGATGGCAGCTGTTGGCGTCACCTCCTGCCTGCCGACATTGATCACTGCATCGGAACAATCTTTGCTCCACGGCCTGAGCGTTATCGCAAAAGCCCGTCGTAACCATCCATTGCTCGCCGAAATGCTCTGCGGAATTCATGTCGAAGGCCCGTCGATCTCGGCGATGGACGGACCGCGGGGCGCCCATCCCCTGCCGCATGTCCGGCCGCCGTCGATCGCGGAATTCGAGCGCTGGCAAGAGGCCTCGGGCAATCTCGTGCGCATGGTCACCCTGGCGCCGGAACACGCGGGCGCCGTGGATTATGTCCGGCACCTGACATTGCGCCAGGTGCATGTGGCGCTGGGCCATACTGCGGCCTCACCGGAAGACATCCACGCCGCCGCTGCCGCCGGCGCCGTACTCTCCACCCATCTGGGCAATGGTGCTGCGGCGACGCTCGCACGCCATCCGAATTTCATCTGGGCGCAACTGGCCGATGACCGGCTGACGGCCACCTTCATTGCCGATGGCTGGCATCTTCCGGCCGACACTTTCAAGGCGATGCTGCGCGCCAAGGGGATGGATCGCGCGATCCTCGTGTCCGACACGGTGGCTCTGGCCGGGATGCCGGCGGGCATCTATCAGCAGCCTGTCGGCGGAACTGTCGAAGTCTCGCCTGAAGGTCGCATCGGCGTGGCCGGCACGCCCTATCTTGCCGGCGCAAGCCTGCCCCTTTCCGCCAATGTCGCGATCGCCATCGAAATGGCCGAGCTGCGGCTTGGCGAGGCCTTGCGGCTTGCAACGAAAAATCCGGGGCGCTTCGTTGGCGGCCGCGGTCGCCTTGAAGTCGGCGCACGCGCCGATCTCATCCGTTTTGACTGGTCACCGGGCGCACGCGAGATTCGAATCTCGCAGACCTGGGTTCATGGCGAACAGGTTTTTAGTGCATGATCGAGGCCGGCACCGCATGCATCGACATCACGCCGCCTCCGGGCCTGCAGCTCTGTGGCTTTGCGGCGCGCAGCCTGCCGGCCATAGCGGCCCATGATGCCCTGACGGCAAGAGCCGTGGCTGTCAACGATACCGCGCTGCTGATTGCCGACGTCATTGGTATCGATGCGGCTATGAGCCTGCGCATCCGCCAGCGCTGCGTATTGCCAACCGAGACTGTCGTGGTCGCCGCGCTCCACACCCACGGCGGGCCTGTGTCGATGTCCGGACGGCTGGGGAATGCCGCCGACCCGGCCTATCTCGAAAGGCTCGAAGACGCCTGCGTTCATGCGATCAACAAGGCAGCCGCAGGCCGCCGGCCGGCCAGGCTTGCCGTCGGGTCGGGCAAGGATCCGCAGATCGCCCGCAATCGCCGGCATGCCGGCGGCCTGGTCGACAGCGCCCTGCCGGTTCTCTCCATCATCGATGACCACGGGGCGATGATCGCCATTCTGACCGCCTATGCCTGCCATCCCGTGGTGCTCGCGGCTGACAACCGGCTGTGGACCGCGGATTACCCGCATTTTGTCCGCCACGCATTGGAGCAGGCCCATCCCGGCGCAATTGCCCTGTTCATGACCGGATGCGCCGGTGATGCCAATACGGGCCACTCCGCCCAGGCCTCGATTTCACTGGCATCCGGTGCGGATCGCAGCTTTGCCGCCGCGCAGCGGATTGGCCGGCATATCGCGGATATGGCGCTCGCCGCCGATATGCACGAGGTTTCCGGCGCCATCTCCGCAGACAATCTCGATGTCGTTCTCGGCTTTAAGCGCCGCGAGACCCTGTCGAACCAAGATCTCCGGGCCAGATGGCAGGCGGAACTGGAGACCGCTGATCCCGCCCGGCAACGCCTGCTCGGTCACTGGATCGCCTGGGCGAACACGATGTCCAAGTCGTCCAACACACCCATTTACGCACGCGTGACCGTGTTGGGCTGGGCTGGCGTGCCAATCGTTGCGCTCCCGGGCGAGATTTTCGCGCAGACGGCCCTCGCCATCCGGCAGGCGCTGCCGCAGGACCGCCCCGGATTCGTGATCGGCTTTGCCGACGACAATGCCGGATATATCCCGCCAGCCGATGAATTCGCCTTCGGTGGCTACGAGGTCGACGAAGCGCATCGCTATTACGGCCAGCCATCGACTTTTGCGCCCGGCTCGGCAGAAAAACTCGAAGATGCAGCACGCACGCTGCTACGATCGACGGCGATCTGACCCAAATGTCTGAGACGTTTAAATGGCCATCGACGATGCAGTGCTGCTTGACACGCAACCGGTTGCATGAGAACTTTCATCATCATAACAAAAGGGAACAGCAGATGAATATGACAACAAAAAGCAGCTCGAAATCGACACGCGGCATGTGGATTGCCACCGCATGCGTCGCGGCCCTGCTCTCGGGCACATCCATCGCCTCGGCCGAAACCCTGACCGTCTGGAGCGGCTATCCGGAAATGGCGCCGTTCTACCAGCATGTCGCGGAAGGCATGAAGGCCAGCCATCCGGCGCTTGAGGTCAAAGTGGAAGCCATCGCGCTGCGCGAACATGAAAAGCGCGTCGCACTCGGCCTCAGTTCTGGCCAGAGCGGCACGACCGTGATCGAGCTCGCCGGCTCGACAGCCAGCCGCTATCTGGAAAACGATCTGCTGCCGGCGGCGCCGGCCAATATTACGGCCTTCGTCAAGGACGCCAAGAATTTCGGCCAGTTCTTCATCGACACCGCCAGCAGCAACGGCAAGGTCTATGGCGTGCCGCTGTTCCGCGGCCAGGGCGCGCTCTACTACAACACCGACATGTTCAAGGCAGCCGGCCTCACTGCAGCGCCGAAGACCATGGAAGAATTTTCCCAGTATGCCGACAAGCTGACCAAGCGCGACGCTTCCGGCAAGGCGACGATCTCGGGCTGGAGCATGCGCCTGTCCGGCGGCGGCCAGGGCATTGCCGAAAAATTCTGGCTCAACATGCATCAGTTTGGCGGCGCCATCTTGGCGCCCGCCGGCGAAGGCAAGTGGAAGCCCAACTATGCCAATGAGGCCGGACACAAGGCACTGAAGCAGTATCTCGACAACATCTACACCTTGAAAACCGTCACGCCGGAAATGCCGGCCGATGCCGACGCCTTCGAGCGCGGCCAGACAGCGATGTTCATTCGCGAGTCCTGGGTCATCGGCGACATCGCCAAGAAGGCGCCGGATCTGAAATATGCCACGGCGCCGCTGCCGCGCGGCTCGATCGCGCTTCCCACCAATCTCTATGTCGCCGGCGACGAAAGCACGGCAAAGATCGGCTGGGAATTTGCCGAGGCCGCCAACTCGCCGGAAAACCTGATCTGGCTGCTGAAAAATGTCGGCTGGCTGCCGAACCGGTCGGGCGTCGATTTCTCGACCGTCACCGGCGCTCAGCCGGCATTTGCCGCCTTCGTAGATTACCCGAAGAACTACGAATTCTTCACGCTGCCGGCCATCGGCCCGATCGAAGAAATTCTGACGCGTTTTGCCGCCCAGTTGACCGGCGCCTTCGCCAACCCGGCGCTTGCCAAGGACGGCGCGGCGATCGACGCCTTCCTCAAGACCGCCAGCGCTGAAACCTCGACCATCCTTGAACGTGAAGGCTTGCTGGGCAAGTAGTCGCCCCGCTCCACCACACCTATCCCAACCCGGGACGTCATCGTCCCGGGCATCATTTGAGGACGACCGATGCTGAAACGCAGACGATGGATCTTTGCGATCCTCGCGATCATGCCGACCCTGGCGCTGTTTGCCTGGGTGCGGATCTACCCGATCGCCGACACGCTGAGGCTCAGCCTCCACAAATGGGATATCCTGTCAAAGAACAAGCCGTTCATCGGCCTGGCCAATTTCCGCGAACTGATGGGCGACCAGCTGTTTCTGGATGCGCTGATCAATACCACGATCATCGCTTTCGGCGTCCTGATCCTAACAATCCCGACGGCGATGGTGATCGCCGCCCTGATTTTCTACCGCACCCGCTCGCGGCTGGCCGGTTTTTACGAGACCTCCGTGTTCATTCCGCATGTGGTGTCGCTGGTCCCGGCCGCCATGGCCTGGAAATGGATTTTCGACGCCCGGCTCGGACCGCTGAACGCTTTTCTGTCGATCTTCGGCATAGAGCCGCAAGCCTGGCTGTTTGATCCGGTCCTGTCGGTGATCTGCATCATCGTGCTGTGCTCCTGGCAGGCGCTCGGCTATGCTGTGCTGATCTATCTGGTCGGTTTCAAAAATCTGCCGGTCTCGCTCTACGAGGCCGCCAAGCTCGACGGCGCCTCCGGGCCGCAATCTTTCTGGCATCTGTCGATCCCGATGCTGAAGCCGATCACCCTTTATGTTTCCGTGGTCACGCTGGTTTCGGGCTTCAATGTTTACGCGCAGGCTTTTGTGCTGGCGTCGGATGCGCAAGGTGCTCCCGGCCGCCAGGTCCGCGTGCTGGTGCTCGACATGCTCGAAAACAGCTTTCGCAACTACCGGGTCGGCTATGCCGCGTCCGAAGCCGTGGTGCTGCTGGTCATCGTGCTCATTCTTACCCTGATCCAGTTCGGCCTGTTACGTGAAAAGGGCAAGGCATGACCGATACGCAGATGAATATCGATGAGCACAGCGAAGGTCGCCGACTGCGGCGCAAGAAGCAGACGGTTGATATCGCGATCGACATCTTCCTCGTCGTCGTCGCCATCCTGATGCTTCTGCCACTGTTTTTCCTGGTGGCCAATGCATTCAAGACGCCGCAGGAAATGCTGAGCTGGCCGCCAACCATCGTCCCCAACAATCCGACGATCGAGAATTTTTCCGCAGTTCTCGGCGATACACCACTTCTGCGCTGGATCGGCAACAGCCTGGCCTTCGCCTGCCTGTCGACCATCGCTATCACCATCACATCGGCGATCGCCGGCTACGTGCTGGGCAAGTTCCGTTCCCGCACCATGAACTTCATCTTTGCGCTGTTCCTCGCCACCGCGATCGTGCCGTTCGAAGTCTACATGATCCCGCTCTATTTCCAGGCCAAGAGCCTCGGTATCCTTAACTCCGTCTGGGGCCTGCTGCTCGGCTATATGGTCATGAGCTTTGGCATCTTCCTGATCCGCCAGAACGTCATCCATTCAATTCCCGACGAGCTGCTCGAGGCCGCTCGCATCGATGGCGCCGGCGAGCTGTGGATTTTCTGGCGCATCGTCCTGCCCTTGTTGCGCGGCGCGCTCGGCGCGCTGGGCGTACTCGCCTTCTTCCAGGCCTGGACCGCCTTTGCCTGGCCGATGATCATCGCCACCACGCGCGAAAGCTACACGATCGAAGTCGGGCTCGCGCTGTTCCAGACCGGCTTTACCGTCGATCTGGGCCGGTTGAGCGCCGCCTCGGCCATCGTCCTCATTCCGTCGATCCTGCTGTTCGTCGTCCTGCGCCGCAACTTCGTGCAGGGCGTCGCCAGCACCGGTCTGAAGGAGTGAGCATGGGGCTGGATTTCTTCGAGCAGGCCAGCACCGCCTATGCCGCAGCCAATGCCGGGACACTATACTGGATGCTGCAGCGGCCGGTTCTGGGGGCTGGCCTTCTCAACACCAAACTGAACAGCCTGACCCTGAAGGATTACGGTGCCGGTGACGGCATGCGTGGCCCGGATTATCACTATGGCTGGATACAGGGCCGCGGTCTGGAAGCCCTGGTCACCCATGCCGGCTACTTCAACGAGACGCTGCCGCCGCTGGCCGCCAAGCTCGATGACGCGGCGCGTGGGCTCTATGGTCTGATGGCCGATTTGCAAAAGGCCGATGGCCAAGCCTATTTCTGCTACGACAGCGGCATGGCGCCGGTCTATTCCGATGCCGGCGGTCGCATTTGCATGCAGCAAGCTGCTGCGGACATCTATACCTATTCGGACGCGTTCGTCGCCAAAGGTCTGGTGGCTGCAGCCAGCCGGTTCGGCTCCGATGCACTCGCCGATCATCTCGGTTATTTCGATGCGGTGATTGCTGCAATCGAAGACAAACGGTTTCAGATGGATGAGCGCCAGCCGCTATCGACGGCAAACCTTCAGCGCCAGGCGGACGATTTCGGACCAAGGATGATTTTACTCGGCGGTGCCGGCATGCTGAAACGACTGGGCCATGTTGAGCACGCCGGCTTTGCCGACCGCTTCATCGCCCATATTCTCGACCGGCATCTTGACGCGGACAGTGGCCTTTTGCGCAATGTGCCCGGCGAAGACAGCTGCAATGTCGGTCACGCGATTGAATTCGTGGGCTTTGCACTCGACTATCTCGACGAAACGGCCGACCCCGGGCTTGTCCGTACCCTCGAAAACATCCTGCTTGCGTCCTTCAAGGCCGGTTTCAAAGGCCTAGGCATCGCCCTCACCGTTTCGATTGCGACCGGACAGGCCCAAAGTCCCTATTGCCCCTGGTGGTCGCTGCCGGAAACCATTCGCGCCGCCGCCCTTGCCCATATCCGCACCGACAGCATGGAAAGCCTGGCCATCTGGAAGACAGCGCACGCGGCGTTCTTTGAACATTATTGGCGCGGCACCCCGCCGATTGCCTACCAGACGCTGACCACCGATGGTCCTGTCGATTTCGTCCCGGCCACACCGGATCTCGATCCGGGCTACCATACCGGCCTCAGCCTGCTTGCCGCCATTCAGGCCGCAGACCGCCTGACATCAAATTCCCAATCTCTCGCATCGCAGGAACAATCCCATGGCTTCCGTTGAAATTCAGAATGTTCGCAAGGCCTATGGCAATTTTGAAACCATCAAGGGCGTGTCGGTCGAGGTACCGGATGGTGCCTTCGTCGTGCTCGTCGGCCCGTCCGGCTGCGGCAAGTCGACCTTGCTGCGGATGCTGGCCGGGCTCGAAGACATCACCAGCGGCACGATCCGCATCGACGGTCGGGTGATCAACGATGTCGAACCGAAGAACCGCGATATCGCCATGGTGTTTCAGAACTATGCCCTTTATCCGCATATGACCATTGCCGAGAACATGGGCTTCTCGCTGAGACTTGCCAAGCAATCCAAGGAAGAGATTTCGCAACGGGTGGCGGATGCTGCCCGCATTCTCGGCCTGACTGATTATCTCGAGCGCTACCCCAAGCAGCTCTCCGGCGGCCAGCGGCAGCGCGTCGCTATGGGACGCGCCATCGTGCGCAATCCCAAGGTTTTTCTGTTCGACGAACCCCTGTCAAACCTCGATGCCAAGCTACGGGTGCAGATGCGCGCCGAGCTGAAGGACATTCATGCCCGTTTGAAGACCACCACGGTCTACGTCACCCACGACCAGATCGAGGCAATGACCATGGCGGACCGGATCGTGGTGATGCGGGACGGCATCGTCGAGCAGA
>Ga0247808_10001020_pt1 | contig 13562 bp, 8 predicted proteins | sample UWRJL089202R1_FD_179914 | JGI IMG/M metagenome (GOLD analysis project Ga0247808, IMG submission 179914) | Plant litter microbial communities from Arlington Agricultural Research Station in Wisconsin, United States - UWRJ-L089-202R-1 | ecosystem: Environmental > Terrestrial > Plant litter >... | reverse complement strand
TCGTCCTCTTGCTTTGGAATGAGCAGGAATTGACGAACATCGATAATATTTTCAAAAACCAAATTCCCAACAAAACAGAATATCAGAAAATCCTGATGTATCTGTATTCCATTTTTCAGATTGCAGATTCGGATTTGCCGGAGCGGACTTTCCAACTGGACATCAGCAGAATCAAAAATCTGACTAAAAGTTCAACGGCGAAAATTAAAAATATTCTGACGTTTCTGAATAATCAGGAACTCGTTTATTATAAAAATTCCATTTCGTCTTCCACGCTTCAAAGTTTTATCAACTCCGAAGATTTGGAACAGTTGGCACCTTCCGATGCTTATTTTATGGAGTTATTATTCCGCAATTTACCGGGTTTGGCCATTCAAAAAGTTCATTTCAGCGATTTGGTGTTTTGTAAAAAAAACGGATTCGATATTTTGAGTTTCAAAGAAAGACTGAAACAAATGCAGAAAGCCGGACATCTGGAATATCTCGACGGAAGCCAACATTCCATCAAGTTCCTGAAACCTCGGAACGATAGACATCTTTCCGGAGAATATTGGTCGCTTTTCAACAATATTCAAAAAAATAAACTAAAGAAATGGGAGGAAAATAAATTCTTTATCAAAGACACAGATTTCTGCAAAATGAAATTGATTCTCAGTTATTTCGGAGAACGAGATGCCGATAACTGTGGGAAATGTTCCGTTTGCAGAAAGAAAACCAATACCAAAAGAACTTTATCAACAGAGATTTTCGAACAATTGGCAAACAGGCCAATGACTTTGGAAGAAGTTGCTGCGAATCTTAATTTTCACTCAAAAGAATCCATTTCCGACACGCTGATTTTCCTATTGGACATCGGCAAAGTCAAAATGTTGAATTACAAAACTTATATGCTCAATCAATAAGACAATAATTATGGCAGCTATTCCGTCTTCCGTTCCCAAACCTAACGGAGTGGTTCGACGAAGTCAATCTTTTTTGCAGACGATTTCAGTTTAAATAGAACTTGAGTCCAAGCAAAAAAGGATTTCCACTTAAGTCGGGCTGCGAGTTATTCAATTTTACAAAATCAATTATCAACTATCATTTATAAATCAATGCAGACGAAACCTCTTAATGTCGTTTTTTTCGGAACTCCCGATTTTGCCAAAGCTTCTCTGGAAGCCATTTTCAAATCCCATCATAAAGTAGTTGGCGTTGTAACAGCTGCCGACAAAGCAAGCGGACGAGGAATGAAACTCACACCTTCACCAGTCAAAGTTTTTGCAGAAGAAAATAATCTCCATCTTTTTCAACCCGAAAAACTGAGAAATCCAGAATTTTTGGAAGCCATTAAAAATCTGAATGCCGATGTTTTTGTTGTTGTGGCTTTTAGAATGATGCCTCAGGTTTTATTTTCAATTCCGAGATTAGGAACTTTCAATCTCCACGCTTCATTATTGCCGGATTATCGTGGCGCGGCACCAATCAATTATGCGGTTATTAATGGCGAAACCAAAACTGGTGTGACGACGTTTTTCATCAATGAAAAAATTGATGAAGGAAGTATTCTTCTCCAAGCCGAAACCGAAGTTTTACCAGAAGATAATGCCGGAACTTTGCACGATAAATTAATGAATATCGGTTCGGAATTAATCATCAAAACTTTGGATGGATTGGCTGATAATTCAATTCAGGAAAAACCTCAGCCCGAAAAAGAAAATCCAAAAACTGCTTACAAAATCTTCAAAGAAAATCTGAAAATCGATTGGAATCAAGCTGCTGAAACCATTCACAATTTCGTGAGAGGAATGTCACCTTATCCAACCGCATTCACTATTTTGAAAGTCGGAGACGAAGAAAAATCTCTGAAAATTTTCAAAGGTAAATTCGAAGTTGAATCACATTCTCGTGAAGCCGGCGATTTTGATATTTCCAAAACCGAATTCAAATTCTATGCAAAAGACGGAATCTATTATCCTGAAGATGTTCAGATCCAAGGGAAGAAAAGATTGCCTGTCAAAGATTTCCTCAACGGAATCCAGAATTTTGAAGATTATAAAAATTAATTAGAATGAAAAATATATTTTTAGGCTTATTATTAGCATCAAACCTATTCTTTTCACAAGATCTGAAAGTGATGACTTACAACATTCGTTTGTCTTTGGAAAGCGATAAAGAAAATTCCTGGGACAATAGAAAAGAAGATGCTTTGGCACTGATGAGTTATTATCATCCGGATTATTTCGGCGTCCAGGAAGCCGTTCCACAACAAATGGTTGACATCAAAACCAATTTGAAAGATTACGATTATGTTGGCGTCGGAAGAGACGATGGCAAAAACCAAGGCGAATATTCGGCGATTTTTTATGATAAAAATAAACTGGAAGTTCTGAAATCTGGGACATTCTGGCTCAGCGAAACACCAGAGAAACCATCGAAAGGTTGGGATGCAGCCTACAACAGAGTCTGTACTTACGCGCTTTTTAAAATCAAAAAAAGCGGTAAACAGTTTTATGCTTTCAATGTTCATTTTGACCACGTTGGTAATGTCGCAAGAGTGAATTCCTCAAAATTAATCCTTGAAAAAATCAAAAAAATTAATCCGAGGAATCTGCCTTTGACTTTGACTGGCGATTTCAATTTGACGGATGATACAGAGCCGATCAAAATCATTTCTAAGTCCTTGGATAATGTCTATTACCATTCTAAAAAACCGCATTACGGACCGGTTGGAACCTTTACTGGGTTTGATGTTAATTCGGTTCCCAAGGATAGAATTGATTACATTTTCGTCAAAGGCTTTGAAGTCCAATCGAACCGAACAATTAATGACAGACGGGAAAATCTGCTTTATCCATCAGACCATTTTCCGATTTTGGCAGAAATTAGTTTTAAGAAATAATTTTAAATGAAAAATCCTCTTGTTAAAAGAGGATTTCATTTTTTTCTCGTAAAATGAGGAGAATATTTCAGATTTATTTTAGTTAAAATCTACGTTATCCGCAAAATCTGCGAGATTATTATTAATCGTTAGGTAACTTACTTTTCCCAAACAATTTTCTTTGTCATCACATCATTCGAATTGGTACCAACCATTATTTCAAATTCTCCAGCTTCCCAATCATAATTGAGTTCATCATCATAGAATTTCAAATCTTCCGTTGTCAATTTGAAAGTCACATTTTTGTTTTCACCTTTCTTCACGGCGATTTTCTGAAAGCCTTTCAATTCTTTAATTGGTCGAACCACTTTCCCAAAAAGGTCTCTGATGTAAAGCTGAACCACTTCTTCACCATCAAATTTTCCAGTATTTGCAACATTCACATTGATGGTCAAAGTTTGATTGCCTTTCATATTATCAGAACTCAGATTAAAGTTGGAGTATTTGAAATCTGTGTAACTCAGTCCAAATCCAAAAGGGAATTTCGGGTCGTTGTCCAAATCGATGTAAGCGGAAACATAATTTCTGTCTGTCGATTTTCCGGCTGGTCTTCCGGTGTTGTAATGGTTGTAATAGATTGGGATTTGCCCTTCCGTTCTTGGGAAAGTCATTGGTAGTTTTCCTCCAGGATTCACATTTCCGAAGATGACATCGGCGATAGAATTTCCGGCTTCCGTTCCCAACCACCAACTGTAAATGATGGTCGAAATATTGTCCGCAGCCCAATCAAAAACCAAAGGTCTTCCGGCATTTATCATCAAAACAATTGGTTTTCCGGTTTTGGCGATTTCTTTCAGTAATTCTTCCTGAACTCCGGAGAAATGGAGGTTGCTTCGGCTTTTCGCTTCGCCACTCATTGCGTGTCCTTCGCCCAAAGTCATTATCACGACGTCTGCTTTTTTAGCCGTTTCGATGGCTTCTGTAAACATCGATTTGTCTTCATCATTTTCATTGCAACCTTTGGCGTAAAGTAAGGTTGAGTTTTTATCTAATTGATTTTTGATGCCGTCAAACTGAGTCACAATTCTCTGCGTATCATCTTTGAACGGAACCGACCAAAATCCGTGCATCGCAATAGTTTCTTTTCCGAAAGGTCCAATCAGGGCAACCGTTTTAATCGATTTTGAAAGTGGAAGGATTTTCTTTTCATTCTTCAAAAGCACGACGCTTTTTGCTCCAAATTCTCTTCCAAATTTTCGGTTTTCTAAGTTGTTAGTTTGTTGTTTTTGTCTGTCGGTATTGGAGAATTTATAAGGATCGTCAAACAATCCCAATTCGAATTTCTTGATTAAAATTCTTCTCACGGCATCGTCCACAAATTTAATATTCACTTTTCCTGCTTTAACCAATTTCGGAAGCTGCTCCATATAGATATTGCTTTCCATATCCATATCGGAACCTGCGAGGATGGCTCTTTCTCCGGCTTGTGTATTGTCTTTTGCGTAACCGTGCTTTATCATTTCGCCGATGCTTCCCCAATCGGAAACTACGAAGCCTTGGAATTTCCATTTATCTTTCAGTAAATCTCTTAGGATATATTTATTCGCCGTTGCAGGAATTCCGTTGATGTCGTTGAATGAATTCATAAAGGTAGCGACTCCAGCTTCAGAAGCCGCTTTGAAAGGTGGAAGATAAGTCTCGTGAAGTTGACGAAGACTCATATCTACTGAGTTGTAGTCTCTTCCGCCAACTGCTGCACCATAAGCGGCGAAGTGTTTTGCACACGCCATTATCGCATCGATTTTTCCTAAGCCTCTTCCCTGGAAACCTTTTATTCTCGCCACTCCGATTTTGGTTCCCAAGTAAGTATCTTCGCCGGAACCTTCCATTACGCGTCCCCATCTTGGGTCTCTGGCAATGTCCACCATCGGCGCAAATGTCCAATGAACACCAAATGCAGAAGCTTCGGTTGCTGCAATTCTTTCAGATTTTTTTATCATTTCCAAATCCCAGCTTGCCGCTTGGCCAAGGTTAATCGGGAAAGTCGTTCTGAAACCGTGAATCACATCTTGACCAAAGATTAATGGAATTTTCAGTCGAGATTCTAAAGCTAATTTTTGGAAAGCTCTGGTTTCTTCTGCTCCGGTTACGTTCAGCATCGAGCCTACCTTTCCGCTTTTTATTTCTTCCAGTACTTTTTTGGAGTTTGAGTTCTGTGGTCCTGTTGCGTACTCGAAGCCGCTGTATTGGACGAGTTGTCCTGCTTTTTCTTCCAGGGTCATTTTGGAAAGGAGTTCCGTGACTTTTTGATCGATGGTTTTCTGGGCAGAAATGGTAATTCCGAATACTAAAAGTAGGAATGAGAAGGTATATTTTTTCATTAAAATAGTTTTGTCTCTTTTTGAGAAATTGAGTGAGGTAAATGTAATAATATATTGATAGAGTTTTATAATGTTTTAAAATATTCAAGCTGTTAAAAATTAAAAAGCTGCTTTTGCATTGTGCAAAAACAGCTTTTAAAGTGTTTTATAAATTTTTAGTATAATCTTAATCCAGCTCTTGCACCACTTGAAGTAAGTACGGCTTGACTTCTCGTTTTCTGACCAGCAGAAAACATAAACATCGCACCATCATCTACATAATCCATATAGTTCATAAACATTACAGACCTGGAAGTTCCATTACAGGTTTTGTATAGCGGGTAAGTTGGTTTTCCATAGTTTGCAGCCGGTTGTGCAGGTGTATCCGTTACAAGGTCGTTTCCACACGCTGCATCTCCCCAGATATGTCTTAAGTTTAAATAATGTCCAACTTCGTGGGTGGCTGTTCTTCCTAAATTGTAAGGAGAAGTTGCACCGGTCTTACCAAAATATGGAGCCGCTATCACAACACCGTCGTTCCAAAGTCCTGCAGACTCAGGGAAAGTTGCGTATCCAAGGATTCCGCCCATATTTCCTACTACCCAAAGGTTAAAATAATTAGATGGCGTTGTAGCATCTATACCGCCTGAGGATGATTTTTTCATAGCATCATTAGTTCCCCATTTTGTTTTTGTAGTTGCTTTTCTTACAGTTTTAACAAGGTGAAATCTTATTTTGGTATCGCCAGCCTTAATTCCTGAAAATTCTGTCGGGATTTTTGAAGCGTCTGAATTAGTTCCGGCAAAGTCTGCGTTTAGAATAGCAATTTGTTCAGCGATTCTTGCATCAGAAATGTTTTCTGCTGCTGATTTGTAAAGTACATTTACAACCACCGGAATATCTACGGAACCATCTGCGAGAACTTTTCCCTGAAATGAATTCACGGCAGATTCTATACTCGCCATACGTTGTCTGGCACCTGCATCATTTTTTAAAAGTTCTGACCTGATTTCTTCGGAAGGACAGGTTCTTCTTTCAGATACGCTCGTCCTTATATTATCTTCAGCCAAAGTTTCTGTTTCGGGGTTTTGATTACAGGCAGTCATTATAACTGCAGAAGCGAGATAAAAAATTGTTTTCTTCATAGGATTATATATTTTTAATTTTATCAAAAATATATATTTTTTTCATTAATTACTCATTTATTTTAATAAATATTTAAAAATTTATTTATTTTATTGAATTATATTTAATTAATCGTTTGTTTAAGTTGATTTTATTTGCTGTGTATTAAGCGTTTCCGAATGTTTTGTTAGGATAAGCAGAAATTAGATTTTCGATTTAAATTCTTTACTTTTGAGTTTTAAATTTCCGAAAATGAAAAAACTATTATTGGGATTGCTGCTGATGGGAACGGTGATTTCTGCTCAGGAATTGTATATGCCAAGGAATATCAAAAATGCTTATGCGACAGGAACGCGCGATGTATCCGGCAAGCCGGGAAAAAATTACTGGCAGAACAAAGGCATTTATGATGTGGATGTGAAAGTAAATGCGACGACGAAAATGGTTTCTGGTTCTGAGACCATCCAATATTCCAATAATAGTCCGGATGAGTTGAAGGTTTTGGCAATTCGATTTGTGAATAATGTGAATAAACCGCAGTCTCCGAGAGCCGGATATGCTTCGAAGGAATCTATGACGGATGGTTTGAAGATAAAATCTTTTTCCATTAATGGTGAAAAATATAATGTGAACAGCGACGATTGGGGAACTGTGGAAGCGGTGAAACTGACGAAAGCGATTGCCTCAAAATCCAAAACGGAAATCAAAATCGATTGGGAATATCCATTGGCAAAGGAAAGTGGGAGAGAAGGGCAGATAGACCCGGAGACTTTTTATGTGGCGTATTCTTTCCCGAGAGTTTCCGTTTATGATGATTACAACGGTTGGGATATGTTGGCGCACAACGGCAGACAGGAGTTTTATAATGACTTCAATGATTATTCTTTTGCGATTTCTGCGCCGAAGAATTTTGTGGTTTGGTCAACAGGAGATTTCCAGAATCCTGAGGAAGTTTTGCAACCGCAATTTTTGAAACGTTTCAAAGAATCTTTGAAATCAGATAAAATCATCCACGTTGCCAATGAATCTGAAATGAAATCGGGTAAAGTGACGAAGCCGAATGAGTGGAATGTTTGGAAATTCAAAGCAGACAATATTGTAGATTTTTGTTTTGCCTTGAGCAATCATTATGTTTGGGATGCATCGAGTGTTCAGTTGAAAACGAAAAGAGCAAGTGTGCAATCTGCCTACAAAGCTGGCGCAAAAGATTTCGAGCAATATACAGAATGGATGCGCTACAACCTGAAATGGTTTTCGGAAAACTGGCCTGGCGTGGAATATCCTTTCCCTGCGATGACGGCCGTACAAGGTTACGCCGATATGGAATATCCGATGATGATAAACGACACGAGCATTCCGGACGATTTGCAGGATGCGAGATTGACGGCGGACCACGAGATTGCACATACTTATTTCCCTTTCTATATGGGAATCAATGAAACCAGATATGCTTTTATGGACGAAGGTTGGGCTACAACTTTGGAATATTTGATAGGAATTGATGAAAATGGGAAAGAAGCTGCGGACAAATTTATGAAGAACTTCCGTGTGAAGCGTTGGATTAATGATGCTTCCACCGAGCAAGACCAACCGATTATCACGATGAGTTCTCAGCTTTCAGGCGCTGGATATGGAAATAATGCCTATGTGAAGTCTGCGTTGTCGTATCTGGCTTTGAAGGATTATTTGGGTGATGATTTGTTTAAGAAATCTTTGCATCATTATATGGACAATTGGAACGGGAAACATCCGATTCCGTGGGATTATTTCAATTCGATGAATGCAGGTTCGGGGAAGAATTTGAATTGGTTTTTCAACAATTGGTTTTACACGAACAATTATATTGATTTAAAAATTGCATCTGTGAGTCAGCAAAATAACAAATTGGTTTTAACGGTTAAGAATGTGGGTGGATTTGCCATTCCTTTTGATGTGGTTTTGACCTATGAAGATAATTCGAATGAGAAAATTCATTTTACGCCTTCGGTTTGGGAGAAAGATCACAAACAAATTAACTTGAACTTATCAATTAAAAAGAAAGTGAAATCTGTTAATTTGGATGGTGGAATTTTTATGGATTATACAGTGGAGGATAATTAGAAAAATTTGTAATATAAAAATTCTTTGCAATACGAAAGTTTATATTATTAATAATAGATTTGCAACCGTTAATTCGTTAATCATAAATAATAAAATTTTCAAATGAAAAGACAGACTATCGCATTATTTTGCATAGCAGCATTTAGTTTTTCGTGTGCTGAAAAAGGTGACAAGAAAGACGACAGCAAATATACAGATGAACAAAAAGCTTCTTATTACATCGGTTTAAGCATCGCACAAAATCTGAAACAAGAAGGTTTTAAAGTAGATGCAGACCTTTTGGCTCAGGGCATTAAAGAAGAAATTGATAGTACAAAAAAGTTGATGCCAGCTGAAGATATGAACGCATTTATGCAAGAATTTATGCAGAAACAAAGCGAGAAAAAACATTCTGCTGCTGGAGTGGAGGCGAATGAAAATAAGAAAAAAGGTCTGGAATTTCTTGCCAAAAATAAAACGAATCCTAAAGTAAAAACCACTGTGTCAGGTTTGCAGTATGAAGTTTTGCAGGAAGGTGATGGTAAAACTAAACCAAAAGCATCTGATATTGTGCAGGTAAAATATACCGGAAAACTATTGGATGGAACCGTTTTCGACTCAACTGACAAAAATGGAGGCGCGCCAGCGGACATCAATCTAGGTGCCGTAATCCAAGGTTGGACAGAAGGAACCCAGTTGATGAGCAAAGGGTCTAAATATAGATTTTACATTCCTTCCGATTTGGCTTACGGAGACCAAGGCGCTGGAGGTGCAATTCCGGGTGGTGCTACGATTATTTTTGATGTGGAATTGGTGAGTATTAAATAAAGTCATTCAATTCTATTCAAACAAAAACCTCAGCTAATTTTAGATGAGGTTTTTGTTTGAATAGAAGAGTATCGGATATCTTCTGATGTTTGTTTTATTTTAAAAATTCACTTCGTAATTTTTCATTTTTGACTCTTCTATATATTTCATTCCCAATATGTAGATTATTCCCAATTCTTTTAGCAATTAAGTTTTTCTCCCTATTTACATACTTGCCATTTGAATCTATTTTCACTATAGTTGGGCAATTGTCACAAGAAATTTCTTATGTTGTAATTTTTGTTTGATTTCCTTTTTCATTCTTCTTAGTTCCTTTATAATAGTAAAATCCTCCATCACTTGCAGAATATATTGTGTCATTCTTAATGATTGCAATTGGACTTTGGTCAATGAAAACACTGTCTTTTTTAAATTTGATAAATGTTTTCCTGAACCATCTATAATCAGGATGGCTTTCATCAAAGTATCCTTCCATTTTTTCAAATCCCAAATATAAAGTTTTAATATTTTCATAGTTCGATTTGTTTGACTTAAAAGAAACTAAAACTATGATAGTTCCAATAATTATGGAGTTTCTGGATATAAATTTCATAAATTATTCAAAAAACAAAAGGGCGCTTCTAAAGCAGAAACGCCCTTTTGTTTTAAAATAGTATTTAATATGAAGAAAAATTTAACTCAATTTATTCCACAGGTCTGAAAACCAAACCTGTCTCTTCGAAATAATCCAGCGTAATTCTGTCACCGTCATTCACGGTTCCAGCGAGGATTTCTTTGGATAATTTATTCAAAACTTCCTGCTGAATGACTCTTTTTAAAGGTCTTGCTCCGAAAACAGGGTCGTAACCTTTGTTTGTCAGGTAATTCAAAGCATCTTGCGTTGCAGTCATAATGATATTTCTTTTCAGCAACAAATCATTGAAACCTCTCAACTGATACTGAACGATTTTTCCGATTTCTTTTTTTCTTAAAGGCTGGAACAATACCGTTTCATCAATTCTGTTCAGGAATTCCGGACGAAGCGTTTGTTTCAATAAATCGAAAACTTCAATTTTTGTTTTAGCTACAATTTCATCCTGGTTTTCCTCTGTAATATTTTCAAAATTCTCCTGAATGATGTGTGAACCCAAATTCGAAGTCATAATGATAATCGAGTTTTTGAAATTCACCACTCTACCTTTATTATCTGTCAAACGACCGTCATCCAAAACTTGCAATAACGTGTTGAAAACATCAGGATGCGCTTTTTCAATTTCATCTAAAAGCACAACTGAATACGGTCTTCTTCTCACTGCTTCCGTCAATTGACCACCTTCATCATACCCGACATATCCAGGAGGCGCACCAACCAATCTCGATACCGAATGACGCTCTTGATATTCACTCATATCGATTCTCGTCATATTGTTTTCGTCATCGAATAGAAACTCAGCTAAAGCTTTTGCCAGCTCAGTTTTACCGACACCGGTTGTTCCTAAAAACAGGAAACTTCCAATTGGTTTTTTCTCGTCGCTCAATCCGGCTCTGTTTCTTCTGATGGCATCTGCAACCGCTTCAATTGCTTCTTCCTGACCAACCACTCTGTGATGAAGTTCAGTTTCAAGGTGCAATAATTTTTCTCTTTCGGATTGAAGCAGTTTTGTAACAGGAATTCCTGTCCATTTTCCGATAACTTCTGAGATGTTGTCTGCGGTTACCTCTTCCTTAATCAATTCATTCTGATGATTTTGCATTTCCAGTTCGAGTTTTTGCAAAGCATCTTCCTTCTCTTTTATTTTTCCGTACTGAATTTCAGCAACTTTCGCATAATCTCCTGCTCTTGAAGCTCTTTCTGCTTCCAATTTCAGAGATTCTATATCTTTTTTAATGGAGGTTAAATCCTCAGATTTTTGTTTTTCTTTCAGCCATTTTGCATTGATTTCGTTTCTTTCTTCAGAAATTTTCGAAATATCTTCTTTTAAATGGTCGATTTTGGTTTGATTTCCTTCTCTTGAAATGGCAGCCAATTCAATTTCCATCTGCATCAGTTTTCTGTCGAGAACATCCAGTTCTTCAGGTTTCGAATTGATTTCCATTCTCAACTTAGCTGAAGCTTCATCAATCAAATCAATCGCTTTATCAGGTAAAAATCTGTCTGAAATATATCGTTGAGACATTTCCACAGCCGCAATAATCGCTTCGTCTTTGATTCTTACTTTGTGATGAGCTTCATATTTATCTTTAATTCCACGAAGAATGGAGATTGCCGATTCTGTATCCGGTTCTTCCACCATTACTTTTTGGAAACGTCTTTCTAATGCTTTATCTTTTTCAAAATATTTTTGATATTCATTTAAAGTTGTTGCACCGATCGCTCTTAATTCTCCTCTTGCCAAAGCGGGTTTCAGGATATTTGCAGCATCCATTGCGCCTTCGCCACCTCCGGCTCCTACTAAAGTGTGGATCTCGTCGATGAAAAGAATAATTTGTCCGTCGGATTTTGTAACCTCATTAATAACCGATTTCAAACGTTCTTCAAACTCACCTTTATATTTTGCACCGGCAATTAAAGCGCCCATATCCAAAGAGTACAAGGTTTTATCCTGCAAATTTTCAGGAATATCTCCGCTGATGATTCTGTGTGCAATTCCTTCTGCAATCGCAGTTTTACCAACACCAGGTTCACCAATCAGAATCGGATTGTTTTTTGTTCTTCTTGAAAGAATTTGTAAAACTCTCCTGATTTCTTCATCACGACCGATTACGGGATCTAATTTTCCTTCTGCGGCTAATTCGTTGAAGTTTTTAGCATATTTTTTTAAGGACTGGTACGTTTCTTCTGAACTTGCAGAATTCGCGGTGCTTCCTTTTCTCAATTCTTTAATTCCGCCTTCCAAAAGACTTTTGGTAACACCCATATCTTTCAAAGTTTTTGAAACTTCCGAATTTGTTTCTAATAATGAAAGCCATAAATGTTCAATGGTCACGAATTCATCACCCATTTTTTTTGCGATGTTCGGCGCATCAAGCAAAACTTTGTTGGCTGATTGTGAAAGGTAAATATTTCCGCCTTGTACTTTCGGAAGTCTTTCAAGATTTTCACGATTGCGCTCTCTTACCAAAGCAGCATCTGCTTCAGATTTTTTTAGTAAAAAAGGCGATATATTTTCATCTGTCTGAAAGATTCCTTCCAAAAGATGTTGAGGTTCTATTTGCTGATTGCCAAATTCCATTGCTACTTGCTGAGCGGCCTGGATGGCTTCCTGTGATTTTACGGTATATTGGTTTAAGTTCATATCTTTTTTGTTATTAAATGATTAAAAAAATTAAATGATTATTTATTAGAGTCTGTATCAAATTCTGTTCATTTTTAAGTGTTGAAAAGATGATTTTGATTATTTAAAAAACATTAAGAAAGTAATTTTTAAGGTTAGCTCTCTTAATGCTTTATCAATCATTTAATTCGAATAGCTTATCGCAAAAAGTATTCTTTTGTTGAATTTTTAAAATTATCAGACAAAATTTCCGAATAATTGAATTTTAAATGAATTAGAAAAGACAAAATTTCCGAAATCTCAATAATTTAATTAAAAATGATTGTCAATTTGGTAATGAATTTTAATCAGGAAAATTTCTTAATATCTCAAATCGTATTTTTTATTTATAAATTTGAGTATAAAATCTGAAATTGACTCGTTTTCTAATTGTTTCGCTGACCTTTTGTTTGATAATGTTTTGTTCTGCACAGAATCAAAATCAGGAAGACCTGTCTGGCTCCGAGACTTTGGACAAAAGTAAAATCTCGCCTGAATCAATTATCGAACAAAGTATCAAGAAGCTTGAGCAACCAATCTCCGACGAAGCCAAATATGAAGTCCGGATGAAAATGGCGGATGCTTATCTGAAAATCAAAAAGCCGGATTTTGCAAAGTCCACGGAAATGCTTTTCAAAGCGAAGGAAATTGCTGAAAAATTAGATGATACCAAACTGAAGGCAAAAATCTACGGTTCTATCGCCAATCAATATTCATTTTTGAATTTTCCGGATAAAATTAAACCCTACTTGGATTTATCGAAAAAACAAGTTGATAAATTGCCAAATGGTTACGAAAAGAATTATCTGACCGCAAGATTGTACATCGAATATGGAAATCTTGAGGCCGATAAAGAAAATTTTCTTGTGGCCAAAAAAGATTATCAAAAAGCTTTGAAGTTTTTAGGAAACATTGGAAATCCCAGCAAAAAGAACATTTTTCAATTCCGTAGAGCGTTTTATAATATGGGCGTTTCTTACGCTTATCTCAAACAAAATGATTCGGCGGAATATTTTC
>Ga0247808_10001019_pt1 | contig 13577 bp, 13 predicted proteins | sample UWRJL089202R1_FD_179914 | JGI IMG/M metagenome (GOLD analysis project Ga0247808, IMG submission 179914) | Plant litter microbial communities from Arlington Agricultural Research Station in Wisconsin, United States - UWRJ-L089-202R-1 | ecosystem: Environmental > Terrestrial > Plant litter >... | reverse complement strand
GGGCAGGGGCTTGCGCATGACGGGCCGCACGGGCTCGCCGCGTCGCGCCTGACCGGGGAGAGGACGCTGCGGACGCGTGTAGAGCGCGCGGGTCGAATCGAGCAACCACGGCACGAGGGCCACGGTGACGCCCGGGCACAGCATGAGCTTCTGGCGGATGCGACGGCCCTTGTGGTTGTGGAGGAATGACTCCCACCAGTGGCCGACGATGTAGACGGGCGTATAAACGGTCACGACCTCGGAGCCGTGTTCTTCGCGGTGCGCCTTGATGTACTTGATGAGCGGCATCGAGATGTCACGGTAGGGCGACTCGATGATGCGCAGAGGCACCTGCACATTGGCTTCGTCCCAGGCAGCGAGCAGCCTCTCGGATGCCTCGTCGTCGATGTTCACATGGATCGCCTCGAGGCTGTCGTGGCGGGCCGCGATCGCATAGTCGATGGCCTTGAGCATGGGCTTCTGCATCGTGCCGACGAGCACGATCGCGTGGTCGCCCGTGGCGCCGAAGACCGTCGTCGAGTCGATCTCCACGATCTTGGCGATGCGCGCGTAGTAGCGGTTGATGCGCAGCATGACCATGAAGAGGATCGGCATGATCGCGAAGACGAGCCAGGCGCCGTGCGTGAACTTGGTGATGGTCACGATCAGGAGCACGGTGAAGGTCAGGCTCGCGCCGATGGCGTTGATGAGCCTCGAGCGGTAGACCTGGCCGGGGTTGGCGCAGCCGTTGCGCAGCATCCGGGTCCAGTGCACGACCATGCCCGTCTGCCCCAGGGTGAAGCTCACGAAGACGCCGATGATGTAGAGCTGAATGAGCTGGGTCGGGTTCGCCTGGTAGGCGATGATGAGCACGATCGCGACCGCCGCGAGTGCAAGCACGCCGTTCGAGTAGACGAGGCGGTCGCCGCGGGTGTTGAGGGACTTCGGTGCGTAATTGTCGCGTGCGAGTACCGAACCGAGCAGCGGGAAACCGTTGAAGGCCGTGTTGGCGGCGAGCAGGAGCACCGCGGCCGTTGTCGCCTGCACGACAAAGAACATGATCGTGTTGTCGCCGCCGAACACCGCGGCGGCAATCTGGGCGATGACGGTTCGCTGCGGTTGGCTCGCGTCGAAACCGATGAGGTCGGAGGCGCGCTCCGCGTAATGAACCTCGGTGAGGAGCGCGAGGGTTGTGACGCCCACGAACATGACGATCGCGATGCCGCCCATGAGCACGAGGGTGCGCTGGGCGTTCTTGACCTTCGGCAGGCGGAAGGCCGGCACGCCGTTCGCGATCGCCTCGACGCCCGTGAGCGCCGAGCATCCACTCGCGAATGCTCGGAGGAGAAGAAGGATGACGGCGACCTGCGCGAGGTCGTGGCTCTCGACGTCGAATCCGGATGACTCAGCCTTGATGTCCTCGCCGAGCCCGACCCGCACGAGTCCCGTCACGACCATGACGCCGACACTCGCGATGAAGAGGTATGTCGGCAGGGCGAATGCCTTGCTCGACTCGGCGACACCACGCAGGTTGATGGCCGCGAGGATCACCACGAAGCCGACGGCAAGCTCTATGCGAAATGGATTGAGCGCGGGAAACGCCGAGATGATGTTGTCGACGCCGCTCGCTACCGACACCGCGACCGTGAGGATGTAGTCGACGAGGAGGGCGGATGCGACGACGAGCCCGGCCTTCTCGCCCAGGTTGCGGTGGGCGACCTCGTAATCTCCACCGCCGCTCGGATAGGCCTTGATCAGCTGACGGTACGACGCGACGACGACGATGAGGAGCACCACGACGCCGGCGGCGATCCACGGAGTGAAGGCGAGAAAGGAGAGGCCACCGAGGGTCAGGATGAGCAGGAGTTCCTGCGGTGCGTACGCGACGGAGGAGAGCGGGTCGCTCGCGAAAATGGGGAGGGCGAGATGCTTGGGGAGGAGTTGGCCTTCAAGCTTCTCCGAGGGGAGAGGCTCACCGATGATCCACCGTTTCGGCGACCGGCCTTCGTTAGTCACGAGGGGCGACTCTACTCCTGTTCACCCGCGAATCAACTGCCCCATTCGGGCTACCGCTGCAGCAGGGCATCGAGACCGACAGCCATCGCTGCTGCAAGCCGGAAGTCGATGCGTGTATCGGGTACGTCGATCGTGTATCGGTCTCGCAGCGAGAACTGGCGCTCGCTCGACATCACCACCTGACCGGACTGCGTGTCGGTGAAGTCGAAATGAAAGGTGAATGGCAGGTCGACGAAGCGGCGCACGATCGCGATCACGACATTGCGCTCCTGGCCGTACGCGGTGAAGCCGTGGCCCGCAAAATGAAAGCTCGAACGCAAGAAGCTGTTAGCGAAGTCTTTCTGGAAGTGGCCGATCGGGGTGCCCGCCGCGTCGAAGACGTCGTAGACGGCGGCGAGTTCGAGCACCTGGCGTGCCTTGAACGAGAAGACCGGGATCGTGCGCGCCTCGTCTTGGAAGAAGGTCACCTGTTCCTTGAACGCGAGACGTTTCTGCTGGGCGACCGCGATGATCGCGCCCTCCGAGCCATCGGGATTGGCCGCTCGGATCTCGTAGCGGTTGACCATGAGGGTGAGGCGCTGCTTGACGAAGAAGCGAGCGCGGTGGTTGACGCCATCGGCGGGCGTCGTGGGTTCGAGAGTCTCGGGCATGTGTCGAGTGTAGGGTTCAGTCGTGACTCGGAGACGGCGTATCGCGCTTATCGTCGGCATCGCCCTCGTCGCGGTGCTCGTGCCCGTCGGTATTGTCGTGGTTCCGATCATCACCCACACCGATCGGGGTGTCTCGGTGCAGGAGCCCGGCGAGCAGTGGCCGCTCGAAGTCACGGCGCTCGGTGACGATGGTCGCACTCGCCAGCTCATGGTCGTTTCCTCCTCGCCCGGCGGCGCCGTCGACACGTCCGCGCTCGCCGAGGGTGACCGCATCGTCGTGAGTGGAACCGGATACGACGCGTCGCAGGGTATCTACGTGGCGATCTGCGTCATCCCATCATCGCCGTCCATCAAACCGGGACCGTGCCTCGGCGGTGTGCCCTCGGGCGACTCCTCGTCGTCGCCCGGCTCGACCGACTTCGCCCCGAGTAACTGGGTCAACGACGACTGGGCCTGGAAGCTCTTCGGTGCTCGCAGTTACGACGATGCCGCGACTGGCACTTTTACCGCCTATCTCGAGGTGCCGCCGCCCGTCGGTGAAGGGATCGACTGCACGACCTCGAAGTGCGCGATCTACACCCGCAACGATCACACGGCGCTTCGTGATCGCGTGCAGGACGTCTACATCCCGGTGGGCTTCGCGGGCTGAGGCGCGCGACCACAGGTGGCCGTCGGTGGCGTGGTCGACAATGGTCACATGCTGACAGCCGTTGCGGTCGAGGGGTACCGCTCCCTCCGCTCACTCGTGATCCCGCTCGCACCGCTCACGATCGTGACCGGCCCTAACGGCAGCGGCAAGTCGAGCCTCTACCGTTCGCTCCGGCTTCTCGCCGCCGCATCCCGCGACGGGGCGATCTCGGCGCTCGCCAGGGAGGGCGGTCTGCCGTCCACGCGATGGGCTGGGCCGGAGAACGGCGGCGGCACGCAAGGCACCGTGCGCAAGGGCCCCGTCGCGCTCAAGCTCGGCTTCGCGAGCGACGATCTCAGTTACGCGATCGACTTCGGGCTCCCGGTGACCACGACGCCGTCATTTGCGCTCGATCCCGAGATCAAGACCGAGAGCGTGTGGAGCGGCCCGATTCTGCGGCCGGGCACCCTGCTGACCGAGCGGCGCGGGCCGACCGTGCGTGTGCGAGACTCCGATGGCTGGCGGCGTCACGAGTTGCGCCTCGCCGTGTGGTCGAGCGTGTTGAGCGAGGTCGGCGACGCGGCTGCCGCTCCCGAGGTGCTCGCCCTGCGCGACACTCTGCGTTCATGGCGGTTCTACGACCATGTGCGCACCGACGCGGATGCACCGGCCCGACAGTCGCACATCGGCACGCGCACGCCCGTGCTCGATGCCGACGGAGCCGACCTCGCGGCGGCGCTCGTGACCATCCGCGAACTCGGCATCGCCTCCGAGCTCGACGACGCGATCGACCGTGCTTTTCCCGGCAGTCGCCTCGAGATCGACATCTCCGAGGGGCGATTCTCGCTCGGCTTGCGCCAGCCCGGACTTCTGCGGCCACTCGCCGCGGCAGAGCTCTCCGACGGCACACTCCGCTACCTCCTGTGGGTTGCCGCTCTGCTCACGCCCCGCCCTGCCCCGCTGGTGGTTCTCAACGAGCCGGAGACGAGCCTGCACCCCGCCCTGCTCGAGCCTCTGGGCGAGCTCATCGCGGCGGCATCCACTCGTTCACAGTTGCTTGTCGTCTCGCATTCCGCACCGCTCATCGACGCAATGAGGGATGCCTCACCCCTCGTCCACGAGCTCGAGAAGTATCTCGGCGAGACGAGGCTCGTGGGCCAAGGTCTGCTCGACGGCCCGCCATGGTCGTGGCCGGCTCGCTGATCCGCTGTTACTTCTTCAGCGCCGCATTCACCTCTGCGCGCACGGTCTCGAGGCCCGTCGTCAGCAGGGTCACGACCTCGGCGGTGAGGGCGTCGTTCGAGATTGCGCCGCGGAGGTCGGCGCGCATCGTGTGACGGAACGACTGCAGCACGGCCTCGGCCTCCTGCAGTTGGACGCGGCTCTCGACGCCACTCGTCACGGTGACGGTGCGCTTGGACTCACGTGACTCTGTGCGCGCCTCACGGGCGGCCGAGGCGAGATCGGCACGCAGCGTGCGCATCGCGTCGTTAACCGAGGAGCGCACTTCGTCGGCGAGACGGCGAACCGAGTCGGTTACGTCGCTCTCGATACCGTCGAGTTCGCTCTCGCGCTCGGCGAGTTCGGAACGCCCGGCAGCGGTGATCGCGTAGACGGTCTTGCGGCCATCCGCCGCCTTGGTCACGAGTCCTTCTTCTTCGAGCTTGCCGAGGCGGGGGTAGATCGTGCCCGCCGAGGGTACGTAGGTGCCGCCGAACCTGTCACCGAGCGCCTGGATGAGTTCGTAGCCGTGCATGCCCGTCTCACTCTCGGAGAGAAGGGAGAGAAGATAGAGCCGCAAGTGGCCGTGGGCGAAGACCGGCGGGGTCATGCCGACACCGCGTGCAATACCGAGATGTTGCCCGACACCGTGTTGGCTTTGAAATCGAGCCAGGTCTTGTCGAGGGTGCCGTACTTTCCCGTGTAGCTGCCGCGCACCCCCGAGATCTCGGCGTCGTCGAGCTGCAGGCGCCCGCTCACCGTATTGATGCGGTATTGAGCGGCGAGTCCGGGCGCGAGGCGGGTCGTGATCGAGCCGCTCACTGTCGATACCGAAACCTCGTCGGGCTCCCCCGTGATGTCGAGAAATACATCGCCGCTCACGGTGTTGCCGGTGAACTTCATGATTTCGCCGGATGCCGTGACCTCGCCGCTGATCGTCTTGGCGTTGATCGCTCCGTAGTGACTGCGCACGGCGATCTCGCCGCTCACCGAGTTGAGTTGGAGGTCGCCATAGACGTTGTCGACGACGACATCGCCGCTGATCGTAGAGATGGAGGCGTCTTCGGTGAGGCCGCTGATGAGGGCGGTCGCACTCACGACGCCGAACTTGAGCGCGATGTCGCGCGGCACCATGACGCTGAGGTCAGCGCGGGCGCTCGCACCAAAGGACTTGAAGACCTCAACCCAGTTGTCCCAGCTGCGCTGCGGGTGGTCGATCTCGAGGGTGTCGCCGTCGATCGAGACTTTCAGCGGCTTACCCGTGACGGAGTGCACCTCGATGCGGGCTGTCGGCTCGTCGTGGCCGATGATGTCGACCTTTCCGGCGATCAGGCCGACCTTGAGCTTGCGAACCGCTCCAACATCGATGACCTTTGCATCTTCGACGAGCCATTTCTCCTGTGCCATGCTGTGCCCTCCATAACGACGTAAACGCGATATATCGCGTGTTCTACCAATCACGATATATCGCGTTTGAAGTGCGCGCAACCCCGGCTTCCAGGGTCGCTCGCGTCCATTTCCGAAATGACGGACTTGGGGATGGCACGGGACCGGCATCGTGATGAGTGCGGCATCCTCGGGGCCGATCTCCGTCATTTCGGGAAAGGGCGAGGGCTGGCTAGCGAGAGAAGTCCTTGACCTTGACGCCGCGTCAACCTCTAGCGTTGTGCGCATGGAAAACGACTGGTCGATCCAGGAGATCGCGAGACTCGCGGCGACGACGAGCCGCACACTGCGGCACTACGGCGACGTCGGGTTGCTACATCCATCGCGCATCGGAAGCAACGGATACCGCTACTACGACGGCCGAGCGCTCACGCGGTTGCAGCGAATCCTGATGTTGCGTGATCTGGGGCTCGGCATCCCCGCGATCGCAGAAATTCTCGAGGGCGAGACCGACGACACGCACGCCCTCACCCGCCACCTGCACTGGCTGCAGGCGGAGAAGAACCGGCTCGACCGGCAGATCAGCAGCGTCACGACGACGCTCGAGAAGATGAAGGGAGGTGAACGACTCATGGCAGAAGAGATGTTCGACGGCTTCGACCACACCCAGTACAAGGAGGAGGTCGAGGAGCGTTGGGGTGCTGACGCCTACCGGGAGTCGAGTGACTGGTTCACGCGGCTGACGGCAGACGAGAAGGCGGCGTGGATGCGACAGCAGAAGCAGCTCGCCGCCGACTGGTCCGACGCGGCTGCTCGCGGCGTTGAGCCTTCGAGCGCCGAGGCGCAGGAGCTCGCACGTCGGCACGCGGAGTGGCTCGGGGCTATCCCGGGCACGCCGCGCAACGGCACGACCCCGAAAAGGGAGTACTTCGTCGGCCTCGGCGAGATGTATGTCGCCGACGACCGGTTCGGCAGCAACTACGGGGGCGCGGAGGGCGCGACGTTCGTGCGTGACGCGATGCGCGTCTACGCCGAGGCGCACCTGTAAGGGGAAGATCTCACGGAAGGGGGTCGGTGACCGTCGCCGTGACGAAGCGCGCCGCCACGTCTCGCATGAGTTGCTCGACGATGTTCTCGTCTGCACCTTCGACGAGAACCGTGGCGGCGCGCAGGTAACTTGCCGAGAGCTGGTCGGGCGCGATCGACCCTGGGGCGACGTCGACCCGACAGTCCACGACGCCGGGCCAGGTCAGCAGTTCGTCGCGTGATGGCATCGAACGGATGACTCCGGCCGGCGGCGACAGATAGAGGTCGCCACACGTCGACGAGCGGGTCGGGGCGGCCGCGACGAGTCTCGGGGGTAGCCCCATGGCTGCCCGCGCCCATGCATCGTGGATGTCTATGCCGTGGAGCCTGTCGAGCGTGCGATCGAGCATGCCTCCGCTGACGCGTCCCGCGCATTCACTGAAGGTGACGCGGTCATCGTCGATGAATGCTTCGAGGTGAAACACCCCATCGCGATGCGGGATGGCCGAGAGCGACGCGTGCACCATCGCGCTAACGTCTCGGTAGAGCTCCTGATGCCGATCGGGGTGGAGCGCGATCGCGCCGACGAGGGCTCCATCGTGCACCTCGATCACGTTGTGGAGGTAGCGCGACACCGTGAGGTGGAGCAATTCTCCGTCGCGAACGATCCCGTCGACCTGCACCTCCCACCCGTGCACGAAACTCTCGAGCAGCCAGGGTCCACCGGCTGGGTCCACCATGGCGGCGAACGCCTCAGCGTCGCTGTCGCTCCTGAGCACCACGGTGTCGGTTGCGCCGGCGCCGTCGAGGGGCTTGACGACGAAGGGTTCGTCACGAGGGCGGGAGATGTCGCGCGTCGATTCGACGAGCGAGGTGTCGGCGACATTCACGCCCGCCGTTCGCACTCGGCTCTTCTGAACGTATTTGTCTCGAAGTCCGATAGCGGAGTCCACCGGAATCCCGGCCGCGCCACCAAGCTGGGCCAGAAGAGCGGCGGTCACGATCGAGAACTCAGACCCGCTGCACACCGCATCGAATGACGAGATCGGCACCCTATCGCGAGCAAGCACGGCGAGGCAGGATTCGACGCTGGAGGAGTCACTGGCCACGTGAACGGAGTGCACTCCCGGCATTTCTCGAGCAGACGCCGCCTTCGTTGATGACACGATCACAGACACGCTCGCTCCGAGATCGATGAGCGCTCTGACGGAGGGGCCGCGCCATCCCACGACGAGAACGTGTGTCGCGGTTTCCATCATCGCGGCTCCCATACCTGAATTAATCCCACAAAGATGACTCTATGTTTCACGGGCGAATCGGATAATTATTCACATTGCTAGAGTGAGGCCCGCGCCGCACACACTGTTCGGTGCACTCCCCTTCGGGGGTCAGTTCCTACGCCATGCTAACCGGCTCCGAGTAACGCTCATCACCGAAAGAGGCACATGTGACCATCGTGGGGACCAGCGTACGAAGCACCGTCGCTCGTACGATCGCAGACCGTTTGTCGGCGGCCGGGGTGCGGCATGCGACAGGGGTTCCGTGCTCGTTGCTCGCGTCGCTTTTCGCGTATCTGGAGAGCGACGAGTCGCGTCTCGACTATGTCGTGGCCTCGCGTGAGGACACCGCAGTAGGCATTGCTTCCGGACTCACCGTCGCGGGTAAACCCACTGTCGTGCTCATGCAGAACTCGGGACTCGGATACTGCCTCAATGTGCTCACCTCGTTCACCTTGATCTACTCGGTCCACCTCCCGCTCATTGTGAGCTGGAGGGGCCACGACGATAACGACGCTGTCGAACACGACGTGATCGGTCGCGAGCTTCTCGCGCTCCTCGATGTGTTCGGTATCGGATGGGTTCTGTTCGATAGTTCGAACGCCGAGAGCAGCATGAGCGAGTTTCTTGAACGCTATGACAACGGGGGCGCGACCGTCGCTCTCATCGTCCGGGAAGGACTCTCGCATTGATCGACATCCGCGAGGCCATCGCCACCATCCTCGAGAGCTATCCAGACGCCATCATCGTCTCGACCTGCGGATACATCTCTCGTGATCTCCTTGCCGCAGGCGATCGCGCGGCGAACTTTTATCTCGTCGGTTCGATGGGGATGGCCGCTCCCATCGGTCTCGGACTGGCGATCGCGCACCCCGAGCGGCGCATCGTCGTGCTCGATGGCGACGGTTCGTTCGCGATGAACCTGGGGGCACTGCCCTCGCTCGCGCAGCGCGCGCCCGACCTCATCCATGTCGTTCTCGACAACGGCGCTCATGAGAGCACGGGAGGGCAAGAAACGGTGCAGGTCGTCGACGTGCCTGGCTTGGCGCGAGCGAGCGGCTATCCCTATGCCGTCTCCGTTTCGCACCGCGACGAGCTTGCCGCGAGTCTGCCTCAACAGGCGGGACTAGCCCTGATTCACATCCGTTGTCGAGCGCGCGATTACGCAATAGGTGCACGCCTCGCCCTCACTCCACCAGAGCTCGTAACGCGGTTCCGATCTGCCCTGGCGGCGCGGGAGGCAGCATGACCTCCCGTCTCCGGCTGCTCGACTGCACATTGCGAGACGGCGGCAACCAGAACAATTGGCGCTTCTCGATTGAAGAGGCACAGACCGTTGTACGTCTTCTCGACGAGACCCGCGTCGACGTCATCGAAGTCGGCTACCGGGGCGGCTCGGGAAGCAACACAGACCCGAACGCAGGCGAAGCAGCGCGGTGTTCGCGTGACTATCTCGCATCCCTGCCGGCCACGACCCATGCCGCGCTCGCCGTGATGGTGGTGCCAACGGTATGCGCGATCACCGAGCTCGACGACCTGCCCGATACCGCGATCTCCATGGTGCGCGTCGCGGCGTACCCCTGGGATGTCGAGCGCGCCGTGCCCTTCGTTCGGAGGCTCCGCGAACTCGGGCTGCGCTCGACGGTCAACCTGATGGCGCTCAGCTATGTCGACTCGGCCGAGCTCGCACGAATAGTGCGTCTGTTCGAGGATGACGCTCCCGAGATCTTCTATGTCGCGGATTCCTTCGGCGCACTCCTGCCCGATCAGATCTCGTCGAAAATACGCCTCATCACCCAGGAGTTCGCGGGCGATGTCGGAATTCATGTGCACAACAACCTCGGTCTTGCGGCAGCGAACACACTCGCTGCCGTGGACGCCGGAGCGACATGGGTTGATGCCTCACTGTGTTCGATGGCGAGAGGGGCGGGAAATCTGGCGACGGAACAGGCGGTCTCGATCATCCGTTCGTCACCCGTCCTCGAGTCGGGTTTCGAGCTGAGTTCTGTTCTCGATGCGGCCGACTATGTCTCGGCGCGCCTCCTCGAGTCGCCGATGGTTGTCGCTCGCGAGCAGTTGATGGCGGGAATCAACGATCACCACTACTACTTTCAGCCGCTCGTGCTCGAACAGAGCAATGCCTTCGGTCTCGATCCGATCGAAGTGGGCCGCCGCCTAGGCCTGACTCGCCCGCGGTCAGTGACGCGAGAGGCCGTTACACAGATCTGCGAATCCATTCGACTCGAAAGCACCGTCAGTTCCGGAGGACCGTTTCAATGAACACCACACCCCAACTCACCGGAGAAGAGCCCGCGGGGCGGCTACGACGCTTGATCGAGCGCGATGAAATCGCGCGGGCGATCGGCGCTCACACGCCCCTGAGTGCGGTCCTCGCAGAAGAGGTCGGCTTCGACGTCGTGTGGGCGAGTGGTCTCGAGATCTCCGCTGCCGCTGCCGTTCCCGATGCAAACATCCTTTCTCTCAACGAGGTGCTCGCAACGGGAGCGGCAATGGCCAATGCCGTCACGATCCCCGTGCTGGCAGATTGCGACTCCGGTTTCGGAAACGTCAACAACGTCGCCTACCTGGTGCGCGCCTACGAGCAGCGTGGTGTGGCGGGAATCTGCATCGAGGACAAGCTGTATCCCAAGCTCAACAGCTTCGTTCCAGGAACCCAGGAGCTCGCGCCCATCGAGGATTTTGCCGCGAAGATCGCGGCCGCCGTCGACAACCGGCGCTCGCTCGTTGTCGTGGCACGCCTCGAGTCGCTGATCGCAGGCGAGGGCATCGAAGACGCGCTTCTCCGGGCACACGTCTACGAGAGCGCCGGTGCCGACGCCCTTCTCATTCATTCGAGGCTCGCCATCCCTGACGAGGTGTTCGAGTTCCGTCGTCGATACCGCGGACAGCTCCCCGTGATCGTCGTACCCACGACCTACAACCAGGTGACCGCCGTCGAGCTCGAAGCTCGTGGATTCGGAATGGCCATTTATGCCAATCAGGCCCTCCGGAGTTCGATCTCCGCGATGCGATCGACTCTCACCCGCATCTATGAGGACGGCACTTCGCATTTCGTGGAGGACGGCATCGCGAGCGTCAAAGACGTCTTCAGGCTGCAGCGTCAGGACGAGATGCTCGCCGCCCAGGATCGCTACGAGCTCGAGGGCAGACTCATCACAGAAATCGGAGTGAAACGATGACCGCACGATCTTTCACCCTCACCTTCCACGACAGCGTTCTCGACGTCGATGTCGATCACATCGAACTTGTTGAGACGGCAGTGAGTTTTCTGTCCACGCACTTCACCTGGCAGCCACGCCTCGTCGATCGCACCCCGGACTCGATCGCGACGATTCGCGTTCACGCTCTCCCGTTCGAGCCCGAGATCTGGAACAGCGCAGTCGACTGGCAGGAGATCTACGTGCGCAAAAGCGCAAGTGAGTTCTTCACCGTTCCCGCACGCAAGGCGGTCGTGGGCGAGGTAGAACTCCTCGAATGCTCCAAGTCACGAACACGAATGGTCTTCGATCGGGCGGCGAAGACCATTGATGTAGGAACGAGTGAGGCAGGAGCGATGGATCTCGTCGAGCTGGTGCGAGACCTGGTGATCAAAGATCAGGAGAACCGTGGCGTGGTCGTGCTGCACGCGACCGCTGCGCACCGCGAGGGCGAAATAACGATCATCTCCGGCTCAAAGGGCGCGGGGAAAAGCACGATACTTCTCGAACTCGTCGAGCACTTCGGATTCGAGATCATGAGCGGAGACAAGGCTCTCGCGAGGCTCTCGAGTGAGGGCGACGTCGTCGTGACCGGATGGCCGGATTATCCCCACCTCGGCTATGGAACCATCGCGAAGTACGACGGCCTGCCAGCGATCGCGGGCATTGCCGACGACTTCGAACCCGATGCGGCGCAGGCCTTCTCTGCATACAACAAGTTCGCCGTCGACCCTTCGGGGTTCCGCGAGCGTTTTCGAAGCGCGGCCAAGAACCTCGAGGGCACGGTTGCGCTCGTGTTGCATCCCAATATCGGCCCGGGGGACTCGACACAGCTGGTCGCCGCGAGCGAGTCGGCAGGCGAGCGTGCGCAATACCTGCGCGACAACATCGAGTCGGGCTTCAGCGGTTCCTACGCTGGATGGCACACGTTCATCTCCGACGAGACCGCCGTGCATACGGCATCCTCTGACGCGATACTCACCGAGCTCGGCAGGCTCGAAGCATGGGAGGTCACCGGCCCCGGAGACCTCGAAGGGATCAGCCTGCCTCGATCGCCGAGTGCCGACGCATGATCGAACTCGCGATTGAGAGTGCTGGACTCAATGCCAGCTATGACATCACCGACAAAGTCTCGGGTGCGATCGATTTCGATCCCGATGGCGCGGGGGATGGTCTCGTCTCGTTGTTTGCTCACGGCAGCACGATCGCGCTCGTGGTCATGCGCTACGAGCCCGGAACCATCCAGGACCTCCTGCGGGCACTCGACACACTTGCTCCGGACAACATCTCGTACCTCCACGGGCTGACGACGGGAGATCCGAACGGTTTTTCGCACATTCGCTCGACTCTTCTCGGCACGAGCATCAACGTCCCGTGGCGCGACGGTGCGCTTGCGTTGTCGCCCCTGCACCGAATCGTTCTCATTGATTTCGACCTGGCGCCGGCAACTCGGCGGGTCTTCGTCGACTACAAACTCGTAAAAAAGGCGGTGCGCGCATGAGGCGTCGACTGGCAACACCCGGTCCGACCGAAGTGCCTCAACGTCTTCTCCTGGCAGGCGCGCAAGAAATCGTGCATCATCGGTCATCGCAAATGGAGACCATCGTCGCCGATATCGCTCAGCGGCTGCCTCCGCTTTTCAATACGACCTCCGCTGTGTACACCATCGTCGCGTCGGGAACGGGAGCGATGGAGGCAGCCGTCGCCAACACCTTCTCGCGGGGCGAGACGGTGCTCGTCGTATCGAATGGCTATTTCGGTGAGCGCTTCGCGAGCATCGCTCGCGCTTACGGGCTGCAGGTCGTCGAGGTTGCCAGCGAGTGGGGCACCTCTGTCGACGCTTCGGCAGTTGCGCAGGCCTACGCCGAGCACCCGAACATCGCGGGGGTGCTCGTCGTTCACAGCGAGACGTCGACCGGGGCGCTCAACGACCTCCAGGCGATCGGTGCCCTCTTCGCCGACACGGAGGTCGTTGTGGTCGTGGATGCCATCAGCGGTCTCATCTCGCATGAACTCGACATGGATGGCTGGTCGCTCGATATCGTTCTCGCCGCATCGCATAAAGGATTCATGCTGCCGCCCGGACTTGCATTCGTCGCGATCTCCGACAAGGCATGGGCGAAGGTCGACACTGTCGAGGCCACGGCGTATTACTGGTCTTTCGCGCGGTTGCGGC
>Ga0247808_10001015_pt1 | contig 13599 bp, 6 predicted proteins | sample UWRJL089202R1_FD_179914 | JGI IMG/M metagenome (GOLD analysis project Ga0247808, IMG submission 179914) | Plant litter microbial communities from Arlington Agricultural Research Station in Wisconsin, United States - UWRJ-L089-202R-1 | ecosystem: Environmental > Terrestrial > Plant litter >... | reverse complement strand
AACTACTATTTCAAACCTTTCCTTCACAGTACTATACGCTGTCGCTTATATATCATATTTAGCCTTAGAGGAAGGTTCCCCTTAACATTCAAACAGTTTTTGTCCGTTCTACTTATTTAATATGTACACTCCACCATTTTTTTGGTTTAATGTTTCACCATAGTAACCTTAATATTAATTATTAGTTTATTACATAGGTGATACATACTTAGGCTGCTCTACTTTCATTCACACTAATCATAGAATCTCATTTGATTTCTTTTCCTGAAGTTACTAAGATATTTCAATTCACTTCGTTTATTACTGAATTTCTCTAAGAGTACATGTGTTAACTTTATCTAAAAAAAACACAAATTAAACTGATTTTTAAGGTCTCTCTTTAATATATAGCAAGGTATTCCTAATAGTTTCTTTATATACTTTATTATAATACAATAATTGTATTATATTAACGTATCCATGGATATCTAACTCATCACTAATATGTCATTATATTCTTTACCCTATATACCTTTAGGTATATATGAGTATACTAATTGTACTACATTAAAAGCATACGAATAAACTCGGGTTACTTAGATTCGAACTAAGAAGATCCTTGACCCAAACAAGGCGTCCAACCACTAGACTTTAACCCGTATCACAGTAATTTATTTATTATTCAGAGAGTATGGGATTCGAACCCATGAAAAGTCTTAATTTTAACTAGTTTCAAGCTAGTCGCTTTAAACCACTCAGCCAACTCTCTTTTACGTATATACATAAAAACTATATTAAGTGATTCTTCAAAGAATTGAACTTTGAACATATCCTTATCAAGAATACGCTTTACCAAATTAAGCTAAAGAACCTAACATGAAATAAGTTTATTTAATTATATTAACAAAATTTTTAGTGTCTACCAGTGATTTGGTTTCTATTTTTATATCTATAGAACTACAAAGTTATGGGCTATATTTACTTAGTACTCTTTATAGAAACTCTGAACAGGCTACCTCCGGGGGTCTTACTTATTTCTTACTAGGAGGATTAAACTCTTTATCTATAATTTATTTCTTGCGAAGTATTTCGCAATTTAAACTCTTCGACTGTAAAATAGGTTAGCTTATATTGTAGCTGCACTATAAATTGTTACAAAAAATATATAATATTTGATCGTACAAGAGCACTCAGATTTGAACTGAGTATGTGAAGTTTGAAGCTTCAAGTTTTACCAATTAAACTATGCTCTTTAAAAGACTATTATCTTTTAATAATCGGAAAAGAGATGATTCGAACATCCAGGTGCATAACACAATATTTAGCAAATATCTCGCTTTACCAGTAGCAACTTTTCCTTTAGTCTAAATACTAAATAAGCAAACTTTAAAAGTGTGTGCTAAATGAACCTTTATTTACACCCCTAATTTTATTTATACGGCCAGCCGAATTCGAATCGACACAAATCGTTTGGAAGACGAAAGGTCTACCATTAACCTATGGCCGTGTAAAAGGGTTTTTTAAGTTAAGACCTATGAGACTCGAACTCATATAACAAAGATTAAAAGTCTCGTATTTTGCCATTAAACTAAGGTCTCTAATACTTAGATTTTTTTTAATCTAAGACTTAAAAATTAGAATTATAATTTACTTATAAAGACACGGGAGATGAATAAACGAACAAATCTGGGTAATATATATTTTGAAAATACATATATCATTACTACAAGTAATATAAAAGCAAATGTTACTTGGTTTATAAAATAAAAGGGTACTAATTGTGGCATTTTTTTCATTGTTTTTTTTTTAATGTAATAGTAAAATACTAATGTTTTTTACATTGTTATCTATTCAAAGACAAAAGATTTAAAGGAAGGTAAATAAAACTAAATTGAGCCTAATTAATCTAGCAACAATCTAATTTATAACAGATTTGTTTGTACAATCCAAAATACATTAAAAAAGGTGTGGAAAAATTAAGACCCTCAGTAGTATATTGACACAAATAAGAATAATCAGACTACATCAACAAAGTGTCAGTATAAGATACTTGATTCCAAACCTAAATGATGATTATCTGTTAAATGATATGCAAGTACACGTCATAAACCTACCGCGATAAAGGCAGTTCCTATCATAACATGTAACCCGTGGAAACCTGTTGCAAAGTAGAAACATGACCCAAAAGCACCGTCACTAATAGTGAAAGAAGAAACTGTGTACTCTACACCTTGACAAATTGTAAATATAACAGCTAATAATACAGTAGCTACTAAACCATATAAAGTTCCACTTCTATTTCCTTGTATTAAAGAATGGTGAGCATATGTAACTGTAACTCCCGATGATAGTAATATTACAGTGTTAAGTAAAGGTAATTCAAAAGGGTTAATTGCTTCTATACCCATAGGAGGTCATTGAGCTCCTAACTCTACAGTTGGAGATAATGCGCTATGAAAAAAGGCTCAAAATATAGCTAAGAAGAATAAAGCTTCCGATACTATAAATAAAGCAACACCCATGTTTAACCCTCTTTGTACTGCTAATGTGTGATTTCCTAAATATGTACCCTCACTTATAACATCACGTCATCAAAATGACATAGATAAAACGACAGAAATAAACGCAAATGTTAATACGTAATCTGCTTGACTAAATCCATGAAAAGTTGATACCGCACTAGTTGTTAATGTCAATAATGCGATACAAGTATATAAAGGTCATGGCGAAGGAGATACTAAATGAAAAGGATGGCCTTGGAAATTACTTCTTATCAAATTTGTCATTTTTGTCTCTTTTTTTATATAATAATTACAAATAAGGCTTAATTAAAGCCTTAATTGTTTATGCATACCTGGGGTATATCTTAACGGTCTATATTATTCACTCTACGACGTTATTAATAAACTAAAGACGCATATTTTATATGTCTATCTTCATGTGTTATTGAAAAAACATTGTTTTTGGTCGTTTGGTTAAGGAATAGGTGACTTGAACACCTAACCTGCCGTGTGTAAAACGGTCGCTCTACCATTGAGCTAATTCCTTTGCTATAGGCATGCCTATACACCCTTATTATAACTTATATAAAATATACGGGTCAAGCCAGATTCGAACCGACACCCTCTTCCGTGACAAGGAAGCTCCCTACCAATTAGGATATTGACCCTTATAATTTAGATTATGAGTATAAGATAGTTTTTCTCTAATCCTTTATAAAGTCTAAAGCCCTTATAACAACATATAAATTTAATTTTTTTGTTTTATTGTTATAACTATGGCACCGACCATGGCTAATAATAAGATTATAGATGTTAATATAAGTCATATGCTATAACTCGTATACATAATATTACCTATGCTTGTAATATGGCTAGTCTCTGATAAATTACCATCTCATAGTTTGCTGGTTACATAAGATAACTTATCGTTATTAGATTCTGTACCGCTTATTCTGAAGATTTTAGTTAAAAAATCACTATAATTATGTAATATACGATCTAAAGCAATACTTAAACTAAAGGTATAACTTTTAAAATCCGCAATGCTATAGGGTAATACCTCATAAACAGGAAAATTAAAAGATATAGCTATAAAAATAGCTAATACTATACTATTTCTAGTGTTACTTACAAGTTCACTGATTCTAACATTAATTAGCATTAATATAAATAAAAAAAGAATAGAAACGGCACCTACGTAAACTAATAAATAAGAAAGCCCAATAAAATTTAGACCTAATACCATTAGATAAGCAGCTATACTTAAAAATAAACCAATTAAAAATAAAACAGATAAGATCGGGTTTTTAATAATTATAACAAGTATACCACACAAAATTGCAAGTATTGAAAGAATATCTAAAACCTCTACTTTAAATCCATTGGTATATGTTTCATTTAAAAAATAAAGACTGTTCATATATAAATTTTTCTTTTTAATTTCCCTCACTATCTTTTTAACAAAAAAAAGATTAATATGTTAATTTTATATTTCCCTATATTACAGGGAAGTAAGAGGCAATACGAAGCAAAATATTTGTAAATTGGGCTTATGCATTAATTAGATTAAAGGGTTTGTACATAATAAGTTAGATAAACGTGTGCAAGATTCGAACATGCAGATTTGTGTCCGTAGCACAACGTTTTACCATTAAACTAACACGTCTTATAAAAGCCCTTAAGATGAATCGAACATCTATCAAAATATTAACAGTATTCCGCTCTACCATTGAGCTACAAAGGCTAATAATAGGCCTTAAATAAACAAAATTAACTTAGGAAGAAAAGGAATTGAACCTTCGACAGCCATACACTATTGAGTTTACAGCTCAACCCGTCATACCAACAAACGGAACCTTCCTTTATACATATATACTTCCCATGTTATGGAAAATACATATATATATTATTTTTTTGTTTATATTAATCAATCCCGTGCAAGTTCCCCTACACGAACCGTATTTCGACTTAACACCAATCAAAGTCACGCATACGAAGATCCTCTGTATATAAAACTAGAATTAATTATCAAGAATAATATATATAGAAACCAAACTTATTGCACACACTAATTTCGGCGCCTGACGAGTAGTTAGTACCTATCTGAGATTAAATCCACCGTGACGTGGTGATTCACGATTACTAGTAATTCCTTATTCATGTAGTCGAATTTCAGACTACAATCCTTATTTTATCCTACTTTATTAGATTAGTTCAAACTCACGTTTTCGCTTCATTTTGTATAGGAATATGTGGCACGTCTATCGCCCACAATATTAAGGCCATGATGACTTGTCTTGATCCCTGTTATCATTTCCATTATAAGTGGTGAACTGCTTTATTTCTTATTATCCTAAATAAAGCAAGGGTTTCCGTTAATTTAATGGAATTAACCAATGTCTCACGACATTAACTGAAGACAGCCGTGCAACGCTTGTAATACAATGTTATATATATAATATATATAGCAAGATAATATTCAAATTGTGGTAAGGTTTTTCGCGTAGCTACGAATTAAATAACATACTTCACTACTGGTTTCAGAAACGGTCTAATGATTTCAGTTCCTGCGTTGCCACATTACTCTTGAGGTGAAATGCTTACACTTTCATTTATAGACTAAAAATATCTAATCTATGGCATTCATCATTCTCTGCAAAGACTACTAGGGTATCTAATCCTGTTCGTGACTCAATGCCTTCGTCCCTCAACGTCAGTTATTAGATAAAAGGTTGCTTTCGCCGTTGCCAGTCGTTAAGATATCAACGAATTTCAACTCTACATCTTAAATACTCCCCTCCTCATATTTAACTCTAGCATAAACGTATCCTATTAAGGACTGATTATACCGTCTAGGTACCCTTTAAACCTATTAAAGATGAATAACACTAGTCTTATACGTATTGCCGCGACTGCTGGCACGTAAATTGGTCAAGACATATAGATGGAAAATTGTCATCATCAGTAATCCATCTAGAACTTTATTCGATAAAATCGATCTTATATCTGTTTGGAATAATATTTCTATTATCCATATATATAATAAGTATTATATAAAACAATAAATTTGTTAAGTTAATATAAATACCCTAAGGTATAAAAAAAAAGCAACAAAACCAAATATAATTAGCCGAAGCTATACATTCCCCCAAGTTGCTGGTTCAGCCGTTAGGCTATTGACCAATATTCCCCACTGCTGTACTTAACGTTTTGGGCTTTTTTCAGACCCAATGTGATCGATCGACCCTTCAGCCCCGACTACGGAAGTGTTAAGCTAGTTAAGCAATTACCTTAACTAATACCTATCCGAAATATTTATAGTCCTCTTAAAGCGAAATTTATTTCTTTATTATTTATTATGGTTTTGCCAGAGGCATGGAGCCATATTAATTTTATAGGGTATTTATTGATTAACCCTACTTTAAGGCAGCCAAAATATCATATTCTCACCTGTACACCACTTTTAATGAAATAAAGGTTACCCTGTTATTAAATTAAACGTTCGATTAGCATGTGTCAAGCACTTGGACAGCGTTCATTCAGAGCCATCATCAAACTCTTTTATATCTGGTATATAGTCCATTACTTACTTTGTATTTATACCATTACTAATAAGATTTATTTTTTTTGTGTGAAGCAAAATATAAGATAATCTTATATTATTCAAACTTTTATATTTTTTAAGTAAAATATATTTATTATATTTATGGACACTATTAAGCCGGGTCCTGTTATAGCTATTTAACTATATTAAGGCCTAACGTAGGGCTTGAGGTTTCATCCACTTATTCTTACTATATAGACAATTTAAGTATCTATACATTTAGTTATAGCAATTGCTACTGGAATTTGTGTTGTATTTTCTGCATAATACCCTTAGCTTTTACTGAACACTCATTATTTATGTGTTTATGCCTGATAAGCTCCGGACTTTCCTGTACTAGTTTTATAGCACTTAACCATTAGTATCACAAAAAGCCTTTTTAACATTTTTTTTAGGTTTAAGATACATTAATCTTGTTTTTATATAGAAGTACTATGCTTACCATGAATACAATGTAAAAAGTCATCATCAGTACATATTTAATGTAAATCTAGAGCATCTTTAATATAACTACTTGTTAATACCACAAAAACTTGAGCTTGTATAAATGCAATACCTAATTCTAACCCTGAAAAGGCTACAATGAAAGCTAATGGTATTAAACCTAAAAAGAAGAATATAAATCCCGAAGTCATTATATTATAAGTGAAACCGGCTAAGATATTTAATAACATGTGACCACTTAATATATTAGCCCCTAATCTAAGACCTAAAGAAACATTTCTAGATAAGTATGAAATGAATTCAATTAAAACTAATAAAGGTAATAAGGCTAAAGGACAACCCGCTGGAACTAATAAAGAAAAGAATTCTAAACCATGTTTTTGGAAACCCATTATAGTTGCACCTAATACCACAGTAAAACTAAGAGCAAAAGTAAAAATAAAATGACTAGTAGAGGCAAAACTGTAAGGAATCATACCAATTAAATTATTTACCAGAATAAATATAAATAAAGTATAGATAAAAGGGAAATAAATTTGACCTTTTTTGGCGTTTATTTGGTTTGTAACTATACTATGGATAGTCGCATATATAGTTTCTTGACTTATAGATCAGCTGTTACTTATAACTTTATTGTAATTAGTTGCTAAAACATTTAATGTCAATATTAAAACTGTACCTATTGTTAAATATAACCCAATATTAGTTAAAGATATATGTAAATTACCTAAGATTGGAGCGTCTAAACTTAATAAGTTTCTTATTTCAAACTGATCTAAAGGACTTGTAACGTATGTAAATAAACTATTAGACATGTTTTTTTTTTTTTTTTTATTTTTATTAAAACACTACTCCTTATTAAAGGTTCTGCAAAAGGAATGTAATGCCATGGCTCCGCCAAAGCAATAGGTAAAATATAACTTATTTATATCGTCTAAGCGAATATTATGTAAACATGATACAACTAAATTAAAGGTATGTTACTAGGTATTATTTCGAAACTATATAATATACAAGGAACTAAAATAACAAAAGCAATAACCACCGGTAGTAATACAGTTCAACAGAAAGACATTAACTGATCAAAACGGATTCTAGGGAAAGAAGCTCTAGCCCATATGAAAACAAAAATCATAATACCAGATTTAACCCCTAAAGCTAAACCATAAAATAAACCTTCTAATATAGGATCTGAGAATAGGCTTTCATTGTGTAAATTATTTATGTAATAATCGAAATCAATATATTGCATTAAAAAGAATAAAGAAATATAATCATATAAATAACCCCCTAAAAATAAAATACTAGTCAAGATACAAATTAAAACAATACTAGCGTACTCCGCCAAAAAGAAGAAAACAAAAATAACCGCCGCGTGTTCTGTCATAAACCCACTAACCAACTCGGATTCTGCCTCCGCCAAATCAAAAGGAGCTCTATTGGTTTCGGCAATAGATCCTATAAAGAATATAATAAAAATAGGGAATAGTGGTATTATGAATCAGACTGCTCTTTGAGCTTCTATATTAACAGTTAAGTTTAAACTTCCAGTTAACATTACAACAAGTAGTATAGCAGAACTTAATATTAGTTCGTAACTTATTAACTGTGCTGTACTTCTTAGTGAACCTAAAAAGGCATATTTACTATTTGCACTTCATCCTGCTAATAGTATACCATAGGTGGATAAAGAAGAAACGGCTAACATATATAGTATACCTAAATTAAAATCGTTTAAACCAGTACCTGGACCATAAGGTACTACAAGGTATCCTAATAAGGAGAATATTAATGTTATGATTGGACCTAGGAAGAATAAACCCAAGTTAGCTTGGGTTGGTGAAACATATTCTTTTAAAAGAAGTTTTAAGGCATCGGCAAAAGCTTGTAGAAGACCATAATATCCTACTATATTTGGACCTAATCTTCTTTGCATGCTAGCCATTGTTTTTCTTTCCGCAACAGTTACGTAGGCTACCGCTAATAAGACTGGTACAGCTACTATTAAACCTTCTATTACAGATATTAAAGTGGGTATATATAACATTTTAACTTAAAAAAAATATAATTTTAAGAGGAATACGATACTTACTTAAATAAATATTTTACCCTAATAGAATATTAGATTAAAAAGTACTTTTTTTTATACTTTAAATTTTAAATTGTATTGTTCTACATTAGTGTAGATTAGATCGGTATTACTCCCTTTTCCCTACAATATACGAACTCTTATCCAAGATTCGAACTTGGATACAGATATTATAATTATCATGCTTTACCATTAAGCTAATAAGAAAGACGATATAAATTGGGGTGTTTTTTTTTTATAACTCTAAATTTAATATATAAAAAGTAAGTATTACTTTTTATTTTAATAAATCTATATACATTTTTAGATTAGTTATAGTTAAGCCACGTATAATAATAAAAAGGCCATCATAAGAGCAAATAAACCCGTAGCTTCTGCAAAAGCAAAACCTAAAATGGCATATGAAAATAATTGTCCTCTTAAAGAAGGATTTCTGGCTACACCTAATATTAATGCACCGAAAACTACTCCAATACCTACACCCGCACCGATTAAACCTGTAGTAGCTAGTCCTGTTCCTATAATTTTGGCTGCTTGTATCATTTTTTTACTAACTTGTTCTAAATCTAAGTTCAGAAAGGTCCCGCCTTATTTTGAAAATATACGTAATTATCATTGAAAAGATTGTAGGGGTCGGTGAGCCGTTACCTCCGTTATTCTCGCCCTATATAACCCTGCACGTATAGTATTAGCTTATTTAGATTTCTCGTCCTTTTTTGCTTTGCACTAAAACCAAAGAGATAAGGAGGAATCGAACCCCGTATTTTCGATCTGCAATCAAAATGTAGCACCATCTACTTCTTATCCCTAAGAAGTATAATATATTTATTACTTCGTGCCAAAGGTATCATGTTAATAATGCATAAAATAAGTTATTATTTTATTTTAGGTTTATAAACCTAAAAAAGGGACTTAAAAATTTTATTTTTTATTTTTTTTTCCTTCTATAAATTGTATTCTAGATGTCAGCAAAGTTGTTCTACCTTCAGCTCGAGCTTTATCTAGACTTAATTTGTCTAAGTCTCTTAATATTTGATTTTTTAATTTAAACTCGTACTCTGTTGTAGGTATAGCAGGTATTTTAGATAAAGCATCCCGAGCAAAATTAAGTTTAGTTTCTAAAACATTAATAAACATAAGATTATTATTTCTTTGTCCCAAAGCAGTTTCTAAGTCCATTTTTTTGAATTGGCTTAAAATATGTGTGTTATAATCGATATGTTTACATATCTCATCTCGTATAGGTACTTCCCCTCCGGGTACGTTAAATCCGGGACCTGGGTTAGTCCTGGCGGGGAAAAAAATAGAAGCAGGGTCAATGCCCGGAAAAGCTCTGTATCATGCCACCCTGTATGGCTCAACAGGTGGGATATACTCTAGTAAAACTTTAACTTTATTTTTACCATTATCTAACAGTTTCTTTGATTCTTCTCCACTTAAGCTGGTTATACCCTTATTTTCACTATAATTTTGGTGTGCTTCTGTATCTATACCTTTACCTTTGTCTAATCCTTTACTTGGATTAGATTCCTTTAAGGAATCCATGACATTATACAACTTAGGTTTAAAATTGTCCATCGAATACCCTGGACTTATCTTCAGGGTATCCAAGCCATAAATAAACTGTTTTAAGTTAAAATTAAGTCCTTTTATACCTAAATAGTCCGTTAATAAAGCTATAATACCGGTATTTAAAGTCCAAGCGAAAAAAGCTATACCGACATTACTCCCTCATTCACTATATTCAATATGAAAACCTCCTGAAATATAATATTTTAATGTTGCTACGACTAGAGCAGTAAATAAGCTCCCCAACAATTTGGCCAAAGTGAAATGCGTTATAAAGAAATTAAAGACTAATTTAATGTTTTTTTTCATTTTTTTTTATGTTATTTAACCGTTTAACGTTCGTACTACCCCTACCGGCACAAACCTATAATACAAGTAGTATAGATTATAAATTTTAAGTAATGAACCAAGAGAGTAGTGCGTCTCTTACCCACCAGTTAGTGATTAACTAGATAATACTAACCCTTTAGTAAAAAGCAATTCTACTAAAAGTATTTATTCCTGTCTATAGACCTCTAAAGGTTTAAATAAACAGAGACTCTCTAGTATATAGTAAATCTTTCGCTTGTACAACAGCAAGCATGTTCTGTTTCCAGGCCCACCTTGATGTATCCTAGGGGTCGGTGAGCCATTACCTCCGTTATTCTCATCCTTCCTACAATAAGGGTAGCAATTGCCTTGAGCGTCCAATTTTTTCAACCAGCAAGCCTATGAACCAAATGTTAAGTTAACCGACAGAAAAGTTACTTTTGCATTTAGTTTTTAATTATATACGGGTAAATATCCTCAATATATACCAATAAATATCTAAGATACTTTGATGGTACACTCTATACACCCCCCCCTCCTACCACATGTATATTATAGTACTATTCTTAAAGACACAACAAATTTATTAATAAATACCGAGAACTTAAAGTGCTGTGAGTAGTATTAAGCGTATGTTTAAGGTTTTTATATTACTCATTACTAATAGATATATTTAAATTAAACCTATTTTATTTTACCTAAGCCTTTAACAAATATATATCTTAGTTATTAAATATTAAAGTAACGTGAGGATTACCTATTATACATACTGAACCAGGAGAAAAATACATTTTTCTTTTAAAGCGGTATTGATTTTTTTTATTATAAAGACCAATACATAATATTTGGAGATAATAAAAAAGGAAGCTATTATATATTAATATAGATTATAGACTAAATATCTCCAAGAAAGTTTACACTATTATTTTAAAATTATATGGACAAATTACCTGAGGCTCTTAAACTAGCGAGATAAACTTAGGAAGAAAAGGAATTGAACCTTCGACAGCCATACACTATTGAGTTTACAGCTCAACCCGTCATACCAACAAACGGAACCTTCCTTTATACATATATATTTTCCATATGTCTAGATATAAATAATATAAACATATAATATAATTTTTAAGTAAACTATATTTACGCAATAAAAGCCCTTAAACATGGTCACATAAAACACTTTGTAAAGGTAAACTTACAAATGCATGAGGTTTAGGTGGACTAGTTAAAGCTCATTCTAATGATATATAACTTCTATTTAATAATGTTTGTAAACTATCACTATAGAACTGTGGTGTTAATCAAGGGTATCTTGTGGTAGCTTTACCTTCCACTAATTGTATATATACAATATATAAAAATAATCCGGTTGCAATCACACTTATTATACTACCAAAACTACTTATGATATTTCATCCTGCAAATGCATCAGGGTAATCACTAATTCTTCTAGGCATTCCTTGTAAACCTAAGAAATGTTGAGGGAAGAATGTAACATTAACCCCTATAAATAATATTCAGAAATGTACTTTACCTAACATTTTATTATAATCTAATCCTAATATTTTAGGGATTCAGAAATATCATGCACTATATAATGCAAACACAGCACCCATACTTAATACATAGTGGAAATGAGCTACAACATAGTAAGTATCGTGGAATGCAATGTCAAGAGAAGCGTTAGCTAAAACAACCCCACTTAAACCTCCAATTGTGAACATGAATATGAAACCTAAGGCAAATAACATCGAAGGTGTTAAATGTATAGATCCCCCGTAACAAGTAGCTAATCAACTGAATATTTTAATTCCAGTAGGAACCGCAATAATTAATGTTGCGGCAGTGAAGTAAGCTCTTGTATCTACGTCTAAACCAACAGTATACATGTGATGGCTTCAGACAACAAATCCTAATACACCAATAGACATCATAGCATATACCATACCTAAATACCCAAATACGCTCTTGTTAGAACTTGCAGATACTACTGTACTGATTATACCAAACCCTGGGATAATTAATATATAAACTTCAGGGTGACCGAAGAATCAGAATAAATGCTGGTATAGTATAGGGTCACCACCCCCTGCTGCTTCAAAGAATGATGTATTAAAGTTTCTATCCGTTAATACCATTGTAATTGCACCAGCTAATACAGGTAATGATAGTAATAATAATACAGCTGTAACAACTACGGCTCATCCAAATAAAGCTAATTTGTGTAATCTTATACCTGGACTTCTCATATTAAGTATAGTAGTTATAAAATTAACTGCACCTAATAAACTACTTATACCGGATAAATGTAAGGCAAATATAGCTAAATCAACACTTGGTCCACTGTGACTTTGTACTCCACTTAGTGGAGGGTAAAGAGTTCAACCTGTACCTGCTCCATTTTCTATACCACTTGCGAATAAGAATAATAATAGACTAGGAGGTAATAATCAGAAACTTATATTATTAAGTCTAGGGAAGGCCATATCTGGACCTCCTACAAGTAATGGTAATAAGAAATTACCAAAACCTCCGATTAAAGCAGGCATAACCATAAAGAATATCATTAATATAGCATGAGCAGTAATTATACTATTATATAATTGATTATCTGCAATATATTGAACACCAGGTCCACTTAATTCTAATCTGATTAAAACTGAGAAAGCGGTACCTAATAATCCAGAGAATAAAGCAAATATTAAATATAGTGTTCCTATATCTTTAGCATTAGATGATCAAAATCATCTTTCTGTTCATAAAGATACGTCTGTTTTTAATACGGATAAATTTAATCCATCTGAGTCAAATTTAGTTGAACTAAAGTTTTGTTTTGAGTTATTTATAAAAGAAAAAGGTTTTAAAGGTAAAACTTTAGACGCACTTTCTGTAGCAGCTATATTAGTATAATATTCAATAAAACTATTTTCTAATAAACTAACACAAGGTACTATTATTAAATAGTGGGCAAAATATAATACGGTACTTATTTGTCCAAATTCAATAAATGGAGATTCTACGTGTTTAGCACCTAATTGCATTAATATTAAAAAATTAGCTATGAAAACATAGAAGGCTATTTTACTTAAAGGTCTAAATTGTAT
>Ga0247808_10001013_pt1 | contig 13624 bp, 15 predicted proteins | sample UWRJL089202R1_FD_179914 | JGI IMG/M metagenome (GOLD analysis project Ga0247808, IMG submission 179914) | Plant litter microbial communities from Arlington Agricultural Research Station in Wisconsin, United States - UWRJ-L089-202R-1 | ecosystem: Environmental > Terrestrial > Plant litter >... | reverse complement strand
CAGCTGCTCGGCCGCTATCCGCGCGAACTGTCGGGCGGCCAGCGCCAGCGCGTTGCCATGAGCCGGGCGATCATCCGCAATCCGAAAGCCTTCCTGTTCGATGAGCCGCTGTCCAACCTCGACGCCGCCCTGCGGGTGCATATGCGCAAGGAAATCCGGGCGCTGCACGACAGGCTCGGCGCCACCTCGGTCTACGTCACCCACGATCAGATCGAGGCGATGACCATGGCCGATCATGTCGTCGTCATGCGCGATGGCGTGATCGAGCAGCAGGGCCGGCCGCTGGAACTTTATGACAGACCCGCCAACAGATTCGTGGCCGGCTTCATCGGCTCGCCGGCGATGAATTTCATTCCGGCCTCCGTCAACGCCGACGGGGTATCGCTGACCGTCAATCTCGGCACGCTTGAACAGCGGCTGCAGATCGACCAGCCTTTACCGCCCGGCCGAAAGGTCACTGCCGGCATTCGCCCGGAACATTTCAGGTTGACCAGCGCCGAAGAGGGCACTTTTCGCGTGCCCGTTGCCGTTGTCGAATCCACCGGTTCGGCAACCTATGTCACGACCCTGACCGAGCCCGAACTGACCCTAGTCGAAAGCGGTCGCAGTGTGATCCGGGCCGGCGAGACCATCGGCCTATCGATCAATCCGGATCAGGTGCATGTTTTCGATGCCGTGAGTGGGATGCGGCTCCTGAAGCAGGCCAGTGGCAGCTGAACCGGTTTTTGCCTATCGGAATTGATGCAATAGCGCCCGCCGATCAACTCGAACTGTCGACCTGGCAAAGTCGTAAAGAGCGACTGCGGTTGAATTTTGGCATCGCACACCCATCTCTTGAATCATGAGGGCAGGTCGAAAGGACGCTCGGACATGGTTTCGCTCAGCGACAATGCAATCGTCTCGAATCCGCGCAAGGAACTGACGCGCACACAGCAGGATGCCTTGACGGCGATTTCGTTTTATCGTCGCCAGAAGAAGACCGGCAAGCTGTGGCTGATTGGCGACAAGCGGATTTCCCAGAAGCTGGTGTGGGATCTGCAGCGGCTCGATCTGCTCAGCGAGGATCAGATACGTGGACAGAGCGTGCTCCGGCTGACGACGGCAGGCGGTTTGGTTGCCGATCGTCTGAGCCATTGAAATCTGGCGCTTGATGCCGCCGGCGGCTGGTGCCGATATCGGCGCATCCGTCAGGTGCGGTCATACCTCGCCCGTGTGTAAAAGTGGCGGAACCTTTGTCGGAATCTGACGTTCCCAAGCCGCACGCAACAGCAGACGAGTTTCGCCGTGAGTTACAAAACCTTTCCAACGCCCGTTCGCCTGATCTCCAAGGGCGGTGACCGGGTGATCGCCACCGTTTTCGAGGCCTTGGAGTTTCTCGGGCAATGGCCGGCCAGCCGCAGCAAGGAATATCGCCTTGCCATGCAGCATTGTCTCGACGCTCTCGACGGCATCCGTAGCCCGCAGCATGCCTATCTGGCGTTCGCTCAGGCCGTCAGCGTCGCCGGACTGACCGCAGAGACTAAATTGGCGCCTTTACTGGTGACAACAATGCGGACAACAGCCTGATTTCGCTGATAAGGTAAGCAGGACGATTTTTGGAGTTCTCAGCATGCCGTTATCACCTGAAAAGACTGCCCGCCCGCCATCGGCTTTTCCGTTCGACAATTCCTATGCCCGGCTGCCTTCCGATTTCCAGCTGCCGCAGCGCCCGACATCGGTCGCCCAGCCGCGGCTGGTCAAGTTCAATCGCCCGCTGGCAGGCGAACTGGGACTCGACCTCGACGCGCTGGACGAGACCGCGGCGGCGGCCTTCTTCAGTGGGGTGGATGTTCCGGCTGGTGCCGAACCACTGGCAATGGCCTATGCCGGTCACCAGTTTGGACAGTTCGTGCCGCAGCTTGGCGATGGCCGGGCGATCCTGCTTGGAGAAGTGATCGACCACAATGGTTTTCGCCGCGATATCCAGCTGAAGGGCAGTGGACCGACACCGTTTTCCCGGCGTGGGGACGGCCGCGCCGCGCTCGGCCCGGTCTTGCGGGAATATATCGTCAGCGAAGCCATGTATGCCCTCGGCATTCCGACCACCCGGGCGCTGGCGGCGGTGGTGACCGGCGAGCCAGTTTATCGGCAGACAGCCGTACCGGGTGCGGTCTTTACACGCGTGGCCGCAAGCCACATTCGTGTCGGCACATTCCAGTTCTTTGCCGCCCGTGGCGATATCGAAGCCATCCGGACATTGGCCGACTATGTGATCGACCGGCACTATCCGGAAATCCATGAGGCCGGCCATCCCTATGTCGCGCTGCTGGAAGCCATGATCGAGCGCCAGGCCTCTCTGGTTGCCCGCTGGATGACGATCGGCTTCATCCACGGGGTGATGAACACCGACAACATGACGATCTCCGGCGAAACCATCGATTTTGGCCCCTGTGCCTTCATGGATGCCTATGATCCGGCAAAGGTGTTCAGTTCGATCGACCAGCGCGGACGCTATGCCTATCAGAACCAGCCAAGTGCCGCGCAATGGAATCTGGCACGGCTCGCCGAAACCTTCCTGCCGCTACTGGATCCCGATCCCGATCAGGCCGTGGCACTGGCCAACGATCTCGTCGTCGGCTTTGCCGAGCGTTATCAACTGCACTGGCTGAACGGCATGCGCGACAAGCTCGGGCTGTTTACCGAGGAAGACGGCGATCAGGCGCTGATCGAAGGCCTGCTGGACCTGATGCACCGGAACCAGACCGATTTTACCCTGACGTTTCGCGGTCTCTGCGATGCAGCTCTCGGCGACGAGGGTGTTGCCGCCCTGCGGACGCTGTTTGCCGAAACAGACAGTTTCGATCTCTGGATCGCCGAGTGGCAGGCGCGCCTGGCGCGGGACGGCGAGGATGCCAGCGAGCGGGCCGAGGCGATGCGTGATATCAATCCGCTGTTCATTCCTCGCAACCACCGCATAGAGGCGGTGATTGCGGCTGCGGTCGACCAGGACGATTTTTCCCTGTTCGAACAGATGGTCGAGGTATTGGCCGATCCTTACGAGCAGCAGCAGCGGTTTGCCGATTACGCGAAGCCGCCGCTGGCCGACGAGCAGGTGTTTCAGACGTTTTGCGGGACATGAGGCCGCCTGTGCGCTGATTGCATATCAATCAGCGCACAGGCGGAGCAGATGTCGCTGCTGTCTTGACAGGCGACCGCGCAGAACCGATGTATCGGCCCGCTCGTAGTCCAGCGCCGGGGAGAAAACATGTCTGACGAAAATCGGGTTACAGCACTCGAGGAAATCCTGGCACATCAGGCAAAGACGATCGAGGAACTGTCGGATCAGTTGACCGAACAGTGGAAGGTCGTCGAGCAGATGCGATCGAAACTCGATCGACTGACCGAGCGCTTCCTCACGCTCGAGGAGCAGTCTTTGGACGCGCCAGCCAATACGCCTCCCCCGCATTATTGAGCGGTCGCCGACGGTTGCTTGCAGCCCGATCAAGCATGTTTGACTTGCGGCCCGTCGCCTTTCGATGGTTCAAAGCGTCCGTGATGTCGAAATGGAGCCCGTCGTTTTCATGCTGCAGCGGTACGAGGATGCGGATACACACCTGATCGAAGGCCTGCAAAAGGCCGCTTTCGGGTATTTTCTCAAACACACGCATGCCGAAAACGGGCTCGTGGCCGATACCTCGATCCCGGGCACGCCCTGCAGCATTGCCGCCACCGGATTTGGCCTCTCCAGCTATCCGGCTGCGATCGAACGCGGCTGGATCGAAAGGGACGACGCCGCCGGTCGGGTGCTCGCCACCCTGCGCTTCTTTGCCGACAGCGAGCAAAGCCGGGAACACCATGCCACCGGCTACCGCGGCTTCTATTATCATTTTCTCGACATCCAGACCGGCCGACGTGTCTGGAACAGCGAACTTTCGACCATCGACACCGCCCTGCTGATCGCCGGCGTTCTGACGGCCGCGGCCTATTTCGACGCGGATGACGCAACGGAAACCGAACTTCGCCGACTGGCGGATGTCTTGTATCGCCGGGTCGAATGGCGATGGGCTTTGGGAAAGAGCAAGACTCTCTCGATGGGCTGGAGGCCAAAAAGCGGGTTCCTGCGCTACCGCTGGGAAGGCTATAGCGAGGCGCTCCTGCTCTATATCCTGGCGCTCGGCTCGCCGACCCATCCCATTCCGCAGGCAAGCTATGATGCCTTTGCTGCCAGCAACAACTGGCAGACGTTCGACGACCTGCCTTTCCTCTATGCCGGACCGCTGTTCATCCATCTATTTCCGCATGCCTGGATCGATTTTCGCGATATTTCCGACCGGCAAATGACAGAAAGGGGCACCGACCACTTTCGCAATACCCAGCTGGCGATCCGCGTTCAGCGGGACTATGCACAGCGCAACCCCAGTCATTTCCTCGGTTATGGACGTGACATGTGGGGTCTGACCGCCTGCGACGGTCCGTCTCGACGTCAACGCATGCAGGGCGGCCGCCGCAAGCATTTCGTCGGCTATGCCGCCCGTGGCGCGCCGTTCGGGCCGGATGACGGCACCGTGGCGCCCTGGGCGGCGCTTGCCTGCCTGCCGTTCGACCAGCAGGCGGCACTCGACGGGGTCAAGCACGTGCTGGCGACCTATCCGGCCGTCAATCACGACGGCCATTTCGCCGGCAGTTTCAATCCAACGGTGGCCGGCCTTGGTCCTGCAGGCTGGGTGGACGATCGCTGCGTCGGCATCGACCAGGGACTGTTGGTGATGTCGATCGAAAACGCCCGATCGGGTCTGATCTGGTCGCTGATGCGAAAATGCCCGGCCCTTCAGCACGGTCTGCAGCAGGCTGGATTCCAAGGCGGATGGCTGTCGGCACAGTCTTCGATGCTGCCCGATCCGACCTAGCGGACTTTTGTGGCAAAACGCGGCATCTGCCCTGCCTTATTTTTTTACCAGATGATAAATTTTTGACCATTTGATAAATTTATGAAGGCGCTAAGTCCGTGCAAGATTCTGATCTTCCTCATTTTTCCGAGATGGCACGAAACCTGCTTTAATGACTGCATGAAATCAGCACTGGCATTTTGCCGGAATTTTGGCTTTCATCGTTTTGGCACGCAGGGAGAGCACTATGGAAATCGGCGTCTTCATACCCATCGGCAACAATGGCTGGCTGCTGTCGGAAAACGCGCCGCAGTACAAGCCGAGCTTCAAGCTCAACAAGGAGATCACCCTCAAGGCAGAAAAATACGGTCTCGACTTCGTGCTGTCGATGATCAAGCTGCGCGGCTTTGGCGGCAAGACCGAGTTCTGGGATCACAATCTGGAATCGTTTACGCTGATGGCAGGCCTTGCCGCCGTCACCACCCGGATCAAGCTGTATGCCACAGCCGCCACACTGGTGATGCCGCCGGCGATCGTCGCCCGCATGGCATCCACCATCGACAGCATTTCCGATGGCCGTTTCGGCCTCAATCTGGTGACCGGCTGGCAACGGCCGGAATATTCGCAGATGGGCCTTTGGCCGGGCGATGAATATTTCTCCAAACGCTACGACTATCTCGGCGAATATGCGACGATCTTGCGCGATCTTTGGGAGACCGGAAAGAGCGACCTCAAGGGCGAATTCTTCCAGATGGACGACTGCAAGCTGAGCCCGCGTCCGCAAGCGGACATGAAGATCATCTGCGCCGGCTCCAGCACGGCCGGCATGGATTTTTCCGCGCAGTATGCCGACTACAATTTCTGCTTCGGCGTCGGCGTCAACACGCCAACCGCCTTTGCGCCGACGGCCGAGCGACTGAAGGTGGCCACGGCGAAAACCGGCCGCGACGTGTCGTCTTTCGTGCTGTTCATGATCATCGCCGACGAGACCGACGAGGCTGCACGGGCCAAATGGGAGCACTACAAGGCCGGGGCCGACCAGGAAGCCATTTCCTGGCTGGGCGTGCAGGGAGCGGCCGACACCAAGTCTGGCTCCGACACCAATGTCCGGCAGATGGCCGATCCGGTGTCGGCCGTCAACATCAACATGGGCACGCTTGTCGGCTCGTATGAAACAGTCGCAAGGCTGCTGGATGAAGTTCCAACCGTGCCCGGCACCGGCGGGGTGCTGCTGACCTTTGACGATTTCGTCCAGGGCGTCGAGGATTTCGGCACGAAAATCCAGCCGCTGATGCAGTGCCGCCAGCATGTCAAACCTGTTTCGGAGGCCGCCGAATGAACGTCACCGTCTCCGGCTATCAGCCGGCCAAATCCAAGACACAAAGCGTGACCCTGCCAGCCCGTCCGGAGCCGATCAGCATAAAACCATCGGAGACGGCGCTGATCGTCGTCGACATGCAGAACGCCTATGCCACCAAGGGTGGCTATGTCGATCTGGCCGGCTTCGATATCGCAGGCGCTGCGGCCTGCATCGACAAGACCAAACAGGCGATCGAGGCAGCGCGCGCCGCTGGCGTGCTGGTGATCTATTTCCAGAACGGTTGGGACAAGGATTATGTCGAGGCCGGCACATCCGGCTCGCCCAACTGGCACAAGTCGAATGCCCTGAAAACCATGCGCGCCCGGCCGGAACTGGCCGGCACGCTTCTGGCCAAGGGCACCTGGGACTACGATATCGTCGATGGTCTGGCGCCGCAGCCGGGCGATATCCTGATCCCGAAAACCCGGTATAGCGGCTTCTTCAACACCAATATCGACAGCGTTTTGCGCACCCGCGGCATTCGCACGCTGGTGTTTACCGGTGTCGCCACCAATGTCTGCGTCGAATCCTCGCTGCGCGACGCTTTTCATCTGGAATATTTCGGCGTCGTGCTGGAGGATGCCACCCATCATCTGGGTCCGGACTTCATTCAGCAGGCGGCGATCTACAACATCGAAAAATTCTTCGGCTGGGTGTCGAATGTCACCGATTTCTGCGGCGCCATCTCACAGGCCGCGCCTGAAGCCGAGTGATCTCCATTGCAAAATCGATTGTCTGAACAGGAGTTTTGACCATGCCGAAAACCATTGTCGTCCCCGTCGGCATCAGCAAGCCGATCGCCCCGTTCTCGCCCGGCACGCTGGCCGACGGCATTGTCTACGTCTCCGGCACCTTGCCTTTCGACAAGGACAACAATGTCGTGCATGTCGGCGACGCAGAGGCACAGACCCGGCATGTGCTGGAAACCATAAAATCAGTCATCGAGACCGCCGGCGGCACGATGAACGATGTCACCTTCAACTCGATCTTCATCACCGACTGGGCCAATTACGCCGCCTTGAACAAGGTCTATGCCGAATATTTTCCGGGCGAAAAGCCGGCGCGCTATTGCATCCAGTGCGGTTTGGTGAAGCCTGACGCCCTGGTGGAAATCGCCAGCATCGCCCATATCGGCAAGAAGTAACCGCTTAATCGCGATCGCACTCGCCGAGTTGAATTTTCGGCGGGTGGCGACGCCTGATGGATATGCCATGCATTTCGAAGTTCACGGCCGGCGCGATCCGGAAGCCAAGACCGTTTTGCTTTCCTCCGGGCTGGGCGGTGCCGGCGCCTACTGGGCGCCGCAGATGGATGCGCTCGGCCGCGACTTTCGCGTCGTTACCTATGACCACCGCGGCACCGGCCGGACGGGTGGCGAGGCGTCAGAGACTGGTGGCATTGCCGCCATGGCCGACGATGTCCTGGAAATTGTCGATGCTCTTACCCTCTCTCGCCTGCACTTCGTCGGCCACGCGCTGGGCGGGCTCATCGGACTCGAACTGGCGCTGAGACAGCCGGACCTGATCGAAAAGCTGGTCGTGGTCAACGGCTGGAGCAAGGCCGACCCGCATTCCGGCCGCTGTTTTGATGCCCGCATTGCGCTGCTGCAGAACACCGGTGTCGAAGCTTTCATCAAGGCGCAACCGCTGTTTCTCTATCCGGCGGTGTGGATGTCCGAGAATCCCGAACGGATGGCGGCAGACGAGATCCATGGCGTGGCGCATTTTCAGGGCGAGACCAATATCTTGCGCCGCATCGCCGCACTGCGGGCCTTTGACATCGATGCGCAACTGTCCAAAATCCAGGTAACGACGCTGGTGATCTGCACCCGAGACGACCTGCTGGTGCCCTATACCCGCTCCGTTAGGCTGGCCGAGGGATTGCCTCATGCGAAACTGTTGCTGACCGACTTTGGCGGCCATGCCGTGAACATTACCCATCCCGGCACATTCAACGAACAGTTGATCGCATTTCTGGCCGATGCCCGCTAGAACGGTCTGCATCCCATTCCAATAACAGGACGCATAAAGATGACAGCCCCGCTCGACGCCGCCGCTCTCGCCACTCTGTTTACCGAAGCCCGCACCCACAATGGCTGGACCGGCGCGCCGGTTACCGACGCAGAAATCGCGCGGATCTACGAACTGACCCGTATGGGACCGACTTCAGCCAATTGCTCGCCGGCCCGTTTCGTCTTCGTCAAGACGGCGGAAGGCAAGGAAAAACTGCGGCCATCGCTGTCCTCCGGCAATCTGGAAAAGACCATGTCCGCACCGGTGGTCGTCATCGCTGCCTATGACACCGCCTTCTACGACAAACTTCCTGAACTGTTTCCGCATGCCGACGCCAAGGCGTGGTTCACCTCCAGCCCGGCGCTGGCCGAAGAAACCGCTTTCCGCAATGCGACGCTGCAAGCCGGCTATCTGATCCTCGCTGCCCGCTCGATTGGTCTCGACACCGGTCCGATGTCCGGCTTCGACAAGCCCAAGGTCGACGAAGCCTTCTTTGCCGGCACGACCTGGAAGTCCAACTTCCTGATCAATCTCGGCCATGGCGATGCATCCAAACTATTCGGCCGCCTGCCGCGCCTGCCATTCGATGAAGCCTGCAAGATCGCCTGATTTTTGGAAAAGGCGTTTTGCCCAGAAGGATACCCCATGAATAAGCAGTCCCCGGCACCGACACATGTCGTCAAGTCAGACGATCCGGACGCCCGCAAGCTGGAATATCGCAACGCCATGGCCCGCCTGGGGGCTGCGGTCAACATCGTCACCACCGATGGCGTTGCCGGCAAGGCGGGCTTTACCGCGTCCGCCGTTTGCAGCGTTACCGACAGTCCGCCAACGCTGCTGGTCTGCCTCAACCGCGCAGCCTCGGTCTATCCGGCCGTCAGCGCCAATGGCGTACTCTGCGTCAATGTGCTGGAATCCGGCCACGAGGATATTTCCAAGCTGTTCGGTGGCAAGACGCCGATGGAGGAGCGGTTCGCTGCAGCCGGCTGGTCGGTGCTCGACACCGGCTCTCCGGTGCTCGAGGATGCGCTTCTGTCGTTCGACTGCAAAATCAGCAATGTCACCAGTGCCGGCACGCATGACATCCTGATCTGCGAAGTGCAGGCGATCCGCGCCCGCGACGAAGGCAAGGCGCTGGTCTATTTTGACCGCAAATACCATAGCCTGTAAGTTCTGAAGGGCGCCTCAACAGAGGTGCCCTTCATTCCACAAATCAGGCGCGCAAGCGCTTGGCTTCCACCCGCGCCCGCACCGACTCGACGTCGGCGCGCGGCGTCGCGGCAAACAGGGTTCGGGTATACTCGTGCTGCGGATCGGAAAACACCGCATCGCGCGTGCCATATTCGACCGCTTCCCCATAATACATCACCATCACCTCGTCGGCGATATAGCGCACCACTGACAGGTCGTGGCTTATGAATACGTAGGTCAGGCCGAATTCATCCTGCAAATCAGCCAGAAGGTTGAGCACCTGCGCCTGCACAGACAGATCGAGCGCCGAGACCGGCTCGTCAAGCACCAGCAGCTTCGGATTGAGCATCAGCGCCCGGGCAATGGCGATGCGCTGGCGCTGGCCGCCGGAAAACATGTGCGGGTAGCGGTTGTAGTGCTCCGGTCCGAGACCGACCTTGATCAGCATTTCGGTGGCGCGGTCGCGCCGCTCGGCGGCCGACATATTGGTGTTGATGTCGAGCGGTTCGCCCAGCACGTCGCCCACCTTCTGACGCGGGTTGAGCGAACCGTAGGGATTCTGGAAGACGATCTGCACCATCTGGCGCATCTCCGCCGACACCGGCCCCGAGGTGTCGATCTGCTTGCCGCCGATATGCAGCTCGCCGGAGGTTGGCTGGTCGATGAAGGTGAGGATGCGCGCCAGTGTCGATTTTCCGCAGCCGCTTTCGCCGACGATCGCCAGCGTCTTGCCCTTTTCCAGCGAGAAGGACACACCTTTTACGGCATGCACGACCCGGTCCGTTTTGAACAAGCCACTGGATATGTGATAGTCGCGGGTGAGATTGCGGCCTTCGAGCATTATGTTGGTCATGCGCGGTCTCCCACCGTTTCCATCGTGCCGTCGAAAAAGTCGGCGACCGTCGTCAGGCGTTTGCCGGTGGCATTTTCAGGCAGGGCTGCGAGCAGCGCCTTGGTGTAGTTGCTCTTCGGCGCCTCAAACAGGGTCAGCACGTCGGCCTCCTCCATCTTGCGGCCCTTGTACTGGACGATCACCCGGTCGGCGGTCTCGGCCACCACGCCCATGTCATGGGTGATCATGATCAGGCCCATGCCATGCTTGACCTGCAGCGAGATCAGCAGATCCAGAATCTGCTTCTGGATGGTAACGTCAAGCGCGGTGGTCGGCTCGTCGGCGATCAGCAGTTTCGGATTGCAGGCAATCGCAATGGCGATCATCACCCGCTGGCACTGGCCGCCCGACATCTGGTGCGGGAAATGGCCGAGCCGTTCCTTCGGATCGGGAATGCCGACCAGATTGAACAGCTCGATCGCCCGCAGGCGCCGCGCCTTCTTGTCGAGCCCGAGATGCACGCGCAACACTTCCTCGATCTGGAAGCCGACGGTAAAGCAGGGATTGAGGCTGGCGACCGGCTCCTGAAAGATCATCGCCATATCTTTGCCGACCAGCTTGCGCCGCTCCGACGGCGACAGGCCGGTCAGGTCTCGACCTTCGAACAGCATCCGGTCGGCGGTGATTTTGGCGGTCCAGGGCAACAGCCCCATCACCGCCAGCATTGAAACGGATTTGCCCGAGCCGGATTCGCCAACGATCGCCAGAACTTCGCCGGCATCGACCGACAGCGACACGCCATCGACGGCGCGGAACCAGCCGGACGCGGTTTCGAATTCAACGGTGAGATTATCGATTTGCAAGAGCGCCATGGATCAGGACCTCTTCAGTTTCGGATCGAGCGCATCGCGCAAGCCGTCGCCCATCAGATTGATGGCAAGAACGGTGATCAGGATGGCGAGCCCCGGAAAGGTGACGACCCACCAGGCGCGCAGGATGAATTCGCGGGCTTCGGCGAGCATCGAGCCCCATTCCGGTGCCGGCGGCTGGGCGCCCATGCCGAGAAAGCCGAGCGCTGCCGCATCCAGGATCGCATTGGAGAAGGACAGCGTTGCCTGGACGATCAGCGGCGCGGTGCAGTTCGGCAGGATGGTGCGGAACATCAGCCTGAGCGGGCTGGCGCCGGCAAGGCGAGCGGCCGTGACATAGTCGCGGCTCTTTTCCGCCATCACCGCCGCGCGTGTCAGACGCACGAAATGCGGCTGCAGCACCAGCGCGATGGCAATCATGCCGTTGGTCAGGCCGGGGCCGAGGATGGCAACCAGAACCAGAGCCAGAAGCAATGACGGAAAGGCCAAAATAATGTCCATCAGGCGCATGATCGCGGTATCGATCCAGCCCTGATAATAACCGGCAATGACGCCGATGACGATGCCGGAGCTGAGCGACAGGGTGGTCACGAACACGCCGATGAACAGCGAATATTGCGCCCCGAACAGCAGGCGCGAAAACAGGTCGCGGCCGAGCGGATCGGTGCCGAGCAGATAGCCCGCGCGGCCGCCCTCAAGCCAGATCGGCGGCACCAGCACGGCATCGCGATATTGCTCGAATGGCGAATGCGGTGCGATCAGCGAGGCGAAAACGGCCAGGAACACCAGGATGACGAAGACGACGAGGCCGATGACGGCGCCGCGGTTTTCGGAAAAATAGAACCAGAATTCGGCCAGCATTTTTCTGCGCAGGGCGGCCGAGGATACGGGTTCGACAATAGTATTGGTATCGGTCATGGGATTTTCTCCTTCTAATGCCGGATACGCGGATTGATCAGCCCGTAAAGCAGATCGACGATGAGATTGACCACCATGATGATGCCGGCCACCAGCAGCAGCCCGCCCTGGATCACCGGATAGTCACGGCGGAAGACCGAATCCACCATCCATTTGCCGATCCCCGGCCAGGAGAAGATGGTCTCCGTCAGGATCGCGCCGGCCAGCATGACGCCGACCTGCAGGCCGATGGTGGTGATCACCGGTATCATCGCATTGCGCAGTGCATGGATGCCGATTACCCGAAACGGCGAAAGGCCTTTCGCACGCGCGGTGCGGACGTAATCCTCAGACAAAACTTCCAGCATGGCGGAACGCGTCTGGCGGGCGATGACCGCCAGAGGAATGGTCGCCAAAACAATCGACGGCAGGATCAGGTGGCTGACGGCGGAGGAGAAAGCGCCCTTCTGCCCGGACAGCAGCGAGTCGATCAGCATGAAGCCGGTGACCGGCTTGAAGAAGAACATCAGCGAGATGCGGCCCGACACCGGCGTCCATTGTAGCGTGCCGGAAAAGAAGATGATCAGCAGCAGGCCCCACCAGAAGATCGGCATCGAATAGCCGACCAGCGCCACGCCCATCAGCCCCTGGTCGAAGATCGAGCCGCGCTTGATGGCGGCAAAGATGCCGGCCGGAATACCGAGCACGATGGCGATCAGCATGGCGCAGAACGACAGTTCGACGGTCGCCGGAAACAGCGCCAGAAACTGGTCGATGATCGGCGACTTGGAAACGATCGACTGGCCGAAATCGCCGTGCAGCACGCCGCCGAGATAGTCGAAATATTGCACCACCAGCGGCCGGTCGAGGCCGAGATTGGCGCTGATCTGCGCATGCCGTTCCGGCGACATAACCCGTTCGCCCGAAAGCAGCGCAACGGGATCGCCCGGCAGCAGCCGGATGAAGGAAAAGGCGATGATCGAGACCCCGAGAAAGGTCGGGATCAGAACGGCAATCCGCCGCAGGAAGAAACTGAACATGAGAAACCCTTGGGTAGCAAACTTTGCGAAAACCGCTTCAGCCGGCGGTTTTCAACGGCGCGCCACATGCCGCAGCCGGTTTTCGGCCTTTGATCTCGTCTCTTAATACAATTGCCGCGGGATGCGCAATGCAACCCGCGGCAATGTCGGTGTTCAAACCTTATTCAGAGATATCGACATTCTCGAACGTGAAGTCGCCCAGCGGGCTCTGCACGAAACCGGTCACGTCCTTGCGCATCGGCACGATCGACAGCGAATGGTCGAGCGTGGCCCATGGGGCCTCCTTCTTGAACACGACCTGCGCCTGTTCATAGAGCTTGGTGCGCTCTGCCTGGTCGGAGACGGTTTTCGCCTTCTTCACCAGATCATCGAATTCCTTGTTGCACCACTGCGCACGGTTGTTGCCGCCGACAGCTTCGCAGCCGAGCAGGGTGTCGAGGAAGTTGTCCGGATCGCCATTGTCGCCGGTCCAGCCGAGGATGGCGGCGCCGTCACGGGCCTTGTCCTTGGAGAGCTTCAGATATTCGGCCCATTCATAGGAGACGATCTCGACTTCGA
>Ga0247808_10001011_pt1 | contig 13638 bp, 11 predicted proteins | sample UWRJL089202R1_FD_179914 | JGI IMG/M metagenome (GOLD analysis project Ga0247808, IMG submission 179914) | Plant litter microbial communities from Arlington Agricultural Research Station in Wisconsin, United States - UWRJ-L089-202R-1 | ecosystem: Environmental > Terrestrial > Plant litter >... | reverse complement strand
GCACATGCATCTACAGGAGATTCAAAATGGCACCCAAGTCAAAGGCCTACCGCGCTGCGGTCGAGAAGATCGAAGCCGATAAGTTCTACACCCCCACCGAAGCCGTCACCCTCGCTCGCGAGACCGGTTCCGTCAAGTTCAACTCCACCGTCGAGGTCGCGCTCAAGCTCGGCGTCGACCCGCGCAAGGCCGACCAGATGGTCCGCGGCACCGTTATTCTTCCTCACGGTACCGGCAAGACCGCCCGCGTCATCGTCTTCGCAACGGGCCCCGCGGCTGAGGCAGCAATCGCTGCCGGCGCCGACGAGGTCGGTGGCGACGAGCTCATCGAGAAGGTAGCCGCCGGCTACACCTCGTTCGACTCCGCCGTCTCGACCCCCGAGCTCATGGGCAAGGTCGGTCGTCTCGGTAAGGTCCTCGGCCCGCGCGGTCTCATGCCCAACCCGAAGACCGGAACCGTGACGCCTGACGTCGCCAAGGCCGTGAACGACATCAAGGGTGGAAAGATCGAATTCCGCGTCGACAAGCACTCCAACGTGCACTTCGTCGTTGGCAAGGCTTCGTTCTCGGCCGACCAGCTCAACGAGAACATCGGTGCAGCACTCGAGGAGATCGTTCGCCTCAAGCCGAGCTCCTCCAAGGGCCGCTACATCACCAAGGGCGCCGTGTCGACCACGTTCGGCCCCGGCATCCCGCTCGATGTGAACAGCATCTAAGCACGTGCAGTAACCGCTTCGCGAGAAGCATCGGAAGGGCCCGTCGCAAGACGGGCCCTTTTCGTGCGTCCGGCCGCTTGGCCACCGGATGCGGGTTTGCCCGGAATTCCCCACGGACCCGGGGTTTATGGAAGGCTCGGTGTTACGGGTGGGGAGCGCCCGGAGCTGAGGGAGGGCGCTGTGGTCTCCACCGGCGGTGAAAAGGTCTATCTGGCGTTGCGCGCGCGCATCCTCTCGGGCGAGTTGGGCCCGAACTCCACCTTGCGCGAGCAAGCTCTCGCCCAGGAGCTGGGTGTGAGCCGCACACCAGTGCGGGAGGCGCTCCGTCGTCTGGACGAGGCCGGTCTGGTGACCTTTGTGCCCAATCGTGGCGCGACGGTCGTTGCCTGGACCATCGAGCAGGTACGCGAGACGTATTTCGTGCGGGCGTCCCTGGAAAGTCGTGCCGCCGGGCTGGCTGCGACCCGGATCTCCGTGGCGGAGCTGGGACGGCTCGCCGAACTCATCGACGCCATGGAGCCCTTTCTCACCGCTGTGGACGACGCGGGTCTGGCCGAGCTCGGACGGTTGAACGCTGAATTCCATCGCATCGTCGTGGCGGCCTCACGCAGCCCCCAGCTGGTGGCCCTGACTTCTTCGGTCTCGAGGGTGCCGCTCATGGCGGCTGCCTTCCGGCGGGACGGCGGAGACTTCCGGGCCCGCAGCAATCATCAGCACCGGGACATCCTCACCGCCCTGCGTACCGGCGACACCGTGTGGGCCGAAGTGGCGATGCGCTCGCATGTGCTCGGCGCCCGCAATGCGGTGACCGAGGACTGAGCGCCGCTCGGCCGGTCAACGGGTGATCGGAGCCGGCCCTGAGGCGCTTCCGTCGAGCAGGCGGCGGGTGTGCGGATGCCGGGGTGCGGTGACGATCTCGCCGGCCGAGGCGTGCTCGATGACGGTTCCGGCCTGCAGTACGGCCACCCTGTCGCACCTCGTGACGATTGCCGGGCTGGCGGAGGCGACGATGAGGGTGAGCCCTCGTTCCTGCTGCAGGTCGTGGAGCAGGTCGAGCAGGCCGGCCTCCTCCTGCGGATCGAACCCGGCCGCCGGGTCGAGGGCGATGAGGAGTTGCGGGTTGAGCGCCAGCGCGCTGGCCAGAAGCACCCGTTGCAGGGTGGTCGCGCTCAGGTCGCGCGGGTGCACATCCAGGATGGCCTCTGGGGTCTCGACGCCCACCCGCTCGAGAAGGTCGAGAGCGGTGCGGCGGGTCTGGCGGGTGTCTGCCGGCGGGAGCACGGTGCTCAGGTGACGAAAGATGCGCCAGTCGCGGGGAATCCGGTCGCCTGCCGGGCCATCGACGAAGCCGATTCGCCGCCCGCGCAGCTTCCGGAAGTGATGTTCGGCCAGGCCGACGAGTTCCGTGCCCTCGAAGAGAACCGATCCCGACGCCACCGCCGTGGCGGGCGGCAGGAGCCCGGCGATGGCCAGGCACAGGGGAGCGGCGCCGGACCCCTCATTGCCGATCACAGCGAGCGCCTGACCACGGGACACGGTGAGGCTGATGCCGTTGGAGCCGGCCGACTCGGTCCAGGGACCGGGCGGCCGGATCTGCAAATCGCGAATATCCAGGATGTCGGATGCCCGGAAGCTCGTGGACGCCAAGGCGGGGCCGGGGCCGGGAGGGCTGAAGTCAGACAGGATCACGGCCAGGCTGCCGCTGCCCTGGGCGGCAACGGAGCGGGTGGTGTGGGGGCGCTGCGTGAGGGCCAGGTCGCCCTGGCCGGCCATAGCGATCAGCACACCGCCGATGACGATCCCCACCGTCACACTGAGTGCGGCACCGATCACAACTGGCAGGCTCTCCGACGGGAGCAGCGGCGGCAGCCGCGCCCCGAGGGACGGCCGGGTCAAAACGGACTGCAGGAGCAGGGCGCCGGCGTAGATCAGGACGGCTTCTGTGGCCAGGACGCTCAGCACCGCGGGGAGGGTGCGGCGGAGGGTCGTGCGGATCAGCAGCCGGGAGATCGGCAGACCGCGGCTGCGGATGGTTTGCACGAACGGCTCCAGGGACACCCGGCGGGCGCAGGCGCGGACATGCACGGCCACGGCAAGCGATGCGCCGAAAGCCACCGCCGTGCCGGGAAGGATCAGGGTGCTCAGCAGGCTCAGCCCGGACCGCTCGAGCGGAGAGTCGGTGAGGCCGGGCGTCGCCTCGGACTGAATGGCGAACCAGAAGCAGCACGACAGGCCGATCCACACCACGCACAAACCGCTGCCGGCCAGCGCCAGCGCACGCAGCGAGCGGCCGGCCCACGGGGTCCGTTGCGCCGCGAGGAGGCCCAGCCCCACGCCCAGGATGCCCGACAGGGCCGGTGCAGCGGCCGCCGCCACGGTGGTGAAGGGCATGCGTGTGGACAGCATGGACAGGAGCGCGTCAGAGGGGCCGGCCAGCCGGGCCGCCAGGATCACGGCGATGACCAGGAGCGACGCCGGAATCATCAGACCCAGCCAGCGGGGCCCTACAACTGCGCGCATATCTGCTCACATCTGGTCGGTGCGGTCGACGAGCACTGACGATCTCGTCAGGAACTGAACTGCACTAACTGTATGCAAAAAACTGAATGAACGGCAGAGATTTGGCGATTTTCGCTGGTCACGGGGAAAGTGTGCAGTGATGTTGTATGCATTCGCACGGACCGGCCGCCCGAAATTCCGTTGACCATCGGCATGGGCGGCGGTCGATTGTGAACCGGCCGCCACGCCGTGCGTCAGGAAACAAACCGGCAACACCCCTCGACTAACATCCAGTCATGGTTGACCTATTCAGTGGCTACGGCGCTACCTCCGCACCACCGCGCGAACGCGGACAGGCTTCGGCCTGGGACGAGATGTTCCCCGATCCGTCATCGCTGTCGCCCTCCGAGGCCCGTGCGGCCTACAAAGACGTCTACGGTGCGCTCGCACGGATGACGCAGGAGGAGCTGCGCGGCCGCACCGACGCGCTGGCCAGCTCGTACCTGGCGCAGGGGGTCACCTTCGACTTCGCCGGGGAGGAGCGGCCGTTCCCACTCGACGCCGTGCCCCGCGTCATCGAACAGCCAGAGTGGGTGAATGTCGAGGCCGGCATCAAGCAGCGGGTGCTGGCGCTCGAAGCGTTCCTGGCCGACATCTACGGGCCGCAGGCGGCCGTTCGGGATGGGGTCATCCCGGCCGGCCTGATCACCTCGTCCAAGCACTTTCACCGCCAGGCGGCCGGGATCGTGTCGGCGAACAACGTGCGCATCCAGGTGTCCGGAATCGACCTCATCCGGGACGAGGTGGGGGCCTGGCGGGTGCTCGAAGACAATGTGCGGGTGCCCAGCGGCGTCAGCTATGTGATCTCGAACCGCCGCGTGATGGCACAGACCCTGCCCGAACTGTTCGTCTCGATGCGGGTGCGCCCCGTGGGCGACTACCCCAACAAGCTGTTGCAGGCCCTGCGCGCGTCAGCGCCGGCCGGGGTCGACGACCCGAACATCGTGGTGCTCACACCGGGCGTCTTCAACTCGGCCTACTTCGAGCACACCCTGCTGGCCCGGCTGATGGGCGTCGAACTTGTCGAGGGCCGCGACCTGTTCTGCTCCGGCGGCCGGGTGTGGATGCGCACCACGGCGGGCCCGACCCGGGTCGACGTGATCTATCGCCGGGTCGACGACGAGTTCCTGGACCCGCTGCAGTTCCGCGCCGACTCCCAGCTGGGCTCGCCCGGCATCCTGATGGCAGCCCGCCTGGGCAACGTCACGATCGCCAACGCCGTGGGCAACGGCGTCGCGGACGACAAGCTCGTCTACACGTACCTGCCCGACCTGATCAAGTACTACCTGGGCGAGGAGGCGATCATCCCGAACGTCGACACCTGGCGGCTGGAGGACCCGCTCGCGCTCGAGGAGGTGCTCGACCGGCTCGACCAGCTCGTGGTCAAGCCCGTGGACGGCTCCGGCGGCAAGGGCCTCGTGGTGGGCCCGGCTGCGTCGAAGGCCGAACTGGAGACGCTCCGGCAGCAGCTGCTCAAGGATCCGCGCGGCTGGATCGCGCAACCGGTGGTGCAGCTGTCCACCATCCCGACCCTCGTCGAAGACGGCATGCGCCCGCGGCACGCGGACCTCCGCCCCTTCGCGGTGAACGACGGCACGGATGTCTGGGTGCTGCCTGGCGGCCTCACCCGGGTGGCCCTGCCCGAGGGCGAACTCGTGGTCAACTCCAGCCAGGGCGGCGGCTCCAAGGACACCTGGGTGATCGGGCTGGAGCCCGACTTCCACACCCGCACCTCGGCGCACGACATCCAGGGACTCGTGGCCGACCAGGCCGCGAACACCCAGTCGATCTCGATCATCCCCACCCGCAGCGTCGACCACAATCCGCAGGACACCCCGCCGGGCGGCGACCAGGACCAGGAACAGCAGCAACAACAGCAACGCACCACGCCCACGGCATCCACCACGGGAGAAGGGACCCTCGAATGCTGAGCCGCATCGCCGAGAGCCTGTTCTGGATCGGCCGCTACATCGAACGCAGTGACGGCACCGCGCGCATCCTGGATGTGCACCTGCAGTTGCTGCTCGAGGACCCGTGGATCGAGGAGAACCTCGCCTGCCGGTCGCTGCTGCACCTCATGGGCAGCCCCGTGCCGTCGGACCGGGACCTCACCCGCAAGGACGTGCTGGCGACCCTCGCGGCCGACCGCACGCATCCGGCCTCGATCGCCTACTCGCTCGGCGCCGCCCGGGAGAACGCCCGGCGGGCCCGGGAGATCGTCTCGACCGAGCTGTGGGAGTGCCTGAACACCACCTACACGAAGATGCCCAAGAACATCGCCAGCGCCAAGACCCACGATTTCTTCGGCTGGGTGCGCGAGCGCGCGGCGCTGGCCGTGGGCATCGTCGAGTCCAGCGCCAGCCGGGACGACGCCTGGCACTTCTTCACCCTCGGCCGCAGCCTCGAACAGGCCGATATGACCGCCCGGCTGCTCGCGACCCGCTCGCTGACCGAGAACAGCGGGCCGTCGTGGACCACGATCCTGCGCTCCTGCGGAGCCTACGAGTCGTACCTGCGCACCTACCGCGGCGTGCCGTCGGCCCGGAACGCGGCCGAATTCCTGCTGCTGGACAGGCTGTTCCCCCGGTCGATCGTCTTCTCGATCTCCCGGGCCGAGCAGTGCCTGCAGGAACTCGAACCCCGCACCGACCGGGTGGGCGTGTCCGACTCGTCGCAGCGCATCCTCGGCCAGATCCGCAGCCAGTTGGAGTACCGGCCCATCATGGAGATCCTGGGCGACCTGCCGAAGCACATGGACATGGTCCTGGACGCCACCAGCACCGCCAGCGAATCGATCGGGCAACGCTACTTCCCGACCAGTGCGGTGCCGACCTGGACGGGAGAGGCCTCATGAAGCGCCTGCGGATCCGCCACACCACGGGCTACCGGTACGAGGGTGAGGTGGCCACCTCGTACAACGAGGCGCGGATGCTGCCCGTCACCTCGCCCGAGCAGTTCGTGCTCTACTCCAACCTCGACATCAGCCCGGTGTCGAGCAACCACAACTACCTGGACTACTGGGGCACCCGGGTGTCGTCGTTCGAGGTGCTCACCCCGCATGCCGAGCTCACCCTCACCGCCAACAGCCTCGTGGAGGTGTCGCCGCGGGAGCACCCGGTGCATCCGGTGAGCTGGGACGACCTGGCCACCGCGGTGGCCCGGTCGACCTCGTCGGTCGAGCACTCCTGGCAGACGCCGCTGACCGAACCTCCGGCGGATGTGGTCGCGAGCGCGCAGGAGATCGCCGGGCGCCTGGACCCGTGCGACGCCGCCCTGGCGATCTGCCGCTTCGTGGGCGAGAACATGGCGTACGTGCAGGGTGTCACCGGGGTGAAGACCAACGCCAGGGAGGCCTGGGCCGACAAACGCGGAGTCTGCCAGGACATCACCCATGTGGCGCTCGGGGCGCTGCGCGCGGTGGGCATCCCCGCCCGGTACGTCTCTGGGTACCTGCACCCCAAGCCGTTGGCCGAGATCGGCGAGACCGTGACGGGTGAATCGCACGCCTGGGTGGAGTGGTTCTGCGGCGAATGGCGCGGCTACGACCCCACCAACCTCATCGACATCGGCGACCGGCACGTGGGTGTCGGGCGTGGCCGCGACTACAACGACATCGCGCCGCTGCGCGGGGTGTATGCCGGCACCGGCGGGTCGCAGCTCTTCGTGAAGGTGGAGATCACCCGGGAGTCGTGACCAGGGACCGCACCGGACCGCGACCTTGCCTAGACTGGTAGTTGCAAGCGCGTTGTACTTGCGTCTTTCAGGAGTGACCAGGGCAGGGGAGCTGTACGGATGAGCATCGAAGACGACGCCGTCGAGATTCGCGCCCAGGGCTGGCGCACCCTTGCGGCTCTGCACGGCCGCATCGAGACCGTGCTGGAGCGCGCCCTGCAGGGCGGGTTCGACCTCTCGGTGGTCGAGTTCACGGTGCTCGACGCCCTCAGCCGCCAGCACGGCTGGCACATGCGGATGCAGCAGCTCGCCCGCGCCGCCGCGCTCTCCAGCAGCGCAACGACCCGGCTGGTGAACCGGCTGGAGGACCGGGCGCTGCTCACCCGCATCCTCTGCGCCGACGACCGCCGCGGCATCTACACCGAACTCACCGAGGCCGGCAAGGCCCTGCTCGCCCGCGCCCGCCCGGTCTACGACGAGGCACTCGCGGATGCGCTGGCCGACGCCGAGGAGGAGCCGGAACTCGGCCCGCTCGTCGACGCCCTGCACCGCCTGCCCGACCTGGCCCGCGCGACCGCCTGACCTGGCCCGCCCTCCCGGCCGCCTCCGTGGGCCCTCGCATCCGCCCCAGGCCCAGACTTGCCCTTTTTTGCTAGTGCGCGACCCCTCGCGACTAGCAAAAGTGGGCCACCCTCGTCAGGCCCCGTGGTGACTTGCCCGAATCTGCTAGTGCAGGGGGCTGCGCACTAGCGAAAACGGGCCAGTCATGGTTGCGGGGCGAGGGCAGGCGGCGGGGCGAGGTCAGGTGGGGTGGGGTGAGTCAGTCGGGGCGTGCGCCTCGAGGAACTGGTACACCTCGGTGGGGTCCACGCCGGGGAAGGTGCCGGTGGGCAGCGCCGCGAGCAGGCTCGTCGGAGTGCGGGCCACGGGCCAGGACTGGCCTTCCCAGCGGCCGGACAGCTCATCGGGCGCCCGCCGGCAGCAGGACTCGTCCGGGCAACGGGACACGGCACGGTTGGCGGTCTCCCGGCCGCGGAACCAGTTGACGTGGGCGAACGGCACCCCGACACTCACGGAATAGTCGCCCTCCTTGGCCTTCTCGATGCGGGAGGTGCACCAGAAGGTGCCCGCCGGCGTGTCCGTGTACTGGTACCAGGGGCTGAACCGGTCGGGCACGTCGAAGACCGTGCGCGCGGTCCAGCTGCGGCAGACCGTGCTGCCCTCGACCGCGCCCAGGGCATCGCTGGGGAATTGAACGTCGTCGTTCTCGTAGGCCTTGATGATGGTGCCGGATTCGTGCACCTTCATGAAATGCACCGGGATGTCCAGGCGCGCGGTGGCCAGGTTGGTGAAGCGGTGCGCCGCCGTCTCGTAGGAGACCGAGAAGGCATCCCGCAGGTCTTCGAGTGAGATGCGGCGGGCCGCCTTGGCGTCGCTGAGCATCCGCAGGGTGTCGGTTTCTGGCAGCAGGATGGCCGCGGTGAGGTAATTGGTCTCCACCCGCTGTCGCAGAAAATCGGCGTAATTTCCCGGCTCGGCGTGGCCGCAGAGGTAGCTGGCGAAGGCCTGCAGGATCGGCGAGCGGCTGTCGCGGGAGGCCGCCTGCTCGGTGGGCAGATAAATTCGACCGTTCCGCTTGTCGGTCACCGACCGCGTGGAGTGCGGCAGGTCGCCCACGTAGTGCAGGGTGAAACCGAGGTGGGCGGCCATGTCGGCCACCACCTGGTGCGACACCGGGCCGCCGGAATGACCGACCGCGGTGAGCAATTCGAGCGCCTGAGCTTCGAGTTCGGGGAAGTAGTTGTCGCGCGCCCGCATCTCGGCGCGCAGCTGGGCGTTGGCCCGCCTGGCCTCCTCCGGAGTTGCGGCGCGCTCGCGGTGCAGCCGCTCGATCTCGTTGTGCAGGGTGAGGATGGTCTGCAGGGTCTCGTCGGGCTGGCCGGGCCCGACCCGGAAGCGGGGCAGGCCCAGGGCCGTGAAGACCGGCCCGCGCTGGGCACGCTCGACGGCGATCTCCAGGGCCGCGCGCGGGCTGGGCGCGTCGGTGCGGAGCAGTTCGTCGACCGTGGTGTCGAGCGCGGCGGCGATCAACCGCAGCATCGACAGCCGGGGTTCACGCTTGCCGTTCTCGATCATGGAGATCTGCGACGGCGCCCGGTCGACGGCCGCGGCCAGGGTGTCCAGGGTGAGGCCGAGCCGGTGCCGGCGGTCCCGCACCCGGCGGCCCAGGGTGAGCGCGTCGACGCCCGCCTCGGTGTCCGGGGAGCCGGCCGGCCCCGCGAGCAGGTCGGCGGTGGAATGGGCGGGGCGATCGACGGTGACCATGTGCTCATGCTCACACGCGGCGATTGTTCACACAACCGGAAGAACTCGTTTTCTTCTTATGTGTGGGTGCCCGGCCGGCGCGGGGTCCGGACTCAGAGTGGGTGCAGGCAGCAACCGGGAGGGACTTTTCCCGGGCAGCCACCGATCCGCAATCCGTGAATCCGCAATCCATAAATCCGCACTGTCGCAGACCGAGGAGAACACCATGACGAACCCCACCCCAACCGGCCCCGCATCCGGCCGCCCCGCATCCCGCCCCGGCGACCAGACCCAGACCGCCGCCGAGCTCGCCCTGGAGTGGGCCGCCGACCCCCGCTGGGAGGGTGTGCGCCGGGACTACACCGCCGCGGATGTGATCGCCCTGCGCGGCGCCGTGCGGGAAGAGCGCACCCTGGCCCGCCGCGGCGCCGAGAAGCTCTGGGAGCTCATCCACGAGAACGGCACCCCGGAGAACCCCGAGTGGGTCGCCGCGCTCGGCGCCCTCACCGGCAACCAGGCCGTGCAGCAGGTGCGGGCCGGGCTCAAGGCCATTTACCTGTCCGGCTGGCAGGTCGCCGCCGATGCGAACCTCTCCGGCCAGACGTATCCCGACCAGTCGCTCTACCCGGCGAACTCGGTGCCGGCGGTCGTGCGGCGGATCAACAACGCCCTGCTGCGCGCCGGCCAGATCGAGGGCGCGGAGGCCGCCGCATCCGGGGTCGACGCCACCGGTACCGGGATCGACTGGCTGGCGCCGATCGTCGCCGACGCCGAGGCCGGTTTCGGCGGCCCGTTGAACGCCTACGAGCTGATGGCGTCGATGATCGAGGCCGGCGCGGCGGGCGTGCACTGGGAAGACCAGCTCGCCAGCGAGAAGAAGTGCGGTCACATGGGCGGCAAGGTGCTGGTGCCCACCGGCCAGCACATCCGCACCCTGAACGCGGCCCGGCTGGCGGCGGATGTCGCGGGGGTGCCCACGATCATCATCGCGCGCACCGATTCCCTCGCGGCCACCCTCATCACCAGCGACATCGACGAGCGCGACCAGGCGTTCCTCACCGGTTCCCGCACCGCCGAGGGGTTCTACGACACCGCGAACGGAGCCGACGTGGTGATCATGCGCGGCCTGGCCTACGCGCCGTACGCCGACCTGCTCTGGGTGGAAAGCAGCGAGCCCGACCTCGAACTCGCCCAGCGCTTCGCCCGGGAGATCCACGCGCAGTTCCCCGGCAAGAAGCTCGCCTACAACTGCTCGCCGTCGTTCAACTGGAAATCCCACCTCGACGACGACCAGATCGCCGCGTTCCAGCGCGAGCTCGCGGCCTGCGGTTATGCCTTCCAGTTCATCACCCTGGCCGGCTTCCACGCCCTCAACCACTCCATGTTCACCCTGGCCAAGGACTACTCCGAGCGTCAGATGAGCGCCTACGTCGATCTGCAGGAGGCCGAATTCGCCTCTGAGGCCGACGGATACACCGCCACCCGCCACCAGCGGGAGGTGGGCACCGGCTACTTCGACCGGATCGCCACCGCGCTCAACCCCACCAGCGCCACCCTCGCGCTGGCCGGATCCACCGAGGCCGAGCAGTTCTAGCCGGCCCCGCCCCGACGTTCGCATCGTTTCGAAGGAGAAACCGATCATGACCACACCACCGTTGTCCACCGCTCCCGGCACCGCTCACCGGGTCTCGACAGGCTCGACCACCGGGACAGGCTCGACCACCGGGACAGGCTCGACCACCGGGACTGGCTCGACCACCGGGACTGGCTCGACCACCGGGACTGGCTCGACCACCGGGACTGGCACACCGAGCGCGCCACGCCCCGCCCGGGCGTTCGGGGAGACCAGCACCGGGAGTTTCGCCACCATCCGCCCGCACCTCGAGATCACGGGGGAGCTGGGCGACCGCTACGACGAGATCCTCACGCCGGCCGCCCTGGAGTTTCTCGCCGAGCTGCACGACAGGTTCGCCGGCACCCGGCACGACCTGCTGGCCGCCCGGCTGCAGAGCCGGGTGCATGCCGCGAACGGCCGGGATCCGAGATTCCTGCCGGAGACGGCGCACATCCGGAACGACCCCACCTGGCGCGTCGCGGGCCCCGGGCCCGGCCTGCAGAACAGGCGGGTGGAGATCACCGGCCCGACCGATCGCAAGATGGCCATCAACGCACTCAACTCGGGTGCCAATGTGTGGCTGGCTGACCAGGAGGATGCGACCAGCCCCACCTGGGCGAACGTCATCGAGGGGCAGCTCACGCTGGCCGACGCCATCCGCGGCGCGCTCACGTACGACGGCCCAGACGGCAAGGCGTACCGGGTGACCGGCGCGCCGTCCGACCGGGTGGACGGTGCCCGGCCGGGGACGACACCGACCATCGTCATGCGGCCACGCGGCTGGCACCTGGTGGAGAAGAACCTCACTTTCGTCGACCGGGCCAACCGACGGATGCCGGCCTCCGGCAGTCTGGTGGACTTCGGCCTGTACGCGTTCCACAACGCCCACCGTCTGATCGATCAGGGCAGCGGGCCGTACTTCTACCTGCCCAAGCTGGAGAGCCACCTCGAGGCGCGGCTGTGGAACGACATCTTCAGCCACACCGAGGACCACCTGGACCTCGGCCACGGCAGCATCCGGGCCACCGTGCTGATCGAGACCATCCAGGCCGCGTTCGAGATGGAGGAGATCCTCTACGAGCTGCGCGACCACTGCGCGGGCCTGAACGCCGGGCGCTGGGACTACATCTTCAGCATCATCAAGACGTTCCGCGCCCGGGGCCGCCGGTTCGTGCTGCCCGACCGCCGGGAGATCACCATGACGGTGCCGTTCATGCGTTCGTACACCGAGCTGCTCGTGGCCACCTGTCACCGGCGCGGAGCGTACGCGATCGGCGGGATGAGCGCGTTCATCCCCAACCGGCGGGACCCGGCCGTGACCCAGCGGGCGCTCGAGCAGGTCGCCGCCGACAAGCGGCGCGAGGCCAGGGACGGCTTCGACGGCACCTGGGTGGCGCATCCGGACCTCATCCCCACCGCCAGGGCCGAATTCGACGCCGTGCTCGGGGACCGGCCCCACCAGCTGGAGCGGACCCGCGAGGACGTGCACGTCACCGCGGCCGACCTGCTGGATGTGGCGTCGGCCGGCGGCCAGATCACCGAAGCCGGGGTGCGCGACAACGTGCGCATCGCCCTCCGATACATCGAATCCTGGCTGCGAGGCGTGGGCGCGGCGGCCATCGACAACCTGATGGAGGACGCCGCCACGGCGGAGATCTCCCGGTCGCAGGTCTGGCAGTGGATCCACGAGAACTCTGCGCTCGCAGACGGCCGCCGGATCGACGCGGAGTGGGTCGCCGGGCTGGTCACAGAGGAGATGGCGGCGCTGCCGCGCACGCCGGGAGACCGCTTCGACGACGCGCTCGAGGTCTTCCGGGCTTCGGCGCTCGAGCCGGAGTTCCCGACCTTCCTCACCGTCGCCGCGTACGCCCGCTACCTCTAGTCGCCAGGCCTATCGGAACGGCCCCGCCGGCACCCCGGCAGGGTCGTTCCGGTGCGGTCGCGAGCGGCGTTTGCGTGCCGCCGGCCGGACTGTGAAGCTGGACCCATGATTGATTCACTGCCTGTCACGCCAGGCGCGCAGGCGCGAATTCGCCCGGCCGGACCCGGCGAGGCCGCCGCGCTCGCCGAGCTGGCCGCCGCCACCTTCCCGTTGGCCTGCCCGCCGCACACCAGTGCAGAGGCGATCGCCGATTTCATCCGCACCGTGCTCTCCACGGCCAACTTCGAGTCCTACCTGGCGGACCCCGATCGGCTCCTGCTCGTGGCCCACGACGGTACGGGCACCCTCACCGGTTACACGATGCTGGTCTTCGGCGAACCAACCGACGCGGATGCCGCCGCGGCGATCCGCATCCGCCCCACCGTCGAACTCAGCAAGTGCTACCTACGCTCAGAGGCGCACGGCACCGGAACCGCGGCGGCGCTGATGGCGGCTACGTTGACTGCCGCCCGCGAACGTGGCGCCGCCGGCTCGTGGCTGGGCGTGAACGAAGAGAACGACCGTGCCCTGCGGTTCTACGGCAAGCACGGCTATGAGCGGGTGGGAACCAAGCACTTCCTGGTCGGCACCCGCTACGAAGACGACTACGTCCTCGAGCGCGCCCTCTGACCCGCCGCCCCGGCCAACTGTTGCCGAAGCGGACTTCTGCGCCCGGCGCACCCTGAGTGTCAGCCTGTGGTGAGACAAATCATCGTTTCATCACGGGCCGGCAGAGGGCGGGGAAGAGGACATCCAAATGGAAATGTCAGAAGTCCAAACCCGGCTTACTCGGAAGCATCATTTCACGTCTGCTGAGCGCCTCGCGATTCTTGCGCAGTGGGAGCAGTACG
>Ga0247808_10001009_pt1 | contig 13646 bp, 11 predicted proteins | sample UWRJL089202R1_FD_179914 | JGI IMG/M metagenome (GOLD analysis project Ga0247808, IMG submission 179914) | Plant litter microbial communities from Arlington Agricultural Research Station in Wisconsin, United States - UWRJ-L089-202R-1 | ecosystem: Environmental > Terrestrial > Plant litter >... | reverse complement strand
GTACTTGATCTCACATACGAGTGACTTTGACGGTAAGCCTGTCGACTCCGCTCTCGACCGGTTCGAGGAACTCTTCAAGAAACTCAACCAGCTACTTTGAACGTTGGTGTTCCACGTGTTTCCCCGAGTTCCAGTGATGGATCGCATCACTCATGTGAAGAGCTTGGTTTCGCGTACTCAATCTCCTACATCGCCGCTATGCGCCGACCCCGCGGCCGTAAGGGGTAGCCCGCTTTGACCACGGCGCGGCCCACGGTCGCCTGAGCGACGCCGAGGCGCAGGCCGACCTCCATCAGTGTCAGTCCCTCCGCGTACAGGCGGCACGCGGTCTCCTGCTGAGTCTCATCGAGGCCACGCCGCCTTAGCGGGATCGAGCGTCGCCGCAGGTGCGCGATCGCGGTGGTGTGATGCACCCGGAACATTTCGGCGACCTCGTGCGTGCCCGCACCGGCTTGGTAGGCGGCCACCAGCTCATCCACTTGCGCGTTGGAGAGGAAAGTTTGAGGCATCCCAATCGACCGCACCAGCGGTCCCCGCTCATCCCGAATCCGAGGCTCACCCGGCCTACGGTCCTCCCCGTAGACTCCCTTGGATAGCCGGAAAGCCAGTGTTTTCGTGGCCGGGGGAAAGTTCTCAAACTGTCTACTCAGGTGCACTGTGTGATCAGTCGGGATGTCGCCGATGGTCGTGCGCAGGCGTCTCGCGTTGTACCAGTTGACCCATCCAGCGGTGATCCATTCGACGTCGTCGATCATGCGCAGCGGCCCGATCCGGAAGAGGTGAACCGTCGCGGATCGCTTCGTTCTTCAAGAACTCGATTGTCGATTCGGCGAGGGCGTTGTCATACGATACACGTCGTCGATGGAGCTGATTGACGCGACGATGTCTTCAAGGGCGAGGGTCTCGGCGAAAACACGCTCGTGAACTGAGAGCGGGCGTGGCTGTGATGGACGAGACCGTCCTCGGCGGGATGGCCGTCACGATCGCGTTGCCACAGGCCCATCCACAGTGCGGTAGTCACCAGCGGAGTCGTCTTCACGATCGCGGCGCGCCAGCCGAGGATTGCTCTAGCAGTCGACCACGAACGACACGAAGGTGCACATTCGGGGTTCCGGTCGGACCGCAAGCAGGTAAAAGTCGGCTGTCAATACTGATGTGCTGGTTAGGTCGTTCCTCCCTCGACTATGTGGACGTCGAATCGAGGATGGATCTCAGGTTCCCGGCCTTTGTCTAGAAGAGAGAGCAGTTGCTCAAGAGAGGCCCGTGTTGCTTCTTCGGCGTCGTAGCCCACCGTGGTGAGGGGAGGAGCAGTGAAGCGGGCAAGCGGAGTGTCGTCCATACCGATGAGCGCAAGGTCGTCGGGGATGCGCCACCCTCGTTCATGAGCCGCGAAAAGGAGCGCTGACGCGACTTCGTCGTTGTAGCAGCCCACAGCGAAGCCTGGTTCGCTCAAACTGTCGAGAGCCGCACGTGCACCCTGGACGGTGATGCTGAGATGAAGGATACGTGGTGCTTCGAGGCCCGCAGAAGCGCACTCTGCGGCGAACAGGGTCTCTCGAGGACCGCCGAAGGGATCGTTGCGCGTGTCCTGCAAATGGGCGAATGCCAGACGTCGGTAGCCGCGATCGATGAGATATCGGGCCTGGAACGCGCCGATCTGGGCATTGGAGTCTAAGGCGAGGGATTCGGTCGGCTCAAGAAGATCCACGCCTTGTCGTTCCACCACCAACCGCTGCGGCTCGGGGAGCCGCATCAATGAAATGATTGCCCGCGGTGAAAGCCCTTTGATCAGCCGATCGAGAGAGGCGGCGTCACTGCCGGCCAATCGGAGGACGAGTGTCAGGCCGCGCTTGGCCAACTCGTCGGTCAGAGATCCGTAGATGTCCTGTAGGTTGTGGCCGAACGTCGTGTTGGGGATGAGCGCGATCACGACGTCACTGGAGCCTCGCGCGAGAGTTCTCGCGGCGGAGGATGGTTCGTAACCTAGCTCGACGACGGCGCTGGCCACACGTGTACGTGTCTCTTCGGTGAAATAGTGAGCTCGTCCGTTGAGGATCTGGCTGACGGTGGATCGCGAGACCCCGGCTCGGTTCGCCACATCCTGGCTGGTTGGATTCATGGGGCCCTTCTTCGTTACGCTCCCCAGCGTAGTGACGCGCGTCAACTACCTTGCCGGAAAGTGTACGCTCCTAGGTTCTTTCAAAGTGTGCCGCGAACCGTCCTCGCTGCCCATGGCAGCGTGCGCGTGCGCCGGTAGATCGGAATCAGCGTCACGCGAGAACCATCGATTTCAAAATTTCTCTTGCAATTTGTCTTATTGTCACGCAACAATCGACGTTGACGCGCGTCAATTCACTCTCATTTCCCTCAACAGCACATGCGAGGAGACACGAGCTGTGGCGCAGTCTCCCTACCGACAAAGGAGTCCCAATGAAGAAGACCACCGTTGCTTTCCGCGCGGCGGCCGTAGCCTTGGCTGCGGCATTTGCTCTCGCTGCGTGCACAGGTCCGGAGGCGGCCCCCAGCGCCGATTCCGACCTCACGCTCTCCCTCTACATGCAGGCGCCCACCGCCGATCTCTCGGTCGGCAACTTCACGGGCGGCGATCCGACAGTTGTCTTCGCGATCTACGATCGCCTGGTCACGCAGGGTGTCGACGGGAAGATCCTCCCGTCGATAGCCGAATCGTGGGAGGCCTCCGAAAACAACACGGTCCTAACGTTCAAGATCCGCGAAGGGCAGAAGTTCTCCAATGGAGAGAAACTGGATGCAGCAGCTGTCGTGGCCTCGATCGAGGCGTCGCGGGTCGGCCCAGCAAGCTCCGCCCAGTTGGGCTCAATCTCCTCGGTCGAGGCGCCCGATGCGTCCACGGTCGTCATCCGTACGACCACTCCCGATGCTGGCCTGATCTATCAGCTGGCAGCTCCTGCCGGATTGATCGGTGCTCCGAGTCTGCTGGGCTCGGAGCAGTCCAGGCTCTCGCCGATCGGTTCTGGCGCGTACGTACTCGATAAAGAGGGCACGACCGTCGGCTCGTCCTACCGTTTGAGCCGTAATCCGGACTATTGGGACGTTGCCGAGTACCCCTACGCCACGATCAACATCTCGATCATCGCAGACCCGACGGCCGTGCAGAACGCCATGAAGACGGGACAGATCGACTTCGCCCTGCTGGGAGATCCGGCTCTCGCTACACAGTTCCCGGAGGGTGAGTTCACAACGGGGCAGAGCCTCCCCGCCGCTATCGGCGTGCTGATGCTGACGGACCGAGCCGGTACGGTAGTCCCCGCCCTCGCCGACGTTCGCGTCCGCCAGGCCATCAACCTCGCCATCGATCGCGACTCGATCGCAGAGAAGCTCACTCCGGGATCGGGTGTGGCGACGGCACAGATGGTCAGCCCGGTGGGGGATGCCTACGATCCGGAACTTGACGATGTCTACTCCTATGACGTCGACAAGGCGAAGTCGCTTATGGCCGAGGCTGGCTATGCGGACGGATTCAGTGTCACGATGCCGAGCACCGTTCTCTCCACAACCTTCGATGCGACCATCGCGCAGCAGCTTGCCGACATTGGGATCACCGTCACGTACGAGACCGTTCCGTTCCAGGACCTCTATGCCAAGCTCTACGCCGGCGCGTACGGCATGTTCTGGTTCTACAACGGGTACTCGGGCAGCGATGCCAAGGACATCTCACAGGTTCTGGCCGGTTCCTTCAACCCCGAGGCATCGACGACTCCGGAGCTCACAGCTCTACTGGATGCCGCCAATGCCGCACCCCTCGATGAGCAGGGCGCCGCGCTGCGCGCCGTGAACAAGTACTTCGTCGACGAGGCGTGGTTCGCCCCGGTGAATTCTGCAGCGGGCATCTGGGTCTCGTCGAAGGACGTGACCTACACGCCGCCGGTTTCGGTCGGCATCTCACTGCTGGCCTACCAGCCGGCGAACTGACCCAACCGACACCGGTGGGGGCGCGGGAACTTCGTTCCCGCGCCCCCTGGAGGCTCACATGATCACCTACATTCTGCGCAGACTTGGAGCCGGACTCGTCCTGGTCTTCATTGTCACCGCCATCACGTTCTTCCTCGTCCACGCCGCTGGGGTGCCCGTCGCCAACAACCTGGCAGGCCCGCAGGCGACAGCCGAGCAGATTGCCGCGATCAACGCGAAGCTCGGGCTCGACCGTCCCGTCCTCGAGCAGTACGTCACCTGGATCAGTGGCTTCTTCACCGGCGACCTTGGCCGCTCGTACTTCTCCAGCGAGCCCGTCGTTGATGCTATGGCGAGCCGGCTTCCGGTGACCCTCTCAGTCGTGGTCTTCGCCATGATCATCACTCTCGTGATCAGCGTCGTCCTCGGCGTTGCCGCCGCTGCTCGACGTGGGCCCCTCGATGTCGTGATCCAGACGATCGCGACGATCTCCAACGTCTTCCCGGGCATCATCCTTGGTATCGTCCTCGTCTTCATCTTCGCCATCACGCTTCGCTTGGTACCGGCCGTCGGATACACCCCGCCGACCGAATCGGTACCGAAGTGGCTCGCCTCGATCGTGCTTCCCGCGGTCGTACTGTCCATCGGCGGCATCGCCTCCCTGTCCGCACAGATCCGTGGCTCGATGATCGACGAGCTCGGTAAGGACTACATCCGCACGCTGCGCAGCCGCGGAGTGTCAGAACGGTCCATCCTCCTGCGTCACGCCCTGCGCAACGCGTCAGGCCCCGCTTTCACCACGTTCTCGCTGCTGTTCATCAGCCTTTTCGGCGCCGCGCTCTTCGTGGAGAAGATCTTCGCTCTTCCCGGATACGGCACCTTCGGCTTCACGGCCACGGTCCAAGGTGACCTACCGATCATGCTCGGCCTTACCCTCTTCGCCGTGTGCCTGGTCGTCGTCGTGAACCTGCTCGTCGATCTCGTAAGCGGCTGGCTCAACCCGAAAGCACGTGTCTCATGAGCACCACCAACGAACTCGACACCGTCGTTCTCGCCGAGGATCTCGATTCGCCGAAGCGCGCTGGCGCCTTCCGCCGTCTCCTGCGCAACCCGCTGGGCATCGGCGCACTGATCACTCTGACCGCCATCATCGTGCTGGGACAGTCGGCTCCACTGTTCGGCGTGCATGAACCTGCGTTCAGCTCGCTGGATGCCGTGAACGCGCCCATTGGGACGCCGGAATACCTCCTCGGCGGGGACCAGTACGGGCGCGACATCCTCGCACGACTCCTCTTCTCGATCAACGTGTCGCTGATCTCTGGCGCGATCGGCGCCGGGGTGTCGATAGTGATCGGCACGGTCTTCGGCCTTATCGCCGGCTACATCGGCCGCACCACCGACGCGGTTACCTCGTGGGTCTTCAACCTGTTGATGACCTTCCCTGCCCTCGTGCTTGTCTTGGTCCTCTACCCGGTCACCGGAGGGTCGTACCAGATCATGATGGTCATTTTCGGGATCTTCCTCGCACCGGGGACCTACCGGCTGGTGCGCAACATGGTGGTTGGCGTGCGCTCCGAGCTCTACGTCGACGCCGCGCGGGTCGCGGGACTCTCCAACCGGCGGATCCTGTCCCGCCATATCCTCTTCGTTGTACGTGGACCGATCATCATCTCCGTAGCATTCCTCGCCAGCAGCGCGATCGGGATCCAGGCGGGATTGGCCTTCCTCGGCCTGGGCTCCACCCTCGTGCCCAGCTTCGGCAGCATGACCGGCGACGCGTTCGCCAACATCTACCTGCACCCGGAACAACTCGTCTGGCCGTCCCTCCTCCTCGCTCTGCTGACCGGGTCGGTCATCCTGCTCGGGAACGCCTACCGAGACGCGTTGGCCGGTCCGCAGACGCCGGTGCGCCGGAAGAGGACCGCCCCGCCCCTCGCGCGGCGTGAGGGGGCGTCGAGCGCCGAGGCCACGACGCCGACAGCTGCCCTACTGTCGGTGCGAAATTTGCGGGTTCGCTACCCGCAGGCCGACGGTGGTGAGAAGTACGTCGTTGACGGAGTGTCGCTCGACGTCGCGCCGGGAGAGGTTGTCGGGCTGGTCGGTGAGTCCGGGTCGGGCAAGACCCAGACGGCGTTCTCCATCCTCGGCCTGCTGCCTCCCGAAGCCGGCGTCGAGGCTGACGTTCTCAGCCTGGCCGGGGAGTCCCTGCTAGGGGTGTCGCCCAAGGAGATGCGGCGTCTGCGCGGGGGTGTGGTCGCCTACATCCCGCAGGAACCGATGTCCAACCTCGACCCGTCCTACACGGTCGGCAACCAACTGGTCGAGGGTCTGCTTTCCTCGATGTCACGGAGGGAGGCAAAGCGGACCGTCCTCGAGCTCCTCGAACGCGTCGGTATTCGCGACCCCGACCGGGTCTTCGCCTCCTACCCGCACCAGATATCCGGCGGAATGGCGCAGCGTGTCCTGATCGCGGGCGCAGTGGCCAGCCGTCCGAAGCTGCTCATCGCCGACGAGCCGACGACCGCCCTCGACGTGACGGTGCAGGCCGAGATTCTCGACCTGCTGCGCAGTCTGCAGAACGAGTTCGGGATGGGCGTCCTCATGGTCACCCATAACTTCGGGGTCGTCGCCGACCTCTGCGACCGGGTCGTCGTCATGCGCGACGGACGTGCCGTGGAGACGGGCGCTGTGCGCGACATCTTCCACCACCCGTCCGAGGAGTACACCCGCGAACTCGTCGGCGCCATCCTCGACGAAGAGACCGTTCGCACCGACCCGGCCCCCGCCCCCGGAGCGCCGTCTGCCAAGGAGGCCACCCGATGAACGCTTTGCTCGAGATCTCCGACTTGCGCCTCCACTACCCTCGCGTGGGCCTTCGGGCCACACCGCCGGATGTGCTTCGAGGGGTCAGCCTGCAGATCGCCGCCGGCGAGACGTTGGGGCTCGTCGGAGAGTCCGGCTCGGGCAAAACAACGTTGGGCCGCGCCGTGCTTGGCCTGGCCGAGCCATCGGCAGGCACGATCCTGTTCGACGGCGCCGACATCACACATCTGAGCGCGAAGCGACGACGCCCTCTGGCCAAGGACATCCAGGTAATCTTCCAAGATCCCTACTCGTCGCTGAACCCTGCGATGCAGATCGCGGACATCCTCGCCGAGCCTCTCGTCGCCCAGGGCGCCACAGCCGCTGACGCGCGCGGATCGGTGCGGTCCCTCTTGGACAAGGTCGGACTTCCCGCAGACGCGGCACGCCGGTACCCGCGAGAGTTCAGCGGTGGACAGCGTCAGCGAGTGGCCATCGCCAGATCTCTCGCGCTCCAGCCCCGACTGATCGTCTGCGACGAGCCCGTCTCCGCGCTTGACCTCACCACGCAAGCGCGTGTCCTCGACCTTCTCGTCGACATTCAGCGCGAAACGGGAGTCGCCTACCTTTTCATCACCCATGACCTGCAGGTGGTGCGCCACGTGAGCCATCGCATCGCGGTGATGTACCAGGGGGAATTGGTCGAGACTGGATCCGCGGCCGAGGTCACGTCGAGCCCCCAGAACGAGTACACCCGGAGTCTGCTGCTCGCATCTCCGACGGCTGACCCCGATCGGCAGCGCGAACGACGGGAGCTGCGGAACGCTCTTCGCGCGAACGCCACCGACCTCGTGGCTCAATCCCGCTGAGTCAATACCGAGTTGCGTGTTCGGGTGCGAGCGAGCTTTGGTTCCTCTGAACGTTGCAGTCAGCGTGGCGTGAACTGAACGGCGAAGATCTCCGGTATCGAAGTGAGTGCGCAACTCACTTCGATACCGGCGGAGGTCAGCCGTTGAGCTCGCCGATCAAGACCAGCCGCCGGTTCGCCCAATACCGGATGCTCGAACTAGTCCCGCTTGACCCGTTCGCGTGGAGCTGCACCTAGAAGACGGACTCGCCACCGTCCGACGTCAGGATCGCGCCGTTGACATTCACGCTGTCGTCGCTGAGCAGGAACGTGATCGACGCCGCGAGGTTCTCGGGCAGAGCGATCGGGACCGGCGGCGAGAAGCTCTGCACACGCTCCGGACCGTAACCACCCGTGATGACCGGGCGCATACCGGTCAGCGTCCCACCCGGAGCAACGGCGTTCACCCTGATGCCGTCCGGCTCGTACATGAACGCCATGCTGCGGGTTACCCCGATCACCGCGTGCTTCGAAGCAGTGTATGCGAGCCCCGATGACGACCCGCGTAGCGCGGCCTCCGAAGCGACGTTCACGACCGTGCCCCATCCAGCATCCAGCATGAGAGGGATGACGGCGCGGGTGAGGCGTATCAAGCCGAAGACGTTGACGTCGAAGGTGCGCTCGAGCACAGCGTCGGTCACCTCGTGGATCGCACTGAAGTCGTCGGAGAGCCCTGCTACGTTGGCGAGGCAGTCGATTCTGCCCCCCGATGCCTCGACGATGCGGGCTATCCCGGTCTCATCCGTGATGTCGGCCGCCACGATCCGGATGTCGGCGTCCGGCAGGGACGCTGCGAACTCTGCGAGCTTGGCTTCGGAGAGATCGACTGCGATGACTGCTCCGCCTTCACGAGCGACACGGGAGGCGACCGCGCGACCGATTCCGGAGGCCGCGCCGGTGACGACGACGGTCCTGCCCGCGAAACGACCCGGTGTGACGGTCTCGATCCAGCCGGTGTCCTCGGCCCCGTCGTTCGCGTCGGCTATCTGGGAGAGCAGGTGCTCCGCGACACCCGGTGCGTCCGGCGAACCTGTCGCTTCGAGCATCCGGGCCAGGGGGAGGTTCTTCAGGACCGCCAGCGAGGCGGTGTCCATGCCGGCTTGCTCGGCGAACGCGGCGAAGGCCCGCGAGCCGGCGGGATGCTTCATCCAGGCTCCGATGGTGCTGTTCGCGGTGAGTGCGGTGTGTTCTTTCGTGTTCATGACGCTTCCCTAATTTTGATACTTCTGCCGATGGATCTTGTTGACTACCTGACGGGAATCCCTATTGATTTGAGCTCCATGTACTCCCGGAACCCTTCTTCGCCGTTGCGGCGTCCGATTCCGCTCTGCTTGTAACCGCCTAGAGGCGTGGAGACGCTGAAGTACGACCCTCCGTTTACCGACAGGCTGCCCGCCCGCAGGCGTCGAGCGACCGCCAGTGCGGCCTCGTCGTCGCCCCCGCTCACCTCGGCGGCGAGGCCGTAGATGGTGGAGTTCGCGATCTCGACAGCGTCATCGACTGTGTCGTAGGGAATCACGCAGAGGACTGGGCCGAAGATCTCTTCCTGAGCGACGTCCATGTCGGGGGTGACATCGACCAGAACTGTCGGCTCAATGTAATAGCCCTCGCGGCCGGCAAGAGCTCTGCCTCCGGTAAGTACGCGAGCGCCAGCGACGACACCCTCCTCGATGGCTCGGAGAATGCTATCGCGCTGCTTTGCGCTCACCTGTGGGCCCTGAAGCGTGGCGAGATCCCACACGTCGCCAACCGGGACCTGCTCGAACGTCGCTTTCAGAATTGTCTGGACTTCGTCGTAGCGACTGCGCGGCACTAGGAGGCGGGTGGAGAGTGTGCAGCCCTGGCCAGCATGAGAGCACACGACGGCGGCGCCCGGAACCACCGCCGGAAAATCGGCGTCGTCGAGGATGATGTGCGCCGACTTCCCTCCGAGCTCGAGGAACACCTTCTTCACGGTCTCCGCCGCAGCCGCGAGCACGCGCCGCCCCGTGACCGTCGAGCCGGTGATGGTGACCATGTCCACGCGGGAGTCTGTAGTGAGCAGTTCGGTGACATCGTGATCCCCAGTCGTGACCACCTGAAAGATTCCGGCAGGGATGTCGGTCTTTTCCGCGACCAGGCGTCCGAGCTCCAGACCGCTCCACGGAGTGAGTTGCGCGGGCTTCAGGATGACCGCATTCCCGGCCGCCAGTGCGGGCACCGACTCTGCGACGTTGAGATAGAAGGGGTAGTTCCACGGCGTGATCGCAGCTACCACTCCGGTGGCTTCGTAGCGCATGATCCTTCGAGATCGCGCACCCAGAAACTCGTGGGGCTCCGTTTCGTACTCATACTCGAAGCCGCGCGCCATCTCGGCCCAGTACTTGGATTCATCGATTGGCTGCTGCAGCTGTACCGCATACGTGAGGGCTATCGGGCTACCCGTTTCCGTGACGATAACCCGTCGGAGGTGCTCCTGCTCCTCGACGATCGCCTCGTGCAGCTGACGGAGGCAGCGGCTGCGGAACTCGGGATCGGTGGCCCACGTTCCCTCGTCGAACGCGCGACGGGCAGCACCAATTGCGCGCCTCATGTCGTCGGCTGTCGCGCTAGCCGCTGTGCCCGCTACCTTGCCGGTGCTGGGGTCGATGTTCAGCAGGGTGCCTCCGTCACTGGCGTCGACGAGTTCCCCATCGATCAGCAGTCGGCCCTCGCCTGAGAGTGGACCCTTGCCCGGAGCGGTCGATTCGGCTGGCCGAGGGGCGCTGGTCATGACTGTTTGTCCTTTTCGATGTCGTTGTGCTCCAGTGCGGCGAGGTCGGCGAGAGCGGCGGCGAATCCTTCACCGACGGCGGAGGCGTTGCCCCAACCCACGTAGTAGGCGAGGTGAAGGAGCGCTTCCTCGAGCTGGACGGGATCCAGTTCGTCGTTTCGGAGCGCGCCGAGCGTTTGGATGCGGATGAGGTCGGGTCTTCCCATCGCGGCGGTGGCACCAATGACGAGCAGGCGCCGGTCGCGGATGCTGAGGCCGGGCCGCGACCAGACTTCGGCGAACAGATGCTCGACGGTGTCGCGAAGGAACGGTCGCGGATCGTCATGAGGCAGTCGAACGGAGAATCCCGCGCCGTAGACGGCATCCATCATCTCAGAGCCCGCGACCCACGCCGCGGTGGCATCCGCGGCGGATTCGTCAGCGCTCATCGAGGATCAATTCGGCTGCACGCCAAGCCATTGCCATGGCCGGGGCGTTCAAATTTCCCGAGATCATCGCGGGCATCACCGACACATCGACCACGCGGAGGTTGTGGACTCCACGCACCCGCAGCCGTGAGTCGAGAGGGGCCGTCTCATCCGGCCCCATCGCAACCGCACCCGAGGCGTGGTACCCGGTGCCGCCGTATCGGAAGGCGGAGTTCAGGATTTCGTCATCACCCTCGACGACCTCGCCCGGTTGGATTTCGGCAGCAAGGAGCTCGGCGATGGGTGACTGGTGCACAATGTTGCGCATCGTGCGGAACAGAGCGATAGTGCTCGAGCGGTCGGCCTCCGTCGAGAGGTAGTTCGGGACGATGCGCGGGAGAGCCGATGGGTCGCTGGAGGTGATGTGGACCGATCCCTCACTGGTCGGTCGAGAGGTGAATCCGAGGATGGAGAGACCGGGTCGATTCTCGACCCCGATGCTCCCAGCGCCGATTCCCATCGTGTAGGGCGTCAGCAGAATCTGGGCATCGGGCCGGTCGAGTTCGGCCCGCGACTTGAAGAACGCCAGCATGTCGTAGGCGGGCGTCCCGATCGGACCACGGCGCGAGAGCATCCACCGCGCACCGCTCGCCGCCTGGCGGAGGGGTGAGGATAGGAGGCGGTTGTAGCCGACGTTCTTATTCAGGCGGACCTGAAGGGGGATGCATCGGTGCTCCCGCACGCCTTCACCCACCCGGTCGCTTGCAACACGGACGTCGACTCCCGCCGCTTTGAGCACGTCGGGAGAACCGATGCCTGAGAGCTCGAGCAATTGGGGCGAGGCGATGGAGCCGGCGGAGAGGATGACCTCACCTCGTGTGCGGAAATGGGTCGTGCGCTCCCCTACCAGAGCCTCCACGCCGACAGCGGTGTCCTTCTCGAAGAGGATCCTCGTTGCGCGCGCGCCGGTGCGCACCGTCACGTTCGGTCGCTTGAGTGCCGGGTGAAGAAATGCTCTCGCGGCGCTCACCCGGAGGCCGTTCCGGATGGTGGCGGGTGCATAGCCGATACGCTCGCCGTCGGATGAGTTCACGTCCAGGACCTTTTGCATGCCTAGAACGCCCGCGGCCGTCATCAGGGCCTCGTCTGTCGACTCGGTGTCGCTTCTGACACCCACGTCCAACGGACCGCCGACGCCGCGGAGCTCGGAACCGCCGAGCGAATGGTTCTCCATCGCCTTGTAGATGCGAAGCATCTCGTCCCAACCCCACCCAGGGTTTCCCAGCTCTTCGAGGTGGTCGTAGTCCGATCGGGCACCACGGTTGTAGACCATGCCGTTGATGGAGCTAGATCCGCCCATGACCTTTCCGCGAATCCACAGTTCTTGCTGGTCGTAAGGGCCGAAGGGCTCGGTCGGGTAATACCATGCGTACTTGGGGTTCTTGATCGTGAATGCGATCCCCTTCGGAATCGCGATCAGGGGGGAAGAGTCGCGCCCCCCGGCTTCGAGCACGAGAACTCTCGTTGCAGGATCTTCCGACAACCGGCTGGCGAGCACGCAGCCGGCTGAGCCGGCGCCGACGATGATGTAGTCGTAGGAGCCGTCAGTCATGAGGCAGCGCCATCCCCTTCGCAAGGATCATGCCCGCGTCCAAGCGTCTTCGAGGAACCGCCGCACCTCGGCGATCTGCTCACGATCTTCGGGAGCCTGCCCCATGAACATGCCATGGGGCGCTCCCTCCCACACGTGGAGCTCTGCGCGGACACCGGCGCGCAGGAGCTTGCGGTGCAGTCGCACGGTGTCTGAGAGCAGGAAGTCGCGTGTTCCCGCCGTCAGGATGGTCGGCGGGAAGTCGGCCGTGAAGGTACCGAACAACGGAGAGATGTACGGCTCGGTGAGCTCATGCCCGTCCCGGTAGAGCTCGAGCATGTTGTCGAATCGCCCCGGAAGAGAGAAGCTGTTCGTCGTCCAGGTATCACCCGCCATGGTGAAGTCGACGCACGGAGAGATGAGTGCCGCGGCGGCGGGGAGTGGCAGGCCTTCGTCGTGAGCCCGTAAGAGCAGCGCTGCCGTGAGATTGGCGCCCCCGGACTGTCCGCCGATCGCGATGTTCTCTGGCTTGTTCGTCCGCAGGAGTTCGCGGTAGGCCGCGATGCAATCGTCCAATCCCGCCGGGAAGGGGTTCTCGGGGAGCTCCCGGTAGTCCATCCCCCAGGTGCGCACTCCCATGTTTGCGGCGATGAGCTGAGTCGAGCGGCGAGCAGTGGCGCCGCCGCCCCAGGTGAACGCGCCGCCATGGATGTAGAGGAGGATACGCTCGTCCTCGCTGTCGATATCCTCCGGCTCGGCCTTGAAGAACTTCGCCCCGTCGACCTCCGCGGCTTCGACAGTCGCGATCGCGTCTGTCGCGACGGCTCCGGTGGTCGCGAGGGCCAGTGCTTCGACTGTCGCCGGATCGTCGGAGGCGGCTGCCTCGCCGAGGGCGCGCCATGCCTCCACGTCGTCGGGCGCCGGATCGGGCTGCTGGGGGAGCTGTGCTGCCCAGGACAGGACGCCCTGCGCCTCCGGACTGATGCTTGTGGGAACGGGGAAGCCGGTCATGGTCGATCTCCTGAGGTCGAAAGCGGTACATCGGTCGGCGTAATGGTGAGGATCGTGTCGAGTGACGTCGTTGACGAGGGGCCAATGCCGAGTTCGATGGTCGTCGCATCCTGTGTATCGGATCCGGTGGCCGCGCTCCAGTAGCGCAGTTGCTCCGGGCCGATCGGGAAGGAGACCGTGCGTTGCTCGCCGGGGCCGAGAGTGATGCGCTCGAATCCTTTGAGTTCACGAATCGGGCGGGATGAC
>Ga0247808_10001005_pt1 | contig 13664 bp, 14 predicted proteins | sample UWRJL089202R1_FD_179914 | JGI IMG/M metagenome (GOLD analysis project Ga0247808, IMG submission 179914) | Plant litter microbial communities from Arlington Agricultural Research Station in Wisconsin, United States - UWRJ-L089-202R-1 | ecosystem: Environmental > Terrestrial > Plant litter >... | reverse complement strand
TGCGCGACCTCGGCCGCATCGAGCTGCGCACCCACCTCGCCATGGCCTTCGAGGACGCCACCCTGTTCTCCGCCTCGGTGCGCGACAACGTGCTGCTCGGGCGCCCGGAGTCCACCGAGGAGGAGCTGGCGGCCGCGCTGCAGATCGCCCAGGCCGGCTTCGTCTACGACCTGCCGCTCGGGCTCGACACCCTCGTCGGCGAGGAGGGGCTGAGCCTGTCCGGCGGCCAGCGCCAGCGGCTGGCACTCGCCAGGGCGGTGGCTGCGAAGCCATCCGTTCTCGTTCTCGACGACCCCCTGTCCGCGCTCGACGTCGACACGGAGGCGCTGGTGGAGAACGCGCTGCGCTCCGCCCTCGCCACCACCACCGCGCTCATCGTGGCGCACCGCCCCTCCACGGTCACACTCGCCGACCGGGTGGCGCTGCTCGAGAACGGGCGCATCACGGCCGTCGGCACGCACTCGCGGCTGCTGGCCGAGAACGACCACTACCGCTTCGTCATCTCGTCTCTCGAAGACGAGGAGAAGCGGGAACGAGCGGATGCGCGGCTGGACGAGACGTCCGTCCAGGAGCAGGCAGCGACGACAGACCAGGAGGTGGGAGCGTGAGCATGGAATCCGTGCAGGGTGTTCGCGGCGAGGAGCGCAACGACCTGAGCAAGGCCGAGAGCGCTCAGGTGCGCGACCGCTCGCTGCGCCTGCTCGGCTCGCTGCTGCGGCCGGAGCGCGCCCGCGTCGTGCTGACGATGGCCGTGGTGATCGTGAGCACGCTCGCCCAGGTGGCCGGCCCCGCGCTCGTCGCCTACGGCATCGACCGCGGACTCCCCGCGCTGCTGAACCAGGACTGGTTCCCGCTTGGCGCCACCGTGGTGGTCTACCTCGCGGCCGGCGTCGTCGGCGCCGGGCTGATCGCCTGGTACACGGTGCTCACCGCGAAGGTCAGCCAGGCGATCCTGTTCGACCTGCGCACCCGCGTGTTCCTGCACACCCAGCAGCTGAGCCTCGAGTTCCACGAGAGCTACACCTCCGGGCGCATCATCTCGCGCCAGACCAGCGACCTCGATTCGATCAAGGAGCTGCTCGACTCCGGTGTCAACCAGCTGGTGCAGGGCGCGCTCTACATGGTGTTCGTCGCCGTCGCGATGTTCTTCGTCGACGGCGTGAGCGGGCTCATCCTGCTCGGCGCGCTCGTCCCGCTCGCCTTCCTCACACGGTGGTTCCAGAAGCGCTCGCAGCAGCTGTTCCGTCGCACCCGCGTGGCATCCGCTCGACTGATCGTGCAGTTCGTCGAGACGATGACCGGCATCCGCGCGGTGAAGGCCTTCCGCAAGGAGAAGCGCAACGAGAAGGAGTTCGGCGACCTGGTCGAGAACAACCGCTCGGTCAACGCGAAGGTGATCCAGCTGTTCGGCGTCTTCGACCCGGGGCTGGTGCTGATCGGCAACGTGGCGCTCGCCGTGGTGCTCGTGGCCGGCGGCCTGCGCGTGGCCGAGGGCAGCCTCGCGATCGGCGCGCTGCTCGCGGCGCTGCTCTACACGCGGCAGTTCTTCGCGCCCGCGCAGGAGATGGCGATGTTCTACAACAGCTACCAGTCGGCGGCGGCCGCGCTGGAGAAGATCTCCGGCGTGCTCGAGGAGAAGCCCGGCGTGCCCGACCCGGTCACCCCGGTCGACCTCTACAGCGCGAACGGCGCCGTCGACTTCGAGGGCGTGGAGTTCGCGTACACGAAGGACAGGGTGATCCTGCCCGAGTTCGACCTCTCGATCCCGGCCGGACAGACGATCGCGCTCGTCGGGTCGACCGGGGCCGGCAAGTCGACGCTCGCCAAGCTGATGGCGCGCTTCTACGACCCGAGCTCCGGACGGGTGACGCTCGACGGCGTCGACCTGCGCGACCTGCACCCGAAAGACCTCAGGCGCGCGATCGTGATGGTGACGCAGGAGGCCTACCTCTTCTCCGGAACGGTCGCCGAGAACATCGCGCTCGGAAAACCGGATGCGACGCGCGAGGAGGTCGTGCGGGCCGCCAAGGCGGTGGGTGCGCACGAGTTCATCGAGTCGCTGCCCGGCGGCTACGACACCGACGTGAACAAGCGCGGCGGGCGGGTGTCGGCAGGCCAGCGCCAGCTGCTCTCGTTCGCGCGGGCCTTCCTCGCCGACCCGGTGGTGCTCATCCTCGACGAGGCCACGGCGTCGCTCGACATCCCGAGCGAGCGGCTCGTGCAGGAGGGCCTCACCACCCTGCTCGCCGACCGCACCGCGATCATCATCGCGCACCGGCTCTCCACGGTGGCGATCGCGGACCGCGTGCTGGTGATGGAGCACGGGCGCATCGTGGAGGACGGCACGCCGCGCGACCTGATCGCGGGCACCGGGCGTTTCGCGCAGCTGCACGCGGCCTGGCGGGAGTCGCTGGTCTAGCGGTTCCCGCCGCGCCGCCCCCGCTGATTGAGTAGCAGGCGAGCGAAGCGAGTCCGCGGATCGAAACCGCTACGCGCCGCCGCCGAGCAGCGAGTTCAGGCGGTCCAGCCCGGCACCGGGGAGCAGCTGCGCGGGCAGGGTGACGCGGGGGATGCCGCGGCGTCCGGTGATCTCGACGAACTGGCCCCGCCGCCGGGCGCGCAGGTAGGTCGAATAGGGCAGCTCGGAGGAGTTGACCGGTCCGCGCAGGCGCAGCGCATCTGCGCCGAATCCCAGCTCGTAGATCGAGCCGACGGGGATGAGGCGGCGCAGCTGGGCCCGCAGCAGCGAGAACGATCCGAAGACCGCCAGAGCGGCGAATCCGAGGAAGAATGCCGCCGCGGCGAAGATCGGCGCTATCTCGGCGAAGGGAATGTTGCCCGTGACCGCGAGGAGGAGACCGATCAGGCCGATCAGCAGCGCCAGGCCCCCGATGAGCAGGAGGAACCCCACGACGACGACCATGGCGCCTCGCGTGTACAGGCGCACTGTCGACGATCGAGCGAGTCGGCTCGCATAGCCGGTGTCAGTGACGTAGATCCATTCGAATCCCTCCGCAGGTCCGCCGGGGAGGGCCTTCGCAGCGGGGGCGGCGCCGGGGTCTGCCACGGCGGCTACCAGCTGGTCGAAGTCGCTGCCGGGGAAGAGCTCGGCGGGCAGGAGGACGCTTTGTCGCAGGGAGCGCAGGCGCAGCAGCACGAAGTCGCCGCGCCGTCGCGCCCGGTTGTAGGTGCTGTACGGGACATCGCTCGAGACCGGGCCGATTGCGATGTTCATGCTGTTGTCGCCGAGGGTGGCGGAGTACCGCGTGCCAAGCGGGGAGGTACGTTCGGCAATCCGCGCGCTCCAGAGGAGGAGGCCCAGGCAGACCAGCACGATGAAGACCAGGAACGCGGCCAGCGCGATCGCCCAGCCGAACCCCTCGCCGCCGAGCCGCACGACCCCGACCCCGAGCATGATGTAGACGAGTGCGACGGGTATCCAGGTCCAGCTGCTCAGGCCGGACAGCAGCTGCGCCCGGGCCAGCCGCATTGTGAAGCCGGGACCGGTGACATACTCGCGGGTTTCAGGATTGCTCACGTCCTCACCCTAGGGGAAGGCGTCCGTTGACGGGCCTCAGCCGCGGAAGGCGTAGGTCGTGCCGTCCTTCTCGAACACGCCCCAGTCGCCGCAGAGCAGGCCGTCCGCCGGCACGTCCGTCGGCCACCACCGCGCGCGCAGCGGGGGATCCTCGCTGAAGGACCCGGGCTGGCAGCCGTCGCCGAGCGGCTCGCTCGGGCTCTCGTAGCTCACGACCGAGCCGGAGCCGTCGGTCTGCGCCCGGATGCGCAGGTTCTCCGCGTCGGGCGGGATGAAGCTCGAGGGAACGAAGGCCTGATCCCCGCGCTGCGGGGCGTCCGCGTAGCTGTCGAAGCTGAGCTCCTTCTCGTTCGAGTCGAGGCCGAGCATCGAGCACCCCGCGAGAGCGCAGCCGGCGGCGATGGCGAGCCCGGCGAGGGCGACGGAGCGGCGCTGTCGTGTCATTCCCCCAGACAACGGCAGGAGGCCGCGGCGCGCGTCAGTCCGGCGGATGATCCCGGTTCGACCAGGGGAGGATCAGCCGCGGTGCCGCGCAGCCGCGAGGTCGACGCGGAAGACGCCGTTCGCCCACGTCACCGGGGTGTTCTCCGCCCGGTAGTACTCGAGTGCGCGCTGCTCGTGGTCGACGGCGGGGTGCCCGCTCGCGCGGATCACGCGCCACCAGGCGACCTCCGACCCGTAGTGCGACATCACCGTTCCCACGGCGCGCGCCGCGCGGGTGCCGAGCGCGGCCGCCACATCGCCGTAGGTCATCACCTTGCCCTCGGGGATCGACTCGACCACCTCGAGCACCCGGGACACGAAGTCGTCGCCGGACTGCATCACGGAGCCCGGCGACTAGAGCGCCAGCGCGCCGATGTGCTCGCCGTACTGCGTCTCGCCGATGACCACGAATCCCACCGCGAGGAAGAACTCCTCTGGCCCTTCCTCACCCGGCTCCCAGATCACCGTGAGGCGCTCCGATCCCCGGGCTCGCGCCTCATCCGCTACGGCCCACACGGCGAACTTGCCGACGCCGCTGCCCTGCGCGTCGGCGGAGACGTTGATGCGCCAGATGCAGCTGCGGAACTCCTCCATGGGGTTGTCCGGGTCGAAGTTGCCGCGCACGAAGCCCACCACGGTGTCGCCGTCGAGCACAACGCGCGGCCAGGTGGTCAGCGGGTCGATGTAGGCGTCCGCGATGGCGTACGAGGTGGGGGTGACGAACTGCTCCTGCCCGGGTCGCAGGGTGAGGTTGTTCGCGGCCACGATGTTCTTGGCCGACAACTCTTCAAGTCTGTACTCAGGCATGCGAACAATCTAACCCCAGCCGCCTGAGCACCGCAGCAATTTGTTACGCTCCCCGGATGAGCGACGACGACGTCACGAACCCCCTACCAGCCCCGCGCACCGCGATCGTCACGGGCGCCGCCCGCGGAATCGGCGCGGCGACCGCCATCCGTCTGGCCGGTGCCGGGCACCGCGTCGCCGTGCTCGACCTGCGCGAGGAGGACACCGCCGAGACCGTGGCCGAGATCCGGGCGGCGGGCGGTGAGGCTGTGGGAATCGGGGCGGATGTCGCGGACTCGGCCGCGGGCGCCGCCGCCGTCGAGCGTGTCGCCGCCTCGCTCGGGGCGCCGACGATCCTCGTGAACAACGCGGGGATCCTGCGCGACAACCTGCTGTTCCGGATGAGCGACGGCGACTGGGACTCTGTGATCGGCGTGCACCTGCGCGGCGCCTTCGTGATGAGCCGCGCGGTGCAGGCGCACCAGGTCGCCGCGGGCTGGGGTCGGGTCGTCAACCTGTCGAGCACCTCCGCGCTCGGCAATCGCGGGCAGGCCAACTACGCGGCGGCGAAGGCGGGCATCCAGGGCTTCACCAAGACGCTCGCGATCGAGCTCGGGCCGTTCGGGGTGACCGTGAACGCGGTCGCACCCGGCTTCATCGCCACCGAGATGCTGCGCGGCACCGCCGAGCGGCTGGGCGTGACCCTCGAGGAGTTCCTCGCCGGCGCTGCGAAGGAGATCCCGGTGCGGCGCACCGGTCTTCCAGCGGATGTCGCGGCCGCCGTCGCCTTCTTCGCCAGCGAGGAGGCGTCGTTCGTGTCGGGCCAGGTGCTCTACGTGGCGGGCGGCCCCAAGGCCTAACTGTCTCGATGTCGAGATACTTATGCGAGGTAGGCTGGTAGGCGCACACCGCCCGACTCATCAATGAGGAGATTCGCTTGTCCAAGATCAAGGTAGAAGGCACCGTCGTCGAACTCGACGGCGACGAGATGACGCGCATTATCTGGCAGGCGATCAAGGACACCCTGATCCACCCGTACCTCGACATCAACCTCGAGTACTACGACCTCGGCATCGAGCACCGCGACGCCACCGACGACCAGGTCACCATCGACGCGGCCCACGCCATCCAGAAGCACGGCGTCGGCGTCAAGTGCGCCACCATCACCCCCGACGAGGACCGCGTCGTGGAGTTCGGCCTGAAGAAGATGTGGAAGAGCCCGAACGGCACCATCCGCAACATCCTCGGCGGCGTCATCTTCCGCGAGCCGATCATCATCTCGAACATCCCGCGCCTGGTGCCGGGCTGGAACAAGCCGATCATCATCGGCCGCCACGCCTTCGGCGACCAGTACCGCGCCACCGACTTCGTCTTCAAGGGCAAGGGCAAGCTCACCGTCGAGTTCACCCCAGAAGACGGCTCCGAGCCGATGAAGTTCGAGGTCTACGACGCCCCCGACGACGGCATCGCCCAGGTGCAGTACAACCAGGACGCCTCGATCCGCGACTTCGCGCGCAGCTCGCTCAACTACGGCCTGACCCGCAACTACCCGGTGTACCTCTCGACGAAGAACACGATCCTCAAGGCCTACGACGGCCGCTTCAAGGACATCTTCGAGGAGATCTTCCAGGCCGAGTTCAAGGAGCGCTTCGACGCCGCCGGACTGACCTACGAGCACCGCCTCATCGACGACATGGTGGCATCCGCCATGAAGTGGGAGGGCGGCTACGTCTGGGCCTGCAAGAACTACGACGGCGACGTGCAGAGCGACACCGTGGCCCAGGGCTTCGGCTCGCTCGGCCTGATGACCTCCGTGCTGTCCGTGCCCGACGGATCGGTCGTCGAGGCCGAGGCCGCGCACGGCACGGTCACGCGCCACTACCGCCAGCACCAGGCCGGAAAGCCGACGTCGACCAACCCGATCGCGTCGATCTACGCCTGGACCCGCGGGCTCTCGCACCGCGCCAAGCTCGACGACAACCCGGCGCTCGCCGAGTTCGCCGCGACGCTGGAGGACGTGGTCATCAAGAGCGTCGAGGCCGGTCACATGACCAAGGACCTCGCACTGCTCGTCGGACCGGACCAGAAGTGGGAGACCACCGAGGAGTTCCTCGACACGCTCGACAAGAACCTGGCCGCGCGCCTGGCGTAGCCCGCAGCACCGTAGAACGCCCCCGCCGGTACCGGCGGGGGCGTTCTACGTTGCGGGGTGTGCGCGTGCCCGGGACGACTGCGGCCCGGCGGGCACGCGCAGCCGTCCCGACCGCGCGCAGGCGCGGCATGCGAGGCGGCGGATGGTGTGCGCGCAGGCGGGGGGCGTGCGCGGCCGGGCGCCCGGCCGCGCACGCCTCGCGGGGCCGCGCACACCACCCGGCCCGCGACTACGCCGTGGCGACGACCCCGGTGAACTCCGAGGGCTGGATGATGACCCAGCCCGGGCCGTGGAAGGCGTACTGGAAGGCCTCGCCCGAGCCGCGGCCGATGAAGGCGCCGGCGGTGAGGGAGCTCTTGATGCTCGGCTGCAGGTTGCTCGACCAGGCGACCGTGGCGTTGATGTCGGTGAACGTCGGCTGCTGCGAGCAGTCCAGGATCACCGGCGGGCCCTGCGAGGTGAGCGCGGCGAGGCCGTGGCCGCCGACGGTGGTGTTCCAGAAGCCGCCGGCCATCATGCTCGCGCCCTTGAGGCGGGTGAGGTCGTAGTGCAGGTCGGCCTGGAAGGCGAGCAGGTTGCTGCCGTTCACGGTGATCGCGTCGCCCTCGAGCTGCAGCAGGTGGATGTTCGCCCGGTTGTGCGCGAAGAAGACGTCGCCGTTGCCGGCGACCCGCATCAGCGGCTGGTCGTCGCTGGAGACGAGCTTGCGCAGCATCTGCCCCGCATCGCGCGAGCCCTCGTGCTTGAACTCGACCTGCCCCTGGTACGCGATCATCGCGCCCTTGCGGGTGATCAGGTCGCGTCCGGGCAGAATGCGCGAGCGCAGCGTGTACGGATTCTGGAGGGTCATGATCTCGTCGGACTCGACCTCGCTGTTGGCCTGGTCGAAGATGGTGGAACGCACGGCGGGGTCCTATCCGGTAGAGGGGCGAAGGGCACTGCCCGCCCAGCCTACGACAGAGCGAGAATCACTCGCCTAATTTCGCGGCGCATCCGCTCACGACAGCCCGGCGACCAGGTTGATGGTGGTGGCGAGGATGACCGACCCGAACAAGAACGAGAGCAGCGCGTGCCCCAGCGCCGCGCTGCGGATGCTGTGCGTCGTGATGCTCGTGTCGGAGACCTGGTAGGTCATGCCGAGGGTGAACGACAGGTAGGCGAAGTCCGTGTAGCGCGGGTCCTCACGCTGGTTGAAGTCGATGCCGGCGCCGGCGGCGTAGTAGAGGCTCGCGTAGCGGAGCGCGTAGAGGGTGTGCAGCAGCACCCACGACAGCGCCACACTCACCACCGCGAGGCCCGCGATCGCGGCCCTCGTGGTGCCGGAGGCGTCGGACGCCGCGACGAGCACGAAGCCGACCGACACGAGGCTCGCGACGCTGAGCAGCAGCACGAGCGTGTCGCCCACGCCGCGCTCCGGGTCCTCGCGGCTCGCATGCGCCCTCGTCTGCGCGGCGTCGAAGCGCAGCGTCGCCGCCCAGACGCTGCCGGTATAGACGAGCGCGGCGACCGCCCAGCCCACCGTGGCCGCGAACTGCCACGACCAGAGGGAGCCGGTGGCGACCGCCGCGACCGTTCCGGCGGCGAGCATCGTGACGATCCGCATGGCGGTGAGGTGGCGGCGCATTCCTGTGATTATGCCGTCGAAGCACCGGGGCCGCGGGCGTAGGGTCGAAGGATGATCATCACCGTCACCGGAGCCGCCGGACAGATCGGCTACGCCCTCCTCTTCCGCATCGCCTCGGGCGCCATGTTCGGCCGGGACACCCCGGTGAGCCTGCGCCTGCTCGAGCTGCCGCAGGCCGTTGCCGCGGCGGAGGGTGTCGCCATGGAGCTCGACGACTGCGCCTTCCCGCTGCTGCGGTCGATCGACATCAGCGACGACCCCGTGGTCGCCTTCGACCGCGCGAACGTGGCGCTGCTCGTCGGCTCGCGCCCCCGCACCGCCGACATGGAGCGCAGCGACCTGCTCTCGGCGAACGGCGCCATCTTCGCGCCGCAGGGCGCCGCGATCAACGCCGCAGCGGCGGACGACGTGCGCGTGCTCGTGGTGGGCAACCCGGCCAACACGAACGCGCTCATCGCCAGCGCGCACGCCCCCGACGTTCCGGCCGAACGGTTCACCGCGATGACGCGACTCGACCACAACCGGGCCGTGGCGCAGCTCGCGAAGGCGACCCGCGCATCCGTCTCGTCGATCTCGCGCCTCACCATCTGGGGCAACCACTCCTCGACGCAGTACCCCGACCTCTCGCACACGCTGATCGACGGCGCGCCGGTGCGGGTCGAGCGCGAGTGGCAGACCGGGACGTTCATCCCCACCGTGGCGAAGCGCGGCGCCGCGATCATCGCCGCCCGGGGCTCGTCGTCGGCCGCGTCCGCCGCGAACGCGGCCGTGGAGCACATGCACGACTGGGTGCTCGGCACCCCAGAGAACGACTGGACGTCGGCGGCCGTGGTCTCCCGCGGCGAGTACGGGGTGCCGGAGGGCCTGATCAGCTCCTTCCCGGTCGTCTCCGACGGCGACGGCTACAGCATCGTGGAGGGTCTCGAGATCGACGACTTCTCGCGCGGGCGCATCGACGCCTCCGCCGCGGAGCTGGTCGAGGAGCGCGCAGCGGTCGAGGCGCTCGGGCTGCTCTAGTTAGGCTTGAGGGGCGAAGAATCGACCCTCGCGGTGCGCCCCGAGGTCGATTGCCCGCCCCTCTCCTCTCGAAAGGCACTCATGACGATCCGCGCGGCGGCAGACGGTTCAGCGCTCGGCAATCCGGGCCCGGCGGGCTGGGCCTGGTACGTCGACGACGACTGCTGGGCGGCCGGCGGGTGGAAGCACGCCACGAACAACCAGGGCGAGCTGATGGCGGTGCTGCAGTTCTTCAAAGCCACCGCGCACCTCGACGACGACCTGCTGATCCTCTGCGACAGCCAGTACGTGATCAACTGCATCTCGAAGTGGATGCCGGGCTGGAAGCGCAAGGGCTGGCGCAAGGCCGACGGCAAGCCGGTGATGAACGTCGAGCTGCTCAAGGAGATCGACGAGGCGATCGTCGGTCGCACGTACCGCTTCGAATGGGTGAAGGGGCACGCCAACCACCCGCTCAACGAGGCAGCGGATGCGCGGGCTCGGGCGGCTTCCGAGTCGTTCGCGCGCGGGCGGCCCGTACCCGCCGGCCCCGGCTGGGTGCGTCACGGAGACGCCGAGGCCGCGGCGCCCGCCGTCGCGTGGACACCGGTGGCGGAGCCCGTCGCTCAGGCGGCCCCGTCGCTGTTCTCCTTCGACGACGACGACGTCGTCGACGAGGCCGATGTCGCCCGCGAGCAGCCCGCGCAGACCGTCCCCGTGACCGCGCACCTCGACGACGCTCAGCTGGAGCGGCTGCGCGCAGCAGCGACCCGAGCGGGCATCAGCGTCGAGCAGGCGCTCGCGAACCTGGTCTAGCGAGCGAACCCGACCGGCCCGCCCGCTCGATCAGAGGACTACGGGCAGGTCTCGCCGATCGCCGCGATGGCGGTCTGCACCTTCTCGGCGGATGCCTGGATGGCGGTCGAGTCGACGCTGGCCGGGTCGTCCGCGTAGTCGTGGATCTGCTCGTCGAACTCGGTGAGCGCGGTGGTCGCGTCGTCGGCGAGGTTCTTGACCTCGGTGTTGTCCACGTCTGCGGAGGACTTCTCGAAGGCCTCGGTGAGGGTGGTCACGGCGTCGGCCGCGGCCTGCGGGTCGGTCGCCAGGTCGCTCAGACCGGACTGCAGCTCGCTGGTGGTCGACTCGACGCCGGTCTTGAGGATGTCGCAGGCCTGCTCTGTCGTCTGTGCGGACGCGGCGGGCGCGCCGGCCGAGCATCCGGTGAGAACGAGCGCGGCGAAGGCGAGGCCGGCGAAGGCGGTGGTGCGGCGTGAAGTGGCCACGGTACTCCTTGGGGTCTACGAGGCCGAATTGCCTGCCGTCCAACCTATCGACCGTAGCTGAGTACCCCCAAATCGCGCCGTTCTAGTACCCGCTGAAGTAGTCCGCGGTGATGCGCCTCACGCCGCGGGCCCGCAGGGCCGAGCGGATGTCCGCCACCATCCCGGGGGGACCGGAGACGAAGGCGTGCCGGGAGCCGAGCGCCGGCACCGCGGACTCGAGCAGCTCGCCGGTGATGCGGCCGCTCCCCGCCCAGGTCCAGGTGGCCGGGAGGTCGTCGGGCAGCGAGGGGCTCACCAGCACCACCGGCACGCCGGAGCGCGCCAGCAGGTCGGAGTAGCCGAGCTCCTCGTTGTCGCGCACGGCGTAGACCACCACCACGTCGCGGGTCCTGCCGAGCTCGTGGTCGTGTGCGAGCTGGCTGGCGAAGGGCGTGATGCCGATGCCGCCTGCCACGAGCACGATCGGCGCCGCGGTGTCGCGCGGCAGGGTGAAGTCGCCGCCGACGCCGGTGGCGCGCACCCGCGCGCCGGGCTCCAGCTCGAGGAACGCGCGCTTGAAGGTGCTCGGCTTCTCGGGCACCGACAGCGCCACCGTCAGCGGCCCGTCGGCCGTCGGCGGGGAGGAGATGCTGAAGATGCGCCGGCTGCCGCGGAAGTCGGCCTTGGCGTGCGGCACGGTGACCTCGAGGTATTGGCCCGCGCTGAACGCCACCGGGCGCGAGGGCGCGAACGACAGCTCCCAGGCGGTGGGCGTGAGCTGGCGCTTCCCGAGAAACTCCAGGCGGATGCCGCGGCGCTGGCCGAACACGAAGGCGACGACGTTGCCCAGCACGAGCGCCAGCTCGGGCGTGCTGAACAGCGGGCCGAGGTGGATGGACGGGAGCGCGAACAGCACGGCGACGATCGCCGCGACCGTGAGCTGCTGCCAGCGGCGCGGGGGCAGGGTGAGCGGCTCGCTGAGCATAAACCCGACGAAGAACACGATCGGGAAGGAGGTGAACGCGAGGGCGAGTGCGCCGCCGAGGTCCATGCCGGATCCGTCGCCGAGCAGCCGCACCACCACGATGGTGGTGGCGATCGCCACGAAGACGAGCCCCATCGGCAGGCGCCTCGAGCGGTAGAGGATGAGGAATGCACCGACGGCGGTGAACGGCAGCAGCACCCCGGTGGCCACCCACCAGACCGCGAAGTTGAGTCCGAGCAGCGACACCACGACCGCGCCGATGGCCGCCGGGTTGAAGATGTGCCTGCCGCGGATCGCCAGCAGGTACTTCGACGCGCTCGCGATCGTGCCGGCCAGGGCCACACTGAGCAGGTCGTCGACCGCCGAACTGGGGTAGAACAGGAAGAACAGCAGGAACCCGGTGATCAGCGACGACTCCGGGTGCGGCCTCACGCGGAAGAGCAGCGCGAACAGCCAGCTGGTGACGACCGTCGAACCCACCGCGACGACGGCGCTGGCCAGGAGGTCGGCGGTGTTGAAGGCGAGCTGCCCGGCGAGGGACAGCAGGAGCGCCGCCGCGGTGGTCACTGCGAGCCACACCAGCACCATGCGGTACATCGTGACCTTGCCGGTGAAGCGGTCGAGCTGGCGTCTCATACGAAGAGGTCTCCATTCAGGGTGGGCGAGCTGTCTACCCGGCCGTCGGCGAACATCCGCACATAGTCGAAGGCGAATTCTCTGGCGAGCACGGCGGGCTCGGTGACGAAGAGCGCGGTGGCGAGGCCGTCGGCCTCGAGCCCGGTGGCGGCGACCGCCCAGGTGGCGATCACGGAGCGCACCGGCAGGCCGGTGGTCGCGTCGATGATGTGGTGCAGGCCGTCGCCCCAGCTGCGCCGGTTCGAGGCGGATGCGCAGAGCGCGCCGTTCGCGATGCTCACGACCCCGATAGCCCGGCTGGCATCGAGCGGATGCTCCAGCCCGACCCGCAGGGGGACGTCGCCCCGGTGCACGATGTCGCCGCTCGCGTCGATGACGAAGCCGGTGACGCCGCCCGCGGCCAGCACCCCGCCGACGATGTCGACGAGGTAGCCCTTGCCCGCGGCCCCGACGTCGAGCACCACGGGGCGCACGACGTCGAGCTCGTGGCCGTCCCAGGCCACGGCGTCCTCCCAGCGCGGGACGGCGGCGCGCTCGGGGGCCGCGCGCAGGCTGTAGGAGCGGTCGTATCCCATGCTCTCGAGGGCGCGGCCGACGAGCGGGCTGACCGCGGCGTCCGTCGCCTCGTAGAGCCTGCGGTACAGCTCGAAGAGCGGCGCGGCGTCGTCGGGGAAGGCGTAGCGTCCCGGCGTCGTCGCGATGCGGGCGACGAGCGAGTCCTCGCGGAATCGCGAGTAGGTGCGGTCGAAGGCCTCGACGCGGGCGTTCACCCCTTCGACGAGATCGGCGGGCAGCGGCAGCTCGGTGTCGATCTGCCAGCGCGTTCCGATCGCGTCGAAGGAGTGGGTTGCGCGGCCGGGGCTAACTGGCAGCGTCGGCCTTGATCGCGTCGATGGCGTCGTTGAAGCCCGCGCTGGTGAGTGAGGAGCCGGCGACCTTGTCGACCGAGATATCGTCGATGCTCTTGCCCACGACTACCGCGGCGATGCCGTCGGAGAACTCGCCCTGGTAGCGCTTCGAGTTGGGGTTGTCGCCGTCGCCGACCGCCTCGACCTCGGTGATGATGCCGTCGGCGAGGGTCACGGTGACCTCGACGGTCTCGGTGCCGCCGGGCGAGGTGTAGTCGGCGCTCTCGGTGTAGGTGCCGTCGGTGTAGCTGCCGGCGGTGGCGGCGTCCGAGCTGTCCGGTGCGGCGGACTCCG
>Ga0247808_10001002_pt1 | contig 13679 bp, 15 predicted proteins | sample UWRJL089202R1_FD_179914 | JGI IMG/M metagenome (GOLD analysis project Ga0247808, IMG submission 179914) | Plant litter microbial communities from Arlington Agricultural Research Station in Wisconsin, United States - UWRJ-L089-202R-1 | ecosystem: Environmental > Terrestrial > Plant litter >... | reverse complement strand
ACCTAACCTGACTGACGAGTATTGGTTGCACGGTGGTGGAGTGAAGGATGTATTCAAGACCATTAAATACGGAGTTCCGCAAAAGGGAATGATTTCATGGAAGACTCAATTGTCACCAGGCAATATGCAGGAAGTCACAAGCTATATTCTCAAACTAAAAGGATCTCATCCTGAAAATCCGAAAGAGCCACAGGGAGATAAATACGAAGATAAAGAAGAGGTAGTTTCTAAGTAGCAAGATCATTCCAAGAAACTCATGCAAGAGAACATAGAGAAACATTCATTTCGGGATACGATGGCAACAGCTGATGCCTCGGGAAAAAGAATATGGCTGTATCCTAAGTTGTCAAAAGGTAAATATACCAATTGGAGGAATGCTTTATCTCTTTTATTTCTTGCGATGATGATCAGCGGGCCCTTTATCAGAATCAATGGACAACCATTACTTCTGATCAATGTGGTTAGCAGGAAGTTTATTATCCTCGGTAAAATTTTCTGGCCCCAGGATTTTCATATTTTCCTGTTGATCATGATTGCCTTTGTCATCTTCATCGGATTGTTCACAGTTATCTATGGGCGGGTCTTTTGTGGCTGGGTTTGTCCCCAAACCATTTTCATGGAATCGGTATTCCGTAAGATGGAATACTGGATCGAAGGCGATTGGAAGGAACGCATGCAGTTGGACAAACAAACATGGAATGCTGAAAAAGTGTTTAAAAAAATATTGAAACATATTGTATTCTTTGCCCTATCCTTCATCATCGCAAATTTATTACTGAGCTATATCATTGGTTCTGGAGAAGTCATTCAATTACTGACGACTGATCCATCTAAGCAGATGGGGGAACTGGCTTCACTTTTACTTTTCACACTTGTTTTCTATTGGATCTACGCCAGGTTTCGTGAACAAGTATGCACGGTGATTTGTCCCTACGGGAGATTGCAAGGTGTGTTATTGGATAAGAAATCCTGGGTAGTGATTTATGACTACGTAAGAGGAGAGAAGCGTGGGAAATTCAAGAAGACTGAATCAAGAAAAGATCGTGGTAAAGGAGATTGCATTGACTGTAACCATTGTGTGCATGTTTGTCCTGCAGGTATAGACATCCGCAATGGTACACAGTTAGAATGCATCAACTGTACAGCCTGCATGGATGCCTGCGATACGATCATGAAAGCGGTGGGCTTGCCTCAAGGTCTTGTTCGCATGGATTCTGAAGAAGGTATAGCAGAAGGAAAACCATTTCGCTTCACGTTACGGATGGCTGGATATTCGGCTGTGTTGGTGGTGTTATTGGTTTTTATTTCTGTTCTGTTAGTATTTCGGTCAGACGTAGAAACCAGTATGCTTCGTACTCCAGGGACATTGTACCAGTCTTTAGAGGAAAATAAAGTCAGCAACCTGTATACCATTAAAATGATCAACAAAACAAGTACAGAAATTGCTGTTCAGGTGAAAGTAATATCTGGTAAAGGAGAATTGAAATTGATTGGCAAAGAACTGGTAGTGCCATCACAAGGCATGACCGAAACTGCAGCCTTTGTGATTCTGGATAAGAAAGACATTACAAAAACTAAAACCGATATCAAGTTAGGCGTTTATTCAGGCAATAAAGAATTGGAAACATTCTCTACCACATTTATTGGGCCTGTCAATTAATTAACCATTTAATATAAAACTATGAGCTGGGGTTATAAAGTAAGTATCATCACTTTCTGTTTCGTCTGTTTCATGACTTGCATGGTCATAGCTGCATTCCGCCAAAGTTTTGATTTGGTAACGGAAGATTATTATGGAAAGGAATTGAAGTTTCAATCCCAGATTAATAAACAGATAAATCATGAGCAATTAAAAGGAAGTATTGTATTGGAGCAGAACAATGAAAGTCTGAATCTGATTTTCCCTGACGAGTTCAATGGTCAGCTGATTACAGGCGAAGTACTACTTTTTCGCCCCTCTGATGCATCCAAAGATGTCATGCTAAAATTAAAGACAAATGGAGAATCCTTACACATTGCTAAAAAGGAGTTATTCTCAGGTTTGTATCAAGTACAGATTGATTATAACGTAACTGGTAAATCATATTATTTTGAAAAGGACATCATGATCTATTAGTATGTTGCTATATGCTGCTTTTACGATGGGATTATTAGGAAGCATGCACTGTTTGGGCATGTGCGGTCCTATTGCTATGGCATTGCCGGTGCGTACACGTCATACAGGTGTCAAATTAGTAAAGTATCTTTTATATAATGCTGGAAGAATAATAACTTATTCAGTATTGGGTTTTTTTGCCGGACTCATCGGCTCATTTTTTGCATTTGCCGGACTTCAGCAGGTACTTTCTATAACAGCTGGCTTACTGATTATACTTTCAGTTGTCATCGTTTATCAGCCTTTTCAACAGACCTGGATAACTGAAATTACTTCTCCTTTCCGGAACAAAATCAAATTGGCTATTACTTATTTCTTTCAGCATTCCAATGGATACAATCTGTTGTTCTTAGGAATGCTGAATGGATTACTTCCCTGTGGAATGATCTATGCTGCACTCGTCGGAGCAATTGCTTCAGGTGATACTTTAACCGGACCTTTATTTATGATGTCGTTTGGTTTGGGAACGGTTCCATTAATGTTAGTTATTTCTTTTGCTGGTAATATTATTAGTTATAAATGGAGGTACTGGCTGAATAAGTTGAATCCTGTATTTGCGTTTACGGTTGGAACTTTATTGATTTTAAGAGGGGTGCATATTCCTCTTCCTGCTTTTATACCTGTTGAATTTGAACACTCCATCTATAACTGTCGCTGATATGGATACATTAGAGAAAGATGCTTTGATCAGAAAATATAATGTTGCCGGCCCAAGGTATACCAGTTATCCGACAGTTCCCTATTGGGATACGGATGCTTTTGCATTGCCTAAATGGGAAAAAATAATCGTGGAAAAATTTGCAGCCGATTGGCAGGATATTAGTCTATACATTCATCTTCCATATTGTGAAAGCCTGTGTACCTTCTGTGGTTGTAATACTCGCATCACGGTAAATCATTCGGTAGAGGGACCTTATATAGATGCTGTACTGAAAGAGTGGAATTTGTATTTGTCAAAAATGAAGTTCAAGCCTGTGATTAAAGAGCTTCATTTGGGTGGAGGCACGCCCACTTTTTTTGATGCTGCTCAACTGGAAAGACTGATACTTGGAATTACCGCGAATGTAATTGTTGACCCTACAGCGGAATTTGGTTTTGAAGGACATCCAAACAATACCACTTCTACGCATTTAAAAACATTATATGATCTTGGTTTCCGCCGGGTGAGTTTTGGCATCCAGGATTTTGATCCGCATGTTCAGCATGCGATCAACAGAGTTCAATCCTTCGATAAGGTAAAGCAAGTGACAGAGGAGGCCAGAAGTATGGGGTATACTTCTGTTAACTATGATATTTTATATGGATTACCTCTTCAGACTATGCAAAGTATATCTTCTACGATTAAAAAAGTAAAGCAACTCAAACCAGATCGCATAGCCTTCTACAGCTATGCTCACGTACCCTGGATAAAACCCGGGCAACGTAAATTCACAGAACTTGATCTCCCGGATGATGAAGACAAAAGAGCTCTGTATGATTATGGTCGCAAAGAATTTGAAAAATCAGGATACTTAGAAATAGGCATGGATCATTTCGCCTTGCAATCTGACCCTTTACATAAAGCTTTTATAAATAAAGAATTGCATAGGAATTTCATGGGTTATACGACTCAACGTACGGAGTTATCGATTGGACTTGGTGTTTCTGCTATCAGTGATTTAGGTAATGCCTATGCCCAGAATGCTAAAACGGTGGAAGATTATATCACAAAAGTAGAAACCCATACCATTCCTGTATTTCGTGGACATATACTAACAAGAGAGGATCTTGTTTTGAGGAAACATATCCTGAACCTAATGTGTAAACAGGAAACCAGTTGGGATAAAGAAAATGAAGGATGCATGAGCCTGTTCAGAGCACTGCTTCAGATGAAAGAATTAGAAAACGATGGATTGATCAAAACAGATTATTTTTCATTGAAGGTGACACCTTTAGGGAAAACGTTTATCAGAAATGTGTGTATGGTCTTGGATGCTTATTTGCAATCCAGGGATAAAAAAATTGTTCAATTTTCAAAAGTTATTTAGGTATGGTTATTTTAATATTCTTTATCGCGCATTGGTACTTGTCCTTATTTGCTCAGACGTTCTTCCTGCATCGTTATGCTGCACATCAGATGTTTACAATGAGTAAGGGTTGGGAGAGGTTCTTTTATGTGCTCACTTATATTTTTCAGGGTTCTTCTTTTCTGAGTCCATATGCTTATGGTGTGATGCATCGTTTGCACCATGCCTATGCGGATACAGAGAAAGATCCGCATTCGCCGGCTTATTCTAAAAATTTGTTTCATATGATGTGGCTTACAAAAAATATTTATAACGATATTCTTCACCATAGAGCGAACATAGATCCGAAGTTTACGAAAGGCGTTCCTTACTGGGGTTTTCTGGAAAACTTAGCTGATAACTGGGTATCAAGAGTGGCTTGGGGTACGGCCTATACGATCTTTTACATGCAATTTGCCACGCATTGGTGGATGTATTTCTTGTTACCTGTGCATTGGCTGATGGGCCCTGTTCATGGAGCAATCATCAACTGGTTTGCACATAAGTTCGGCTATGTCAACTTTAAAGTGAATGACACGGCTAAGAATTTATTGCCTTTGGATGTACTTATGATGGGAGAGAGTTATCACAACAACCATCATAAGTTTGGAGGAAGAGCAAACTTTGGCGTCAAGTGGCATGAACTGGATCCGACTTACCCGGTGATCAAGCTATTTAATGCCCTGCACATTATTAAATTAAAATTGAATAACGATCTGAATTATATGTAATAAAAAAACGCTCTGCTTTAAAGGCAGAGCGTTTTACATGTAAGCAGGAATTGTTAGTTTTTTAGATTTGCCAGCTTGTCTGGGTTAATTAAAGTGATCCTGCTTCCGGTCACTTCAATTAACCCTTCTTCTTTAAAATCGGATAACATCCGGATCACGGTCTCTTTAGAGGCTCCCACAAGTCCCGAAAGATCATCTCTTGAAATAGCTATCGTGAAATTAGTTGACTCTTCTTTTTGATATTTCTTTTGTAGTTGCACTAACGCTTCTGCCACCCTTTTACGAACAGATTGATACGCCAACTTTAAAAGCCGTTCTTCTCTCTCCACCACGCTATCGGATAGCATCTTTATGAATTTATTGGCGATGTCCCGGTTGTTATAAATTAAAGCGAAAAAATCATCACGCTTGATCATGCATACTTCTGCTTCTTCCATCGCCAGGGCACTTTCCGTATAAGGTGTATTTTCCAGTAAATCGATGTACCCTAAAAAATCACCTTCTTTATGCAAACCTATGATAAATTCATTTCCGAGTTTATCAGTCTTGAAAGTTTTAACTTTGCCTTTGTTGATAAAGTAAAGAAAGTTTGGATGGCTTCCTTCTTTATAGATGCTGTGCTTTTTAGGGATGATTTGGTTTTGATTTTCATTGCTGATGAGATTTTCAAGTTCCTTTAATCCCTTCGCCTGTTCAAGGAATTCTTTCAGTCCTTCCGTATTCTTTTTGAATTCTTCTTTAATGATACTACTTTTCTTCAATCGCATTTCAACGGCATCCAACAATTCAACGTCGTCAAATGGTTTAGTGAGGTAATCGTCTGCACCGAGGTTCATCCCTTTTCGCATGTCGTCTTTCTCAGCTTTGGCTGTTAGGAATATAAAGGGAATGCTGGCCGTATCCCTGTTTTTGCTTAATACATGCAATACGCCGAACCCATCTAATTCCGGCATCATGACATCGCAGATGATTAGATCCGGACTTTCTTTTTTAGCAAGGTCTACGCCTATTTTGCCATTTTCTGCAGTCACCACTTTGTAATTGGCGAGCTCTAAAATTTCAGCGATGTTCTCTCTGACATCGCTGTTATCCTCAATGAGTAGTATTTTTTTCATGGTAATTTCCATTTGGTATTTCAATGGTAAAAATTGTTCCTTTGCCTAATTCACTTTCCATGTTGATATAGCCATTCAGTAATTCAACATAGCGTTTCACAATATTCAGTCCGAGGCCTGTACCTTGTACATTTCCGGCATTATGTGCCCTGAAAAATCTGCTGAAGAGGAAAGGCTTGTCCGCTTCTGGAATTCCAATGCCTTGATCTTGTATCGTCAACAACACGTTGGTACTGGTTACCTTGGAACGAATCGTAATGTTACCTTTTTCAGAATACTTGATGGCATTGGAAAGAAGGTTGATTAAAATGTTTTTCAGGATATTGTGATCCATATAAACTAACTCAGGCCCTTCGTGTAAACATAGGATCTCCTGCGTAGATTTTTTAGAAACAGACATCTCTTCCTTCATGTCTTTGCAGATAGCAGCCAAATTAAATTCAGAAGGGTGGTTGGAAACAACACCTTCTTCCAGTTTACTCAACGATAGGAAGTCATTTAAAATGACTGTAAGATTAGTAACAGACGACTTTATACGTTGTATGTGCTTGTCTATTTTGTCTTTTTCTCCTAAGTCGTTGTACTTGCCAATCAATGAAACGGAAGAAAGTATGGTGCTTAATGGCGTTCTGAATTCATGCGAAGCCAGTGTGACAAAGCGGGACTTCAGTTCATTCAATTCTTTTTCCTTTTCAAGAGCCTTGCGAACTTCTTCTTCCGCTTGTTTCTGTTTGGTGTTCGTTTCTTTGAGTTGTTTAATGGCATCAAATAACTCTGAAGTTCTTTGCTGAACTCGCTCTTCTAATTCTGAATTTAGTTTTCTGAACGCATGCTCTGCTTCTTTTAGTTGAGAGATATCATGTATGATACCTGTGTAAATCACTTTGTCTTGAAGCTGGACTTCACTTACGCTAAGCAGAAATGGAAAGGTTGTTCCATCCTTTTTTCTACCTAACACTTCTCTTCCTATTCCTATTATCTTCTTTACACCGGAACGTTGATAGTTTTCAATGTATCCATCGTGCTTGCTCCGATCTGGTTCCGGCATCAGCAGTTTAATATTATTGCCAATGACTTCTTCCGGCAGATAACCAAAAATCTTGGCAGCAGCTGGGTTAAGGGTTTCTACAAGTCCTCTTTGATCGATCGTGATGATCCCATCAATGGCATTATCAATAATTGCCTTTAACCTGGATTCCTGTTCGAAAGAATGCTTTAGTAATTTTTCCAAAATGGTACGATTTCAGTCTCAATTTATTGAATTTTGACTGTATAAGCTAACGATGAATCGTCATAGGGTCACAGCTGTTTTACTGGCCCTAAGCTCGTGAATAGAATGTTCCTTTTTTTGAAAGCAATCCAGGTTGTAAACCGTAGTGTCTGCAATATTACCTAAAGCATTTTCTGTTAAAAAGGCCTGATGTCCTGTAACGAGCACATTCTTGTAAGTTAACAAGCGGGAGAAAAGGTCATCTTTGGGTAACTCGTTGCTATGGTCATAAAAGAACAAACCTTTCTCTTTTTCATAAACATCCAAGCCCAAATAACCTATTTTGCCATCTTTTAATGCATCCAAAGCATCTGCAGTATTCAGTAAGCCACCTCTTCCTGTGTTGACGATCATTACACCTTTTTTCATTAGTTGTAAATTCGCTTTATTAATGAGGTAATGTGTATTGTCGTTTAATGGTGTGTGCAATGTGATGATGTCTGCTTGTTTACACAGCTTTCCTAAAGAAACATATTCTATACCATATGCAGAAGTAAGCTCTTTGTTCTCCGTCACGTCGTAACCTAATAGTTTACAGCCAAAGCCATTTAGTATTTTCGCTACTATACTACCGATTTTACCTAAGCCGACAATTCCAACCGTTTTCCCATGAAGGTCAAATCCTATGAGCTCATCCAAAGCAAAGTTGTAATTTTTAACCTGGCGGTCAGCCTGCACGATTTTTCTGTTCATCGCAAGGATCATGGCGATCGTATGCTCTGCTATGGCATAAGGAGAATATTCAGGAACATTCGCAACTTGTATGTTTAAATCTTCTGCTTCATTGAGGTCAATGTTGTCATAACCTGCAGCACGGGTTGCAATGGATTTTACGCCAACCTTTGCAAGGTTTTGTAAGGAAATAGTACCTGCATTGTCATTAGTGAAAATGCAGACAGCGGAACAGCCGCTTGCCAATTCAGCTGTCTGTGGTGACAGAGATTCTTCAAGAAATAAAAAATCATGTTTACCCCGATTGGATTTTTCAAGGTAAACACGTTCGTATTTTTTTGTGCTGTAAATGGCTACTTTCATAAGAATATATTTTAGTGCGTTTTTAATGTACAGGCATTACAGCCTTGCATGAATTCATAAAAGCTTTCTTTAATGAGTTTGGTCTCTGTTTGAATCGTATTGATTTTACTGCTGAAATCTGATTCCTTCTCATCGTTCACCAAGGAGTCGTCCGGATTGTTTTTGTATAGAACAACATTTTTCTTTTCTTCTAATTGAATCCGATTAAGCAATTGGTCTAGCTTTTCGCTGTTTTGCTCGAAACTTTTCCAATAGGAATCCATGAGTTTTATTTTATCTGATTGTACCGAGGACGAATAACAGTTTCGAAGAATCTTTAACAGGAAGTCTATTTCTTTTTTTAAGAATAAGATTTCGTTTGTTAATTCTGTGTGATGATGGTGTACTGCGTCAAGCGTTTTCATAATGGATGCTTTATTATTATGAATCAAAGGTAAGCCATGCCTGAACGGAAGAAAATGATTAAAAAAGGTCATAAAAATGATAAATGTCAGTTTTGGGGATAGACAGTATTAAACTGATGAAAATGAACTTAGGCATTGATGTGTATCATTTTTTAATGTTAATGACTTCTTTAGCTTTCCACCATAATATTCATCCTAAATCAAACGACTATGAATAATGCAAACTTAGACAAAGAAAATCTGTTAGGTAAAAACGTTGACGGACCTAATGCAAACTATCCTGTAAGGTTATTGACAGCGACTGCTATAATCGGTGATAAAATAGAAAATAAGGCCGGCGAACATCTGGGCAAAATTAAAGATATCATGCTGGACATTCATTACGGCAAGATCGAATACGTAGTCATTGAGTTTGGTGGTTTTTTAGGACTCGGTGAAAAGTTATTTGCTGTTCCCTTTTCAGCTTTACGATTAAATCGACGGAAGGAAAACTTTACCCTTGATGTCGATAAAGCATTCATGGAAAAAGCACCAGGTTTTGATAAGGATCATTGGCCAGAAACGAATGGACACTACTTTGGCTCACTGGATGATCACTGGGGAAATTTTATGGGCCCCAATGTTGGTTAATGAGATGAAATGATAAATAAACGTCTTTTCGAACACACCAATAAAAAAGGCCCTACATGGGCCTTTTTTATTGGTGTGTTGTTCTGTTCTGTTATTTTGTTTTTGTTTTTTCTCCGTGTTTTTTCTTATAGAGGCAATGGTAGGCACAAGCTCCGATATGTTTATAATTTTCATGTACCGAAACTACCTTTTTCCCTTTGGAGTCGGTAACCTCACAAGTCCCGTTCAAGGGTTGCGTTGTTAGGAGAGAATCTTTCTGGTTTTCCGGATAGTAATACACAAAGTTTCCATTTTTAGGAGCGTGGCCAATTACTTTTCCTGTTTTTGTGTCTACAACATTTCCAGCAGCATTGATGTGTGCAATGGTTGTTCCGGATGCATCTTTAATAGTACCTTCTGGAGTAACAGTACCTAAATGGTTGCCATCAGGATCTGTTACTTTACCTTTGCTGTCTACAAGCCCAAAAGGATGTTTATAATCTTGTGCATTAGAAGCAGTGAACAACAGTAATAATCCCATTATAACCAGTGGAAGTAGTTTTTTAGCTTTCATATTTTTTACTTTTTAATGAATAGCTCAATATAAATATTGTATCATTGGATTAATATGACAACCGGCATTCGTTACAGTGATGATTATCATTTTAGCGAATGCCGGTTGTGTAATTGCTTAAAAGCAGAATGGTTTGGACATCAAATAAGTTTAAAGGCCAACTGGAAAATTAGAAAAATAAAATAGCTGGATTAATAAACTTATTCAATACCGTTAATATAAGTAGTATACTTAACGGAGCGTCAACACGCAGATATTTTCCACATGATGCGTATGCGGAAACATATCTACCGGTTGCACCGTTTCAATGTCATACTTTTCTGCCAGCAATTGCAAGTCTCTTGCTTGTGTTGCAGGATTGCAGCTCACATAGACAATGCGGGGAGCCGCTAAACGCAAGAGCACGTTCACTACATCCGTATGCATACCTACGCGCGGAGGATCTGTGATGATGACATCCGGCCTGCCATTGGCTTGAATGAATTCATCCGTAAAAATATCTTTCATGTCTCCGGCATAGAAGACGGTATTGTTGATGTTGTTGATGGAAGAGTTCAGTTTTGCATCTTCAATGGCCATCGGAACAGATTCAATGCCGACAACTTTTTTCGCCTGATGCGCGACGAAGTTGGCAATGGTTCCTGTTCCGGTATATAAATCGTAAACGGTCTCTTCACCCGTTAACTTTGCAAGGCTGCGTGTTAACTTGTACAACTCATAAGCCTGCGAAGGATTCGTTTGATAAAAAGATTTCGGACTGATGCGGAAGGTTAGTGCTTCCATGTGTTCTTCGATATAACCTTTGCCTTTGTAAAGGATGAGATCCTGATCGTAGAGGGTATCGTTCTTTTTAAGGTTGATGGTATAATACAGTGTACTGATTTCAGCGAATGTATGGATCAGGTACTGACAGGTCTTTTCGATCCATTCGGGTTTGTCTTCGCCGAATTGAACGATCAACATGAATTCTCCTTGTTGTGTATTCCTGATGGTAATGCCTCTTAAAAAACCTTCGTTCTTCATCAGGTCATAAAAAGGATACTCATTGGTCAACATGAATTCCCTCATGCCGTTGCGGATTGCATTGGACGGCTCGGCCTGGTGATGGCACTGTTGGATGTCTAGTACTTTATCAAATCTGCCCGGGATATGAAAACCGATGGCATTGGGTTTTAACGATTCCGGTGTGTCGATTTCATTGCTGGTAAACCAACGTTTGTTAGATACCGAAAAATCGAGTTTGTTGCGGTACCCTTTTTGTAGGGCTGAACCTACAATAGGAGAGACATCAGGAAGAGTTAATTTTCCGATGCGTACCAAGGCGTCTACCACTTGCTTTTGTTTGTGGTGTAATTGTACCTCATAGCTCAGGTGCTGTAGTTTGCATCCGCCGCATATTCCGAAATGTTGACAGAAAGGTTCGACTCTGTCTTTGGATAAAGTATGAAAAGCAATGGCTTTTGCTTCTAAATAGTTTTTATGTTTTTTATAAACTTCTAAATCCACTACATCCCCTGGCGCTGTAAATTCTGAGAAAATCACTTTGCCATCGTGACGACTGACACTTTTTCCCTCCGATCCAAGGTCTTCAATGAGAATATTATTAAGGACAATCTTGCTGAATTTTTTACGGGCCATGGTAGATTATTATGACCTGCAAGTTATGATAATTTAAGATATTATGGAGTAATACGGTTGAGGTAAGTTAGAAAAAGGAGGTATCGTTTTATACGATGAAGTATAAATGATTCACTGTTATTCAGAATGATAAAGAAGAAAACATGTGAGTAAAATGAGGGCGTGCCCCTCCGGGTCGGGCTATTCGCTTCAAGTCCTCGCTCGGGGCTTGCTAGATATCTTTACCAACGTTAATGCTCGCTGTGGGCTTTCCGCTGCTATCCCTCACGCGAGCATCATCCCTAACAAAAAGCACATGGCGTTAGGGATCGAGTGGAAAGCCCGGAACGCAGCGAAGCGGAGTGAGGACTTGGAGCGAGAGCCCGGCCCGAAGGGAACGCCCATACTAAATGCTATATTCAAATCACCACTTATTCTTATCGCATGCTTAGAAGGCCTGTTTAATACTTAAGAATATATCCCCGAAACTTTATATTATTCCTTTTATAAAACACTTTCGGACTGGTAAAATTTAAAAACCGCTTAAAATCAATGTTCTCACAGTTTATAATGTGAAATATTTAACAAAAAAACCACGGAAACTTTTTACATGTTGAAAGTTTCCTTAGTTTTGTTCCATGGATCAAGAAATAGAAACAGGGGAGCGCATCTTAATTGAGGCTGAACAATTGTTTTTCCGCTATGGGGTGAAGTCCATCACCATGGATGAAATTGCCATGCATCTGGGTATTTCTAAGAAAACCATTTACCAATTTTATAAAGACAAAAAAGAATTGGTATATAAAGTGGTGGAGACAAGAATTTTAAAGCAGGAGAATGAAATGGTTGAAATTGCGGAGACCGCCGCTGATCCTGTAGAAGAAATTTTATTGACCAGTGATTGGTTGAAGAATATTTTTCAAAACATGAATCCCTTTTTATTGATGGAGGTTCAGAAATACTACCCACGAGCGTATGGTGTTTTTCAGGCACATCGCGATAAATGTATTTTTGCTAATATTTATAATAATATAAAAAAAGGTATTGAATCCGGTTTGTACCGAAGCGGTATTGATGTAGATACCATTGCACGATTGCGAATGGTCTGTATTGATGCGGCTTTCAATCCGGAAAAATTTCCTTTGGCGAAGAGAAATTTAAATGAATTGCAAACACAATTGATCGAGCATTTCCTCTATGGCATTTGCACGCTGAAGGGACACAAGTTAATAAATAAGTACAAACAGATTAAAGAAGAGGAATAGTTATGAAGAAACGATTCATTTTACTGGCGACGTTGCTGCTAACGGGCTTTTTGCCGGTAACTAAGACTTCAGCGCAGACCACCACGGCCACTGCTAATCAATACACCTTGCAACAGTGTCTGGATTATGCGTTGAAGAATTATAATGACATTAAAAATGCAGAGCTGGATATACAGTCTGCAAAAGCGAAGGTCGGAGAGATCAGAGGTGCTGGATTACCAACGATTACAGGTGCTGCAAGCATTGTTGACAATCCGAGAATTCAACGCATGTTCCTGCGCGGTGAAAATGCGGCAGCGTTCGATACATCACATGTATACCAGCCTGGTCAGGTGTATGCCTTGCCCAACTTGTTTCAATTGAGAGCCTCAGGCGATGCGAATATTGGTATAAACCAGTTGCTTTTTGATGGCTCTTACCTAATGGGCCTAAAAGCTTCCAAAGTATATAGGGATCTTGCCAATAAATCAATGGTTCAAACGAAAATACAAGTCGTTGAAAATGTAACCAAAGCTTTTTATATGGTGTTGATCAACCGTGAACAATTACAATTGCTGGACGCGAATGTCGGACGATTGGACTCTTTATTCAACAATACACAGGCTTTGCAAAAAGAAGGATATACTGAAAGTATTGATGTCAATCGAATTGAAGTGTCTAGAAACAATCTGTTAGTGGAGCGTACAAAATTTCAACAGTTGTCAGGTGTTAGTGAATTGTTGCTGAAGTACCAGATGGGAATGCCTTTGGATGATTCCTTAGCTATAGCGGGAAGCATTAGAGATATTCAGGTGGACGCTGTAGACACGAAAGCTGAAGCGAATGCAGAAAACAGAATTGAGTTTAAGGTGCTGAGAGC
>Ga0247808_10001000_pt1 | contig 13711 bp, 10 predicted proteins | sample UWRJL089202R1_FD_179914 | JGI IMG/M metagenome (GOLD analysis project Ga0247808, IMG submission 179914) | Plant litter microbial communities from Arlington Agricultural Research Station in Wisconsin, United States - UWRJ-L089-202R-1 | ecosystem: Environmental > Terrestrial > Plant litter >... | reverse complement strand
AACCAGGGCTTCGGCGTCAGATTCATTGAAAACAAGATCACGGTTAGCCGGCTTCAACAGCTTGTGTTCAACCATCACCTCCATCTGTGCAAATAAATGATCATAAAAACCGTTTACATTTAGCACGCCGATCGCCTTATTGTGTAAACCAAGCTGTAACCAGGTCAGTACTTCAAAAAACTCCTCGAGTGTGCCAAAACCTCCGGGAAGAATCACGAATCCATCAGCCAGGTCAGCCATCTTTTGCTTACGCTCGTGCATGTTATTGGTAACAATCATTTCGGTGATGCCCTTGTGGCCTACTTCTTTATCCATTAGAAATTGCGGGATCACACCAGTAACATGGCCATCACGTTTGAGCAGCTCATCGGCTATAACACCCATTAGCCCTACACTTCCGCCGCCATAAACCAGGCTGATGTTATTTTCAGCCATCACTGCCGCCAGCTTTTCTACGGAGGCACGCAATACCGGATCGCCGTTAAAGTTGGCGCCACAATAAACACAAATGGATTTCATCATTTCTATTTCTTTTAAATGTAAAAAGACCTTCCGCTCAGCAAAAGGTCTTTGGTATATAAATTTATCCGCTAACTAGCGAGAATAATTTGGTGCCTCTTTAGTAATGGAGATATCATGTGGATGGCTTTCGCGCATTCCCGCTGCCGTGATACGTACAAACTTTGCTTTTTGTAAATCATCAATCGTGGCTGCTCCGCAGTAATGCATTCCAGCTCTAAGTCCGCCAATATACTGATAGATCACTTCAGAAAGTGTTCCCTTATAAGGAACACGACCTACGATTCCTTCCGGAACAAGCTTGGTAACTACATCCTCATCGTCCTGGAAATAACGGTCTTTTGAACCATGTTGCATAGCTTCTACAGAACCCATTCCACGATATGATTTGAACTTCCTGCCTTCGTAAATGATCGTCTCACCCGGAGACTCCTCAACTCCTGCAAAAAGTGAACCTGCCATAATCGTACTTGCCCCAGCCGCAATAGCCTTAACAATATCGCCGGTCTGTTTAATACCACCGTCGGCAATAACAGGAATACCTGTTCCAATCAGTGCTTGTGCGCACTCATAAACAGCATACAATTGCGGAACACCTACCCCGGCAATAATCCTTGTCGTACAGATAGAGCCTGGTCCTATACCTACTTTAACAGCATCGGCGCCGGCTTCAGCAAGGGCTCTTGCTGCATCAGCCGTGGCGATGTTACCAGCAATGACCTGCAGATCAGGGAAACGCTTTTTAATGGCAATAACCATATCGATCACGCCTTTTGAATGTCCGTGGGCAGTATCTACAGTAACTACGTCTACACCAGCTTCAACCAATGCAGCAACTCTGTCTATATTATCTGCTGCAACACCAACTGCAGCACCTACACGGAGTCTTCCGCGCTCATCTTTACAGGCTTTAGGGTAGTTTTTATATTTCTGAATGTCTTTGAAGGTAATCAGTCCGGCTAAACGTCCGTCACCATCAATAACCGGGAGTTTCTCTATTTTATAATCCTGCAGAATTTCTTCAGCCTGAAGTAAAGTTGTTCCTTCAGAAGCTGTAATCAGATTCTCGCGGGTCATTACTTCTGAGATCGGGCGCTGCATATTTTTCTGGAAACGCAAATCCCTGTTGGTAATGATCCCTACCAATTTATTATCCGTATCAATCACCGGGATACCACCAATCTTGAATTCCTTCATGATTTTAAAAGCATCAGCTACAGAAGCATCTTTGCTCAGGGTAACAGGATCCTGAATCATGCCGCTTTCTGAACGTTTAACTTTACGAACTTCGGCAGCCTGACGTTCGATGGTCATGTTTTTATGCAACATACCAATACCACCAGCCTGGGCAATAGCAATAGCTAATCCTGCTTCGGTAACTGTATCCATAGCTGCAGATACAATTGGTACATTTAATCGGATTTTTTTTGTCAGAAACGTTCCGGTGTCAACGTCACGCGGCAATACTTCTGAATATGCAGGTACCAATAATACGTCATCGTATGTTAGTCCTTCGGCAATAAATTTATGAGGATCGAGTTGCATAGCAAATAATTTAGGAGTTATTATTTGCCGGGCAAAATTACGCAAATATTTCACATTACGCAACAAAAGCCAGAACTGAATTGATTTTAACGCAAAACTGACAATAGCTTATGATTCTTCGGTATGCTGCCGAAGTTGTTTAGGACCCTGCGGCCAGATGTAAGCTGTAGTCTGCTTTTTCCAGCCCAGGCTGGTATAGAACTTACCTTTTCCAGGTGCTGCCGTGAGGGTAACAAAATGATATTCCTGCAGCAATCCATTCAGCCTGTTAACAATTTCCTTGCCTAGTCCATTGCCCTGGAAATCGGGATCAACGATCACATCACCAAGCATCGCATAGTATCGCCCATCATCTACGGTACGGCCAAAGCCGATCAGCTGTTCGTCCTGATAAACAAAGAGTCTCCAGGATCCTGTACTGAAAGCTTTCTTCAATTCCTCAGCAGTCCTGGTTCTCCAGTTCACTTTATCAAACAACACACAGACAAAATCCCAATCTACCGTTTCCAGGTCTGGGTTCACCTTATAAATAAAAGTTTGCGATGTCGTTGCAGTAAGGGGCATAAAAGTAAATTTCACCCTATAACAGGGAGTTAATGCTTAAGTTTTAAATATATCTGTAAATAAAAAATGTGTTACTTCTTACCTACAATTACCTTGGTAAACTTGTCCAGGTTCAGATAGTTAACAGCAAGTTTTTGCAAGTCAGCAGCACTAATGGTTTTAACGGTTTCGATATAATTATGGTAATAGGAATAGTCAAGCCCGGAAAAATAAACGTTCTTAAATTTATCAGCATGCGAGAAGGCGTTCTCCAGACTACCCAGCATAGAGCCAAGCATATAATTACGAACTAAACCCAGCTCCTCCTCCGGGATCAGCTCTGATTGCAATAACTCAATTTCTTTTACAATTTCCTGCTGAGCCGCAGCAGATACATCTGCACCAACTTCTGTAGCCATAAAAAAGTAACCGGCATCCCTCAGAGATACAACAGCCGATCCAATACCATACGTATAACCTTTATCCTCGCGGATATTGGCCATTAGTCTGGATCCAAAATATCCACCCAATACGCAATTCAACACCTGGAAACCCGCGAAATCTTCGTGCATCCTGTTGATACCAAGACAGCCCATGCGAATTGCTGACTGAATAGCATCTGGCTTTTCGATAAACAAATCTCTTTTAACGTTCTCTCCAAAATGAAAGTGATTGCGAACCGACCCTCCTAATTGTTGCCACTCTCTTCCGAAAACCTGGTTAAGAATACCGAATTCCCGCTCTTCAAATTTACCGGCAACAAAAATTGTGCAGTTTGCCGGCGTATAGGCAGCTTTGAAATAATCCAGCAAATCCTGTTGTCGGATGGCTTCGTAATCGGATATTTCTATGTTAGAACCATAAGCAGAATCTCCAAAGATGGCATTTGCGAAATTCTTACGGGCCAGAAAATCATTTTTCTGCAGACTTACCTGCAGCGACTGACGTTGGTTCTGGATAAAAATCGCTAATTCCTGCTCAGGAAAGACACTCGATGTCAGGATGGATTTGATAATCGGAAGCACCTCCTGCAGGTGCTTATTTAAGGTATATAGTTTTACCGTCGACTGGTCGGCACCATATTCCGTCTGAAGAAATGCACCGTAATAGTCAATCTTTTCAGCGATTTGCTGCGCGGTAAGCGCTGGCGTTCCGTTATTGATCAGATGGTTTACCGCAATTGCCTGTAAAGGTTTATTTACATCCCAGTTTACATTTTCAAAAATAAACTCAATCCTGACCAGGTCCTGCTTGCCTGCATTAATTGTGAAAACAGGGATAGCATTATCAAGCTGCTGCTTTAAAGGTTCAACAAAATTGATATCATTGACCTGGTGATAGGCCGGTTCTATAGTACGGTTAAGCATCTTTAGCAATTAAATAATAGAGGGTAGAACATTGTTGTGGAACAAAAGTACGCTGGGCAGCCTGCATGATTTCTTCTGGCTGTACTTCCAGATATTTATCAATCTCTATGTTAAGCAGCTGCGCATCGCCCAAAAGCTCGTAATAGGCCAGGTTCATCGCTTTGTCGAGCAGATTCATTTCAGCAAATACCATGATAGACTCCGACTTGTTCTTAACCTTGGTCAGCTCATCAGCAGTAACAGATATATTTTTAAGTTTTTCAAGTTCTTTCCAGACCGCAGCTTCGGCCGTCTCAACCGAAACGCCTTCAACAAGCTTACCCTCAATCAAAAACAATCCCTCATCAAGACTGCTGGTAATATAAGCATGTACATCGCTGAACAATTGCTGGTCTTTAAGTAAACTGGTATATAATCTCGACGACTGCCCCTGCGATAAAATATCAGCCATCAGATCAAATGCCTGATACGTTGGATCATTACGCTTAGGCATTTTAAATGCCATATATAAGGCGTTTAATGGAACTTCAGCATGCAGCGTAAGCGTTCTTGCTTCCTCTTGAACAGGTTCCTGAACCAGGTTGCGTATATATTTATCTCCTGCCGGAATCGGGCCAAACCATTTTTCTGCAAGTTCCTGAACTGCTTCAAACTTCACATTTCCGCCAACTACTAAAATTGCATTCTGAGGTGTATAATGTTTTTTGAAGAAAGCCTTAACCTCATCCATGTTCGCATTTTCGATCTGCGCAAGATCCTGTCCTATGGTAGCCCAACGGTAAGGATGTTTGGTATATGCTAATGGGCGCAGTTTAAGCCATACATCGCCGTAAGGCTGATTGAGGTACCGCTGCTTAAATTCTTCGCAAACTACGTTTCGCTGCGTTTCCAGGCTTTTCTCAGAAAAAGCCAGACTTAACATCCGGTCACTTTCCAGCCAAAAAGCGGTTTCTATATTGGTTGATGGAAGTGTTATATAATAATTAGTGATATCATTGCTTGTAAACGCGTTATTTTCGCCACCCACACGTTGCAGTGGCTGATCATAATCAGGAATGTTTACCGATCCGCCAAACATCAGATGTTCAAACAAATGGGCAAAGCCCGTATGTTCGGGATCCTCATCCCTTGCGCCTACATCATATAGCAAATTTAAGACTGCCATGGGTGTAGTATCATCTTCATGAACAAGAACCCGTAAGCCATTAGCTAATGTGAAACGTTTAAAATCTACCATAAATTATCAAAATATTCGGGGCAAATATAGGTATATGATCAGGGGAAATGTGATATTCTTGTGAAATAAAAACTACAGAAGATATGGTATATTTGCAGTATGAATACTGCAGATTTACTACAGCGTGCCCTTGCTTTCGACTTTCTTAGCAAAGAAGAAGGCGTTTTCCTTTATCACAATGCCGGTACCGCAGAACTTGCCTTTGTTGCCAATGAATTGCGCAAGAAACAGGTTCCCAGTGGTAAAGTTACCTGGCAGATTGACAGGAATGTAAACACGACCAATGTGTGTATTGCAAACTGCAAGTTCTGCAATTTCTTCAGAAGACCGGGGCATGATGAAAGCTATATCACCGATATCGAAACCTATAAAGTTAAAATTGAGGAAACCTTCAGATTAGGCGGAGATCAGCTGCTTTTACAGGGCGGACATCATCCGGATCTTGGTTTACAGTTTTATGCTGAGCTTTTCTCTAAACTTAAAGGCCTTTATCCTGACCTTAAACTGCATGCTTTAGGCCCACCTGAAATTGCACACGTAGCTAAACTTGAAGGCATTTCACATGCAGAAGTACTCAGTGCATTAAAAGCTGCCGGTATGGATTCCCTGCCCGGAGCAGGAGCAGAAATTCTGAATGACCGGGTACGAAGACTGATTTCAAAAGGTAAATGTGGGGGTCAGGAATGGCTCGACGTAATGCGTGCTGCACACCAGCTTGACATTACCACCTCTGCAACCATGATGTTTGGTCACGTGGAAACGATTGAAGAACGTTTTGAACATCTGGTATGGATCAGGGAAGTGCAAAGTGAAAAACCTGAACATGCAAAAGGATTCCTGGCCTTTATTCCATGGCCTTTTCAGGATGATGGTACTTTATTGAAAAGACTTCGAGGAATCAAAAACAATGTATCCGGTGATGAATACATCCGTATGCTTGCATTGAGCCGTATCATGTTACCGAATGTTAAAAATATTCAGGCCAGCTGGCTTACTGTGGGTAAGGCTGTTGCACAGTTATGCCTGCATTCAGGTGCTAACGACTTCGGTTCTATCATGATCGAAGAGAATGTAGTGTCCGCTGCAGGAGCACCGCACAGGTTTACCTCCAAAGGTATTCAGGATGCGATTAAGGAAGCGGGTTTTGAGCCGCAGCTTCGTGGTCAGCAATACAATTACAGAGATATGCCTGCTCAGCTCGAAGAGCAGGTTATCAATTACTAAGTTTGCCGTTCCCTACCGGGTAAAACATAAAAAAGGGAGCGGGAATTAATCCCCGCCCCCATCTTAAACCTAAACAAAATATTCCTAGAAAGTAACGCCAAACGGTCTTACGATTGCTGTTACTTGTTCCGGAGTTAATGGCTCATCAAACGACTCTGATGCTGCTGCTGCAGTTACACCTGTACCGTTTATAGCAGTGATATTAAATCCGGCTTGCATTACAGTTTCTTCACCAGCATAAATATTAGCTGTTGCGGTTCCTGTTGTATTATCGTTACCAGTAATCCACGGTTTAATGGTAGTAGAATGACCATTTAATAAACGCATGTATCTGATTTTTGCCGCGTGACGTGCTTCCACAGAATGGATATTTAACGCAGCAGTAAGATATACACTCTGTCTGATCAGTGTTGGTGCAGCACCTTTATACGCACGTACACCAGTATCTTCTAAAGCCTGTGCTACAGCAAGGAATGTTGGATAGTTGGCAAAAGTATTTGGAAAAGTACCACCAGCTGTAAAATCATATGTCTTTGGTGTAACCGGAGTTTTTCCCGCTCCCGATAAAACACCTTGTAAAAATTTAACGTGGTTAGCTTCATGGTCACGGATAATACCTATCGCAGCTTTATCAGCGGCAGCATAAGTACCGTTAAAACCTGCTTCATTAAATCCTCTTACATAAAATGCGGATTCAAAATGCTCAAGCGCCAATGCAAATTGCAATACGCCTACAATCGCATCAGAAGGTGCAGATTGTGCGTAGGCCTTTTTGAACATCGCACCAATTGCAAAAGGTACTGAAGCTGCTGCAACTTTTTTTCCTACACTGAAGAAATCCTTCATTGCAGCTCTTCTTGGATTCAAACGGTCATATACGTCTGCATCCACTTTTTCAATTTCGTCTAATATATTGATAATATTCATGGTAGGTCAGATTAAGAGGTTGGTAAATTACTTGCGTTGATTTTGGTTTTGATGTAAGCTCCGGCAATAGCAAGCACCTCTAATGGCGTGCGTGATTTGTCCAAAGCATTTGTTGCGTCAACTACTTCTGTGTTAGAGAATGAATTCGGAGAAATAATTTCCCTGATGAAAGCCGCATGGCGTGCTTCAACAGAAACGATTTTTCCTGCAAGCCCAAGATAAGTTGCCGATTTCAATAAATAACCTGCACCGTTGTAAGCAGATACACCTAAATCTTCAAAAGCTTTTGCTGTTGCCAACACGCTGTCTCTTGATGTAAAGTTGATCGATGCAAAGTTCACCTCCAACGCCGGGATTGCATTTGTTCCCAAAGCGCTTTTGAACAATTCACGATGCGCAATTTCATGAAACTGAATATCCTTAAAGTAAGCAAGTTCAGCTGCATTGATGTTGGCATAAGGTGTAGCGGCTACCTGGATGTAGAAAGCTGCTTCCAATTGCTCTAATGCGTACGCATAATTTAAAATACCGATATCATCGCTACCCAGATTTACACCATCTGTGCTGGTAAATCCGCGGTCTTTGCTACATCCTGCTGCAAGTAAAGCAATCCCGGCAGCACCGGCACCTGTATACTGCAAAAAGGATCTGCGGCGTAAGCTGGCATCCAAAATGCTGCCACTTTTCTGCAGCACTTCAGGTTCTTCTTGTGTTAAGTTTTTCATAGGTAAATGTTAAAAATTTAAGTTTCTTTAATTGAGGTAGAGTGGTTTGTATATTGGCACATACGACAGAAAAAATGATACGGTTTTTACATTTCTATGAAATACTTCCACATTCGGATTTATTTGTTTAGATTTCTGCTGATAAAAATTATGGATACGATCAAAGCAATTATTGTAGATGATGAAGAATATGCACGCTCATCTTTGTTCTTCCTTTTACAGGAAAACTGCCCTGACGTTCAGATAGCTGGCATTGCGAAATCTGTAACAGAAGCTAGAATTTTATTTGACCAGAACCCTGTAGACCTCGTTTTCCTGGATATTGCCATGCCCGGAGAAAATGGTTTTGAACTCATTGCCGCCGCTCAGCAACATGGTGTTCATGTCGTTTTCACTACCGCATTTGACCAATATGCACTCCGTGCGATCAAGGCAAATGCGCTCGATTATTTACTAAAACCGATCGACATAGATGAACTTAAAGAAACCGTAGATAAAGCAAGTAAATATATTCGCCTGGATAGGCAGCGCGCCGGACAACAGGATAACCTGAGCAATCTCCGTCAGGAATTAACAGAGCGAAAAACAATCACGAAACTGAGTTTACCGAATGGCCAGGGCTACACTATGGTCGACTTTAACAGCATCATACATATCGAAGCCGACAGCAATTATTCCATATTCAATTTATCCGACAAAGAAAAAATCACCGTTTCAAAAAGCCTGAAGGAATATGAAGACATCCTGCCCGAAGATCAGTTTGTAAGAATACACAAATCAAGTATCATCAACCTTAACTACCTCACGGAGTATAATTCGAAAAATGGACTGGAAGTAGTACTAAAAGATGGAAGCAAAATTGCGGTATCCAGAAGACGCGCCAGTGATTTTCTGGACAGAATCAAAACCTTTACTGCAAATAAACATGAGTAATTTTTTGCGCTGTACCATCTTCAGACTATTCCTGCTGTTGTTGTTAATAACTACAGTTCCCTGTTACGGACAGTCGCCCTACATACAACATTTCAATATAGATAACGGCCTTCCCAGCAACAGCTGCAACTTTACTATGCAGGATTCACAGGGTTATATCTGGATCGCTACAGATGCAGGTGTAAGCCGTTTTGACGGGAAACTGTTCAAGAACTTCTCTATGGATGACGGGCTTCCTGATAATCAGGTATTGCAGGTGAAGGAAGATAGTAAGGGAAGGATTTGGTTTCTTGCCTTTAATGGCAAACTCAGCTACTTTCTGAATGGCAAAATTTACAATCATAAAAATGATAACCTGCTGCGACTGCTCAAATTTGATGACATCGTTGTTTCATTTTATGAAGACAGCAGAGGCCAGCTCTGGTTTGGCAGCAATAAAAACAGACTTTGTGTATGGGATGGCAAAGTCCTCACCCGGTATACCTCAAAAGATCCGAAACGTTTGTTTATGCACACTTTCATCCACGAAGACAGTGCAGGACGAATCTGGGCAATCAATGACCACAGCACGGTTTACCTGAAAGACAACATCTTTTATAGTTCTCCCGAACACATCGATGCAATTTCTTATAAAACTACGTTCAACTTACCCGACAAATCATTGCGCTATGTGAATGCCAATGGTCTGTATAGCAAAAATCTAACGAATCGCCAGCTTATTTTACCAATCAGAAAAGCATTGCTGGAAGAGGCGCAAGGATTTATGTATGTGGATACATTTTCGCTGTGGCTGAGTGCCAACAGCGGGGTTTATGAGATTGAAAAAAGCGGTATTGAAAAGCAGCTGCTTAAAGACATACCAACGGAGCAGATTATTAAAGACCGCAGTGACAATATGTGGTTTACTACAGCCAGGGGCATTTACATGCTCCCGGCAAAAAAGAACAGGATGTATGTAATTGATGACGCATCTGGTCTTACCAGCAATTATGTTAAGAGTATAGCAGCAGATGATCATCAAAACCTCTGGCTCGGACTAGACAATGCGACCATCAATATCCTGAGCAGAACTAACCACCACATCCGGAGCCTGATCGTTTCCGACCAGCAACAAATTGGCAATATCAAACAGCTGCATTATGACATAGCTGACAAATCTGTTTACGCAGCTTCCGATCATGGTTTCGTCTATATGACAGATCTCCAGGCAAAAAATCCAGTCAAAAAATTCCTGAAAGAGAAAAGTGACACCAGATTTGCAATTAAAAGCTTCAGCCTGGGGAAAGACCGCGAACTCGCGCTGGCTACTTCTGCAGGCGTAATGCTGATCAAGGATTTCAGGACGTCATCCGTTTTTGACTCCGCCCAACTCAAACCAGGCTATGATTTCTTCTTAGCGCGTGCTTATAAAGTTTTTCACACGCGCAATGGCGACCTATGGTTTTCCAACTCAAATGGGATACAAAGCTTCAATGGTAAAAAATTAACGGAATACTACCAGACCGCAGCCCTGCTGAAAGAAAGGATCAACGATATCACCGAGCTGGAGGATGGCACAATTGTGCTCGCTACCGACGGGTTCGGACTGCTATTTATGAAAAATGGAAAGCTTATTAAACGGCTTACCGTCAAAGAAGGTTTATCAGACAATATTTGTAAACGCCTGTTCGTCCGCGACGACCACGTTTGGGTCACAACTAATAACGGCATCAACAGGATCTGTGCGGATGGCAAATACGTATCCGTTCGGGCCTTTGAATTCACCAACCCCCTATTAAGAAACGATGTTAACGACTTGTACATCGGAAAAGACACCGCATTCTTTGCCACTAACAATGGCCTCGTATATTTTAAGATTGATGAGTCAGAAGGACTTAACAGGTCTCCTAGGCCGCTGATCTCATCTATCGTAAGCGATCAGGAGCAACTTGATACGCATGGCAGCTTAATCACACTGGCTCCATCACATAATAATATCGTCTTCTATTATAGTGCTATTGATTATCAGAATCAAAACATCACCTATCGGTACAGGCTGGATTCAACAGAAAACTGGACTGAGACAAAAATACGCCGACTGGAGTTCTCATCCCTCACACCCGGCAACTACCTATTTGAAGTAAGCGCAAAGACAAATAATACACAATGGGGCAGCCCTACCCGAATGGCCTTTACCATTGAATCTCATTTTTGGGAAAAGGGTTGGTTCATATTTGTAATCATCGCCGTTGCCAGCTTTACATTTTATAAAATTGCTGTCGTGATCACCAAGTGGCAGAAAGATCAGGAACAAAAGCAACTGTTGTTGAAGAACAAAATCCTGATGTTAGAACAAAGGGCACTACAAGCCATGATGAACCCACATTTCATCTTTAATGTAATGAATTCCATACAGCATTACATCAATACCAAGGACACATCTGCGGCCAATAAAGTCCTTACCGGATTCGCACGCCTCATCCGTAAAAACCTGGAGATATGTACCAAAAGCTATATTTCACTGGAGGAAGAACTTGACTACCTCAGCTTATATCTCGGTCTGGAAAAGAAACGTTTTGGCAGCCGCTTCAATTATACACTGAACATAGATCCAAAAATAGATAAGGATGAAACCATGATCCCCTCGATGCTCTTACAGCCATATATCGAGAACGCGATCTGGCACGGCATAATGCCTAAAGAAGAGGGTGGCAATGTGACGCTCAGCATGAGTCTGGTCGACAACAACTACCTGATGATCAGCATCGTTGATGACGGCGTTGGTATTGAAAATTCGCTGAAGACAAAAAAGGACACCCATATCAGCAAGGGAATGAATCTGACACAGGAAAGGATCAACCTGCTCAACCAGGTTGAAGCAATTCCTGTACAGATCAGTATTAGACAGCGCAGTTCAGCTGGTACAGAAGTCTCCATTAAGATCCCAATCCATTGATTTTACCGTTTACTCAGTTATTTGTACCACTCCCTAAGTTAAAATCTCAATTCCGATTTTTTGCATTAAACTTGTTTATAGATATTCAGACAAAGTAATTGTCGACTCGTTCTTATAGAATTGATCAAAGATATTTTAACCTAACCTAAAAACTATATCTCAATTCAGGTTTCATTTGTGTGTTAAAAATGGTAAAGCCAAAATCTTTACCATTTTTTTTTGCCCAAAAACCAGAAAAGCGCGCTCAATAGCACGTCGAAAGAATGTCTACTTCCAACCCTCATTTGACTAATAAAAGTCGGTATTGCAGCTATATTGAGCGGCAGTACCGTTCGTAGTCGCTTCGGACTTCCTTCGGGGTTGCTTCGGGGTTGCTTCGGACATGGTTCGGCCCGGGCCGACGTAAAGCCGAATGAAGGCCGATTGATATACGCAAGACAGCCATCTTCACTATAGCTCCAACTATGCTTAATTAAGTGTTGCGCTGTCCCCCATCAGACATTTACTGAAACCCCATAATGGGATCAGGCTGATTTTCAGCCTGAGAGAAATTTCAAAAAAATTCATACTGAATACCTTTTTGTAGTAATTTTGAAATGCAGTGAAAAACTAAAAACAGCTTTCTTTTTCTCATTGAAAAGTTTTTTTAGTATTTTTAACTTACCAATTCAAATCAGCCAATTTTATTTTTTTTGTAATGACAACTCCAAAAAATTCCGCCAAGAAAAGTTCTGTTGACAACTCATCTCTGGATGATGAGCAGGTAGATGGAAACCCAAACGAAGAAGCAATCAACAAAGAGTCTTATGATGACGATGACGACTTTGACATGCCGCTGGACGATCTGGATACATTTGAAGATTTCGATTCTGATGATGACGACGACTATTAGTCGACATTAATTCCCATATTGAAGCATCCCGAATGGGATGCTTTTTACTTTACAACAGCATCATCAATGCAAATTATAGCCGTTTCCGATAAAAAGACCATCAAGCAGTTCCTTGATCTCCCGAAAAAGCTTTATGCTGAAGATCCCAACTGGATTTCGCCACTTGACCAGGATATAGAAAGTGTGTTCAATCCAGACAAGAATCCATTCTTTAGTCATGGATCCTGCAAAAGATGGATTCTTAAAAACGATGACGGAGCAGTTATCGGCAGAGTAGCCGCATTTGTAAATGCCAAAAAAGCCTATCAATATGATAAACCTACCGGAGGAATGGGTTTTTTTGAATGCATCGCAGACCAACAGGCAGCCTTCTGTCTTTTTGATACGGCTAAAAACTGGCTGAAGGAACAGGGTATGGAAGCTATGGATGGGCCAATTAATTTTGGTGAGAACGATTCCTTCTGGGGCTTGCTGATAGAAGGATTTACGCAGCCTTCATTTGGCATGAACTATAACCACGCATATTATAAAGCGTTTTTTGATAATTATGGATTCGTAAAAGTTTATGAACAGATTACGAACCACCTTGCTGTAAGAAATCCATTTCCTGAAAGGTTCACGAAAATTGCAAACTGGGTAGCCAATAAACCAGGATATACGTTTGAGCATTTCAAGAAAAAAAATGCCGACAAATATGTGACCGATCTGATGACTATTTACAATGATGCATGGAAAGACTTCGAGAACTTCGTGCCGATTAAGAAAGAAACCCTTCAGGAGAGTTTCAAGAAGATGGAAATCATCATGGACGAAAAACTGATTTGGTTTGCTTACATCAATGGAGAACCCGTTTCTTTTGTGGTA
>Ga0247808_10000999_pt1 | contig 13712 bp, 14 predicted proteins | sample UWRJL089202R1_FD_179914 | JGI IMG/M metagenome (GOLD analysis project Ga0247808, IMG submission 179914) | Plant litter microbial communities from Arlington Agricultural Research Station in Wisconsin, United States - UWRJ-L089-202R-1 | ecosystem: Environmental > Terrestrial > Plant litter >... | reverse complement strand
AACTTGTTTTCAACACCTATAAAGCCTACGGTGATCGATTTGTCATCGTTGGCGTTGGCGGCATTCTTACCCCAGAAGATGCCTACGAAAAAATTAAAGCAGGCGCAACGTTTGTCGAATTGGTCACCGGGTTGATTATGAACGGGCCACAATTTATCGAAGAGGTGAATGCCGGCCTTGCGAAGTTTTTGAAGCAAGATGGGTATTCACATATACGCGAGGCGGTTGGTGCCGCGCACCGACTAAATAGTCTGTATCCGCTGCGAGTCACCCCTGGACAGCCCCTTAATTTCTTGCTATAATAGTAGGGTAACGATTTTTAATGAAACACCTATTCGCAGTTACTCCTGAACTATCAGGCGCGAATGGGGAAGTAAAAGGAGTAATATCATGGCTGTTGAAGTCGATATTAAACAGCTGCTTGAAGCTGGTGTCCACTTTGGTCACAAAACAAGCCGTTGGCACCCTAAAATGGCGCCATACATCCACAGCAAGCGTCAAGATTCACACATCATTGACCTCACAAAGACCGTTGAAGGCCTCGAAAAGGCACTTCCTTTCCTTACTGCAACCGCAGCCGCTGGAAAGCCAATTCTTTTTGTTGCAACTAAAAAGCAAACAAAAGAAATCGTAAAGCAAGTTGCTGAAAGTCTTAACCAACCATACGTTACTGAACGTTGGCTCGGTGGAATGCTCACAAACGTGAACACTATTTCTGCACAAATCAAGAAGCTTAAAGACCTCGAGCGCAACATGGACTCAGGTGCCTTTGAGAAGAAGTACAACAAGCTTGAAGTACAGCGTTTCCAAGAGGAAATCGACGAACTCAACAAGAAGTACAGTGGTGTTAAAGACCTTAGCGGTAAGCCAGGTGCAATCTTCCTTATTGACGTTCTCGGCGACGTAAACGCAATTAACGAAGCAAAGAACCTCGACGTTCCTGTTGTCGCACTTGCTGACACAAACGTTGACCCAACTCGCGTTGACTACGTTATTCCTGGTAACGACGACGCAATTAAGGGTATCGCACTCATTCTCGACTACGTAGCGCAAGCTATTCAAGAAGGTAAGGGTGTAAGCAAGAAGGATAAAGAAGGGGAGGCGTAATCGTCATGGCTGTATCAATCGACGACATTCGTAAACTTAAAGAATTGACTGGTGTTGGCTTGACTGACGCTAAGAACGCTCTTGTAGCGGCTGATGGCGACTTCGACAAGGCGCTTGAAGAAATGCGCAAGAAGGGTCTTACTAAGGCTGAGAAGAAAGCCGACCGTGAAGCCCTCGAGGGTGTTATCGACAGCTACGTACACGGTGGACGCATTGGTGTTCTCGTGGAAGTAAACTGTGAAACAGACTTCGTTGCTCGTACTGATGGCTTCAAGGAGTTCGCTCACTTGATCGCCTTGCAGGTTGCCTCAATGAACCCAATCTACGTTTCTGAAGCTGATATTCCAGCCGAAGAAGTTGAGCGTGTTCGTAACGAAGCACTTTCAAACGAATCGCTTAAGAGCAAGCCAGCCGACATCGCTGAAAAGATTGTTGAAGGCCAGGTTAAGAAGCACTTCGCTGAAAAAGTTCTTTTGAACCAAAGCTACATCATGGACGACTCTATGACTGTTGGGCAGTTCCTTAAAGAAACTGTTGCAAAGACTGGTGAGAACGTTGTGATCCGTCGCTTTAAGCGTATCGAGCTTGGTGTAAACGACTAGGTTATACTGCATCTAAAAAAGACCTCCGTGATGGGGGTCTTTTTTTGATTACGGACGTTGGGGGAGTTGTAATACCTTACGGGCGGTATCGGTAAACGAAATCGGCGCTTCGGGGTGTCGCTTGTGGTGATTGGCGACTTCCCAGAATGTCTGACTGGTGCGGCCATCGTAGCGGTCATGTTCGACATACCCAAGTCCGACAACAAAGTTAATGCGCGGATTAACGTCGCTATAGTCGCGGGCGATATCACCGTGAGCCGCGAAGAGTGTATCAATAAGAGGAAGGACTGTCCCATTGCCAAACGCGCGAACGTCGGCGGGGTTTGATCGGTCGAAGTTTTTGGAATTGTCAGGCAGCCAGATAGATATATCTTGGCCGTCGCCGGTGTCGTGTACGTAGGTTGAGGTGTCTGCGCTGAGGTGGTTGAATGTGTTTTTCGTATCGAGTAGGTAGTTGCGCAGGCTGCCGTAGTTAGCCATGGCAAGAGGGGTCGAGTTGCGCAAATCCCAGCTTGCGATAAAGGCGTTTGGTGTGGCTGGAGCGAGGAGCTCAAGCATGTCGCCAATTGATGGTATTTCGAGTGAGAGCTTGTTAAAAGCTCGCGCTACCTCTGTAATAACGTCTGCATGCTTGGCGTGAGCGAGTGTGATTGCTCGTGTGTCGCTAGGGATTTCTCCGTAGGAGCTGTTAAAGGCAGTCTGGACGCCGCCGACGAGTTTGTTGTCGACAATAGCGCGGTGGGTCCAGGTAGCGTGGCGGCCCGGGTTCATGCGGCTTCGAATAAGCTGCGGCTCTTTTTGCTGCAAGCCAAGGCCAAGTGCGGTGGCGCCAAGGTCGACGCGGTGGTGTTCGATATTGTTTTTGTAAAAGGCGAACCGGTCTACGTCGGCAGACTCCGGCTGGACGGTTGCGACGGCGCTGGCGTTATCTTTGTGCCATTGGTCGATTGCAAAGTAAACAATCCCATCAAAAGTAGGGGAGAGCTCGGCAAGGTCGTCATGGAGCGGTTGAAGAAAAGTGGTTGCTTCGGTGTTGAGCTTCTGGGCCTCGCCGTATCGTTCACGTTGTCGCGATACACCTGTCATAGTAGGTATATTATACCACTATATTTATAAAAAAGCAATGTCATTCTATCTGGTATAATAGGGAATATATTGAAAGAGGATACAATGTTCGACACAAAACCATACGAAGCCCGATTTACTGCCGCGATTACGCATTTCGAAGATGAACTAAAGAAAGTCCGTACCGGACGCGCTCACCCGAGTATGCTTGATAGCCTTCAGGTTGAAGCCTACGGTCAACGCATGCCACTTAACCAAGTAGCAAACGTTGTTGCTGCAGAAGCGCAGCTTCTTACGGTCACTCCATTCGATCCAAGTACGCTTCAGTCTATTGTTTCTGCAATTCGTGCCGACCAAAGTCTCGGTCTTAACCCAAGTGACGACGGACGCCTCGTTCGCGTTCCTATTCCGGCCCTCACCGAAGAGCGTCGTAAGCAAATTGTTAAACAAACCTCTGAAAAAGTCGAAGAAGTCCGTATTGCACTACGAAACGTTCGCCAAGACGCGCTTAAAGAAGCAAAGCGTATGAAAGATGCTAAAGAAATCTCAGAAGATGACCAAAAGCGTGCTGAAAAATCAATCGATGATTTAATGACGAGCCTGAACGGTAAAATCGACGCAATCTTTAAAGACAAAGAAAAAGAGATTCTAACGATCTAATGTCCGACGATACGACCCCACAGATTCCTCGACATGTGGGTTACATTGTTGACGGCAACCGCCGCTGGGCGAAGCACCACGGTATTCCTACCTACGAAGGTCATCTAGCAGGCTATAACACACTCAAGGATATCGCGATTGCGACCTTCGATGAAGGCGTTGAGTACATGTCTGCCTATGTGTTTTCAACCGAAAACTGGAAGCGTAGTGTCGACGAAGTGCGGAAGCTGATGGCGCTTGTACTGAAGCTCGTAAGTAGTGATTTACCCGAATTCCAGCGTCGCAACATTAAGCTAAAGATTCTTGGATCACGCGAAGGCGTTGACGCAAAAATATTGAAGGCTATCGACAAAGCTGTCGATGAAACCGCAGGTAACACTGGTGGAATCCTTGCGCTCTGTTTCAACTACGGGGGTCAGCTTGAAATTACCGATGCGATTAAAAGTATTGTTCAGTCGGGCATTGCTGTCGAGGATATTACTGAAGAAACGGTAACACAAAATTTATACAGCCCAGAAGTGCCACCTATTGATGTTGTCGTTCGTACAAGCGGCGAGCAGCGCCTTTCGAACTTCATGCTGTGGCGCTCGGCCTATAGCGAATTCATCTTCCTTGATAAAAACTGGCCAGATATGACAAAAGACGACGTGACATCTATAATAAACGAATATACGCGCCGTCAACGTCGTTTCGGTAGCTAATACAGGGCGTAACAAAGAAATGACAGTCTAACGTGGAGGGAATATGTTGATCTTAGGAATACTTATTGGGCTATTTGTTTTAGTCTTGCTGGTAACATTGCACGAATTAGGGCACGCCATTGTCGCGCGTCGAAATGGTGTGGTTGTTGAAGAATTTGGCATTGGCTTTCCGCCACGTGCCTGGGCAAAAAAGCTCAAAAACGGCACACTCTTTACGCTTAACTGGCTGCCACTTGGTGGGTTTGTAAAACTCCAGGGTGAAAACGACTCTGCCTCAGGAAAGGGTGATTATGGTGCGGCAACCTTTTGGCAGAAGACGAAAATCTTGCTTGCTGGTGTTGCGATTAACTGGATTGTTGCCGTTCTCTTACTGACCGTTCTTGCCTGGACGAGCGGTATCCCTAAGATTATCGTTGATCAATTTAGCGTTGCCTCAGATACGACGGTTGTGTCGAGCCCGCTGCAACTCGGTACAATTGTAGACTCATACCCGGCTCAAAAAGCTGGCCTGCAATCTGGTGACAAAATTCTGAGCCTTGCAGGTGAACCTGTAACGACTGCTCAAGACTTTATTGATGCAAGTAAAGAACAGCGCGGACAAACGGTGCCTATCGTGTATCAGCGCGATGGGGTAGAGAGCACTGCGCAAGTGTCACTCCGTGACGCCGACTCAGCTACGTTTGGTGCTAGCCTTGCTCAGCAAGAAAGCCTTAAGGCGACATGGTCTGCGCCAATCACCGGTGCTGTTACAACAGCGCAGTTTACTTGGGTTACTTTGCAGGGGCTTGGCGATTTGGTCTATAACTTCTTCGGTGGACTATTTGGACAGCTCAACCTTAACCAAGAGGCTCGCGATCAAGCATCTGCGCAGCTTGGCGAAGCCGGCGCGAGTGTTGCTGGCCCAGTTGGTATTCTAGCGGTCATTTTCCCGGCCGCGAGTGAAGCTGGTTTGTCGCAAGTCGTGTTCTTGGCGGCGATTATCTCACTAACGCTGGCTGTTATGAATACACTGCCAATTCCTGCACTCGACGGTGGACGCTGGTTTGTTACGGCAGTGTTCAAGCTCATGAAAAAACCACTTACGAAAGATACTGAAGAAAGGATTCATGGCGCCGGCTTCATGGCACTTATGTTGTTGGTCATCTTGATTACAATCGCCGATGTTACGAAACTTTTCTAAGCGCAAGGCGCTGTACGTTGTAGCCTTGCCACTATGGGTCTTCTTTGGCTTTATGTTGGCGCAGGCTGTCTTTCTTGCACTTATGACAGGTGTTCAAGCGCTAGGCGTGCCGCTTGATGACATTAACCCAATCATCCTTAACACGGTTGGCGGGGCCGTTATTTATACGCTCGCCATTCTTATCGTGCTTGGCGTGCCATGGCTTGTTAAGAAACAGCGCACCACTGAAGGGGACCTAGGGCTCAAGAGCTTACCGACTTGGATGGATATCCTCTGGGCACCGGCTGGTGCGGTCGTCTACATTATTCTGACGACGATCGTTACGTCTCTCGCAATGGCGTTCTTGCCGTTTATCGATTACACCCAGGCTCAAGAGACCGGTTTTTCAGAGCTTGCGAATCAATCTGAATATATCCTTGCGTTCCTAAGTCTTGTTATTATTGCGCCGATTGCCGAAGAGGTGTTGTTCCGCGGCTATCTATTTGGCAAGCTCCGCAAGTATGCACCAGTGTGGGTGTCGATTGTCGTTACCAGCGCGCTATTTGCCCTTGTGCACTTCCAGTGGAATGTAGCGCTCGATGTCTTTGCCTTAAGTATTGTGCTGTGTTTGCTGCGTGTTGTTTCGGGCAGCTTGTGGCCGTCAATTTTGCTCCACATGCTCAAAAATGGCATCGCGTTTTATTTCCTCTTTATAAATCCAACGCTCCTTAGTACACTAGGAGGGTAATTATGAGAGTATCTACTTTATTCACCAAGACCCTAAAAAATGCACCTTCTGACGAGGTGGCTAAAAACGCCCAGTTATTAATCAGGGCCGGCTTTGTGTACAAAGAGATGGCCGGAGCATACGTGTACCTGCCGCTCGGGCTTCGTGTCCTTGAAAACATTAAGCAAATCGTTCGCGAAGAAATGAACGCAATCGATAGCAACGAGCTTATTATGACCAGTCTACAGCGAAAAGAAGTCTGGGAAAAAACAACCAGGTGGAGCGATGACGTTGTTGATGTCTGGTTCAAGACGCGACTCAAGGACGACACAGAGGTTGGGCTCGGCTGGAGTCACGAAGAGCCAATCGTTGAAATGATGAAGAACTATGTCCATAGCTACCGCGACCTACCGGTAAGCTTGTACCAGTTCCAGACAAAAATGCGCAACGAGCTTCGCGCCAAAAGCGGCATTATGCGTGGTCGCGAGTTTGTTATGAAAGACATGTACTCATTTCACGCAACAAAAGACGATCTTGATGCATACTACGAACGCTCTATCGAGGCGTACAAGCGCATTTACGACCGCCTTGGTATTGGTGACGACACCTACGTTACCTTCGCAAGCGGTGGTGCGTTCACAAAGTTTAGCCACGAGTTCCAGACTATCTGCGAAGCTGGTGAAGATATTATCTACCTGCACCGTGCAAAAAATATCGCTATTAACGAAGAGGTGATTGACGAAGCGATCGTAGAGCTCGGCATCACTAAGGACGAACTTGAACAAGTTAAAACGGCTGAAGTAGGGAACATCTTCAACTTTGGTACGCAAAAGACCGACGAAATGGATCTTTACTACACTGATAAAGACGGTGTAAAGCAGTCACTATACCTTGGTTCGTACGGTGTTGGCGTGACCCGTGTTATGGGTGTTATCGCCGAGAAGCTCAGTGACGACAAGGGGCTTGTGTGGCCGGAAGCAATTGCGCCATACAAGGTGTATCTCGTTAGCATCGGTAACGTAGCCGAGCAAGCCGATGAGCTATACGAAACGCTCCAAAAAGCGGGCATAACAGTACTATACGACGACCGAAACGAACGTCCAGGAGCTAAATTTGCCGATGCGGAATTGATGGGAATCCCATATCGTGTTACTATGAGCGAACGCCTTTTGTCAGAAAGCAAACTAGAATTTACGGTTCGTAACAGTGGTGAAACAGTGTTATTGACACTCGATGAACTGCTTGATAAAATAGCATAAATTAGAGACGCTAGCCCTGCTCCCTACGCTATATATAGTGTAGGGGGTTCCGCTATGAAAAAAGGGTGGCAGAAAGTTTTTAAAAGGAAAATTATATGAAGAAACAGTATCAAATTACCGCTGAAGGTAAGAAAGAACTCGAAGCAGAACTTGTAGAGCTTAAGTCACGTCGTGGCGAAGTAGCCGACAAGATTGCTGAAGCACGTGATTTCGGTGACCTTAGCGAAAACGCAGAATACGATTCTGCGCGTGAAGAGCAGGGTCTCCTCGAGACACGCATCGCTGAAATCGAAGACATCGTTAACAACGCTGACATTATTAAGGCAACCAGCCGATCAACCATCGGTCTCGGTAGTCGTGTTGAGCTTAAGACAGGCGCTAAGAAGGTTGTTTATACCGTCGTAGGTCCTGTTGAAGCCGACCCACTTGAAGGCAAGATTAGTAACGAATCTCCAATCGGTATGGCGCTTTACGGTAAGAAAGTTGACGACAAAGTCACTATCACCACACCAAAGGGTGACATCTCTTACACAATCGTATCAGTAGGCTAGTCATATAGCCCAGCAATCTCACTCCTCGTCAATCGACGGGGAGTGTTTTTTATAAAAGCCTATTTGCCAGCCTGGTGAGCTATGCTATACTTAGTATAGTAATATCTTAAAACCAAAGGAATCATTCATGTCTACTATTCTTGTTGTCACAGGAAGTGTGCGACCGAACAGTGCCAACGAAAAAGTTGTGCCTCTCGTTACTGCAGAAATCGAAAAGCAAGGTGCAATAGCACACGTTGCAAACCTAGGCGAAATTAACTTGCCGTTCTTCGACGCACCGCTGCCTCCAAGCTCGCCAGACTTTGAAATTACAAACGAACCAGCAAAGCAGTGGACGCAACTTGTTGCTGATGCAGATGCTGTCGTGTTTGTATCTCCAGAATATAACCATATGCTTTCTCCACTTCAAAGCAACGCAATCGACTGGATCGGTAAAGAGTGGGAAGCTAAGCCAATCGCTTTGGTTGGATATGGCTGGACTACTGGTGGTGGTCAAGCGCTTGATACTGCACGTGAAGCCCTCGCAGTTAACCTAAAGGCTAAGGTAGGTGAGGCACAGTCAACACTCTTCTTCATGAAAGACCTTAACCCGGACGGTACCGTCGCAGAAAACGGTGAAGCAGTTGAGAAAATTGCGGCCACTGTTACCGAACTTCTTGCTAACAGTTAATGGTACTATAGATACATGAAGCGTATCGTTAGTGCGGCTTTCGCTGCCATCCTCGTGCTCAGCTTTGCCCTTGCCGGTACTAGTGCCGCACGCGATACAAACAACTTTCGAATAAGCTCGTACAACATAGCGTACGAGCTTATTCGCACTTCTGAGAACCGTTCTCAGCTTACGACAACCGAAGAGATCACCGCCGAGTTCCCGTCGATAAATCAAAACCGTGGCATTGAGCGCGCACTCCCAACTGAATACGACGGACATTCCGTGGGTCTTCAGGTTACAGCGGTAACCAATCAGGACGGCAAGAAGGTGGAGTACTCTACGACAGATCGTAACGGCATCTCATTGCTCCGAATTGGTGATCCTGATAAGTACGTGCAGGGCACGCAAACGTACCGCATTACGTACGTCCAGCACGATGTCACTCGTGCATTTACCGATAATAACCGCGATGAGTGGTATTGGGACACAAATGGCACTGAATGGCGCGTACCTATCGACGCATTAAATGTGAGCGTAACTATTGATGAGTCACTCACTGCCGCACGAGAGGGCGATGCATGGTGTTACGCCGGGGCGGCTGGCTCCAACGAGCGGTGTACAATTGAAAACCCTACTCCTAACGTATACAAAGCGTCTGCGACGAACATGGGAATAGGTGAGAATATAACGCTTGCGCTGGGTTTTAAGCCTGACACCTTTGCTGCGTATGAAATGCCACTAAGTCAGAAACTATTTGAGGCGTGGGCTATTGCCCAAGCCATTACCGGTCCTGTCGCACTCGCACTTCTTATCATCCTTATTGTTGTCGCAGTCCAGCGACACTACCGCACAAAAGAGACCAGCCCAATTGTTGCGGAGTATATCCCACCAAAAGATGCTAGCATCACCATAGCCGCGCAATCTGTATCAGACAAGGCGCGTTCAGTGTTTACTGCTCAAATCATAGACCTAGCGGTGCGTCGCTATGTTGCTATTATCGAAACCAAAGAGAAGTCGACGTGGACAGCCGCTGAATATGATATTCAAATCATGAAAGACCTCAGCGATTTGCGTGAAGAGGAGAAGGAAGTCCTCTCTGATATGTTTAACCGCTTGCCAGATAGCGGTGAGCGAATTTCATTTAAGTCACTTCGTAAAGACATGTCATATGCACACCGAACTGCCGATAACGCAGCAAAGGTGAAGCGCCTCATTAAAGATACCTACGGCCTACGCGAACACTCACCAGAGACCTCTCGCTACTTTTACCGATGGGGTAAGTGGATTCTGTTGCCAGGCGTTTTGTTTGTTTCGATCTCGCTATTATTTGTCGCATTTTTGGCGTACATGATTGGCAAGTTTATCGAGCCACTGAACGACAAAGGGATTGCGTTGCGTCGCTATGTGCTGGGGCTCGATCGCTACATTAAGGCTTCAGAGGCGGAGCGCCTCAAGTTCCTACAGGGCCCTGATACCGCTCAGAAGGTTGGGTTTGCTGTCGATACGAGCGATACGAGTCAGCTCGTAAAGTTATACGAACGAACCCTTCCATACGCAGTATTATTTGGCCGTGAAAAAGATTGGGCTATCCGTCTAGGTGAATATTACCAAACGGCTCACTCAAGTCCAGATTGGTATACAGGCATGTCAGTGTTTAATGCTGTCGCATTCAGTTCGGCATTGACGAGTTTCTCACAAGCATCGGCACAAGCAGGTGGATATAATGCAGGTTCAAGCTCATCTTCGGGTGGATCGAGTGGGGGAGGCTTCTCTGGTGGTGGCGGAGGCGGAGGCGGAGGAGGCGGCTGGTAAACAGCCGTCTTTTTTTGTTTACATTGCGTCGTCTCGATTTCATCTATTGACTTTTTATAGTACCTTGCATAACATAGAACTATGACAGAACAAGATAACAACCCAGAGTTGTACGCAGAGCAGCTCGCAACGCAGCTACGAAAAGGTTTTTTAGCTTTTTGTGTGCTGAAGACATGTTCGCACCAGCCAAAGTACACGAGTGACATTATTATGCAGCTTCGTGATGCGCAGCTTGTTGTGGTAGAGGGGACGATATACCCACTCCTTAGTCGTCTTCAAAAAGACGGGCTTTTGTCGCATGAGTGGCAAGAGAGTGAGCAGGGGCCACCTCGTAAGTACTACCGGACAACTGACTATGGCAATCAAGTCGTTATGCTCGTCGCACGGAACATCGCAAATTTAACCACAACACTTAAGAAGCTATAAGGAGAACGCAATGAACGAAATTACACGAATCCACATTGCAAAGGTCGCTTATGACGTTGAAGTCACGGCCAAGAAGCATTTAGAAAAATATATTAAGAGTCTCGAAGCGTATACTCGCGATGCAGAGGTGTTGGGTGATATCGAAATTCGTATTACCGAGTTGCTGAGTGAGCGTGGCGTTAAGGCGGGTGGGGTTATTTCTACTGCTGACGTTGCCGCTGTTCGTGAGCAACTTGGTGAACCATACGAGTTCGCAGACGAAGATGGTGATATTGCCGTTGGAAGTGTCGAAGATCGAGATGGACGAAAGTTTTTCCGTAGCGTTGACGATGCAGTACTCGGGGGTGTCCTTAGCGGTATCGCAACGTACTTCAAGGTTAATCCTATGTGGACGCGCCTGATATTTGTACTTGTCCTATTCATCTCGTTTGGAACTGCCGCACTTGCGTATATTTTGCTTTGGATTATCGTACCGCCAGCTCGCAGCGCAACCGAAAAGTTACGCCAAGCCGGTCGTCCGGTAACACTCGAATCGATTCGTGAACTTAACGTATCTGATGATGGCGCACCGAGAAACCACATTGCGCCAGTGGTAAAGCGTACGGCGGGTCTGACGCTTGGTATACTGAGCCTTATGGGTGCGCTTGGCGTGCTCACATTTACTGTCTTCGCCGTGTTTGGGCTTGTGGGTGCTGATATTAATGCCGTAAGTGATCGCCTCGGTTTCTCATTTGCTGCAGCCGATAGCTCAATGGCGGCAACGGCATGGGTAGTAACGGGGATTGTTATCTTTGGGCTTCTATTGCTCGCAGCGCTCTTTAGTCTCGCGGCCTATGCATTTATTGCACGCAAGCTCACGAAGCGTATGATTATTAGCGGTATCGTTATCATTGCATTCGGTCTCGCCTCATTTGCATCATCTGTTGCAATTGTAGCGACTCAGGCATGGCGTGTGTCAAATGAGGCGCAAAGTCTTATGAAGACAACAAAGGTTTCTCTGCCAAAAGAATTCTCAATGGTGACAGAGCTTACTGTTGAAACAGCTAATAGTAAGGACGAGAGTAATAGTTACGTTGGCTACCCGGCAATTCAATATATTGTCGACGAAGGTGCACCTCGTTATGAATTGTCCGCGCTTCCTGGTGTAAAACCTGTTGTTAAGATAGATGGCAACCGAGCCGTGCTAACGCTCAATGTGCCAAGTGACTATCGAAACACCTTCGTGCAAGCGTCACTGATTGTGTATGGCCCAGCGCTCTCTGACATTACAAACCGTGCGAATAACGTTAATTACACCGGCGTTACGCAAGGTGCACTGAATGTGAGCACCGAAAACTGGTCAAATCTTAGTATCAATGGTGGGTCAATTGAAACACTCACCGTACGCGGTAAAGGAGTTGTTGACGTGAGCTCTGCGTCGGTTGTGACACTTGCCGTTACCTCAGAGCAAGGGCTTCGCGTATCAGCCGGGACTGTTCGTGAGCTAACGGTTACTCAGCCTGATGTGTGCCCAAGTGGACAAAGTGCTCAAAGTAGCGTGGATGTATCCGGTATTACCTCAAGCAAAATGACCTATAACGGTACCGAGCGCGCTGCGACAACGTATCGCACTAGCTGTGCAGAAGTGATTGTTGGTCAAGACAACGACTACGATTACTAATAATGCTAAAATAAGAGAGCAATAAGTGGAGGTGCAAATGATTGAAGTTAAAAGCGTCATTAAGACGTATGGTAAAAAGAATAGCGAATTTAAAGCACTCGACGATGTGAGCTTTGAAATTCCTGACGGAGCAAGCGTCGCGATTGTCGGTAAGTCCGGTAGCGGTAAATCGACACTCATGCACGTTATGAGTGGCCTCGACCGACCAGACAGTGGTGAAGTGGTCATTGACGGCGTTGATATTTTGAAACTCAAAAACAAAGCTGTCGATAAGTTCCGTTCAGAAAAAATTGGATTTATCTTTCAATCATTTTTCGTACAGGCGAATGAGACATGTTTCGACAACGTCGCACTTCCGCTAGAAATTACTAACATCAATACTCGCGAGCGAAAGCAACGCGTCGAAGAGGCACTCTCGACGGTTGAGCTCGATGACAAAATCAAGCAAAAAGCCGGTAATTTATCCGGTGGGCAAAAGCAGCGGCTTGCTATCGCACGCGCAATTGTGAATAAGCCAAGTATCATTTTTGCCGATGAGCCAACGGGAAACCTCGACTCAACAACAGGTGAAAAGATCGAAGAGCTTCTCTTTAGCCTAAACAAGCAGGGGGGAAGCACGCTTATTATCGTGACGCACGATAGCGACCTTGCCGAAAAATGTGATATTCAAATTTACATTAAAGACGGAAAAATTGAAAAAATGACTGGTGCAGTCGCAACGATCGAAGGAGGTCAGTCATGAAAACCACAGATATAGCACGACGTGCGGCGCGAAGTCTTCGCAATGCCAAGGCGCGAACAATTTTAACGAGCCTCGCTATTGCGGTTGGCGCGTTTACGATTACTATCTCGCTTGCAGCGGGTGAGGGTGCTCGCCAATACGCCGATAAGCTTATTGGGTCAAACGTTAACCCTCAGGCATTGTTTGTCGTTAAAGATGAAAACTTGTTTAACGGTGGCGCTCAACAGACGCCATTGCGTGAGTACAGTCCAAACGCAACAAGCACCGACGGTCTTACGGTTGAGCAGCTCACGCAGGCTGATATCGATAAGCTAGAGGCGCGTAGTGATATTGAATATGTCATTCCGATTTACACCCCAGAAGTACAATACGCAGGGTTTGAAGGTTCAGATAAGTTATTCACCTCTGGTGTAACAACATTTGACCCATCAATTTTACTCGAAGTAAGTAGCGGAAATCTTCCACCAAAAGGTGAACAGATCGCCGATGATAGCATCATTCTTCCTGGCGCCTTTGTAGATACACTTGTACAAAAGGGCGTTGTTAAGAACGAAGGCGAGCTTATCGGTAAGGGTGTTGTACTAACAGC
>Ga0247808_10000998_pt1 | contig 13715 bp, 16 predicted proteins | sample UWRJL089202R1_FD_179914 | JGI IMG/M metagenome (GOLD analysis project Ga0247808, IMG submission 179914) | Plant litter microbial communities from Arlington Agricultural Research Station in Wisconsin, United States - UWRJ-L089-202R-1 | ecosystem: Environmental > Terrestrial > Plant litter >... | reverse complement strand
TTCATGCCAACGATGTCCTCGGTACAGATCAACCTTATCTGATCACGACCAACCGCAATCCTACTGATATTACACCGGCTACTTTTACAGTAATGGAAGGGTTGAGCATCAATGCTAAAGTAGGTGCATTCATCGCAGCAGATCCTGATGGTGCAGCAGAGTTTGTATTCACGCTGGTTGCTGGTGCAGGTGACACAGACAATGCAAGTTTTCTGATCAAAGACGATAGTGTGTTAAGAACGGCAGAAGTCTTCGACTACCAAAAGCAATCGCTCTATACGATTCGTGTGCAGGCCAGTGATGGCAAAGGTGGTTTATTGGAAAGATCGGTTGAAGTACATATCGTTCCGGATCCCAATAATTTTTCTTCTCTGAATTACATTTCGCCAAACGGTGATGGAAAGAACGATGTATGGACGATTAGAAATGTAGAAGTCTACAAAGATTTTACAGTGAGCATTTTTAATGATGCCGGCAATCAGATTTACAGCACTACGAATTACCAAAACGATTGGGATGGAACTTACCAGGGAAAAGAATTGCCGATCGGCGTTTATTATTTTCTGGTGAAAAGCCCGGAAGGATCAAAGTTTACAGGAACCATCACATTGAATAGATAATAAGTCTGCATAGACGATCACATATGAAATACGTTTTGAATTATAGTACGCTTGCCTTTTTGTTTCTCATCGCATCCAATGCTTTCGGTCAGGACATCAGCAATTACAATTTATACACGATCAATCAATACGCTATTAACCCGGCTTATGTAGGAAGTAAAGAAGGTGTGTTTACCACTTTGCATTTCAGGAAATATTTCTCTGGGGTGTCCAATGCACCGAGAAATTTAATGTTTGTCGTGCATAGCCCGATCGGCAATAAGTTGGGACTTGGAGGTAACATCATGGTAGAAGAAGGAGGTTTGTTTAAATCCACTGCTGCCAATATCGCTGCTTCCTACAAAATCAATATAGCAACAGACCATTTAGTAACGGTAGGTCTTTCCGGTGGATTGATTAAACGTAACCTGGACATGAATAAGCTGCAAGGTGCAGACATGACAGATCCAACGTTGCAGAATAATTACAGTGATAAGGTTTTGTATAAGTTTGGAGCCGGTTTGAAATACAACTGGAAAAAACTGGAAGTCAGTCTTGCTGTGCCAAGCATTAAACAAGACGACAACCAGTTGTTCAATTACTTTCTGGGTTATGCATCATATCAATTGCAGACAACAGATGAACAGTGGAGAATCCGACCTTCTGTATTGTACAAAGGAATTGGTACAAGCCCTGATCAGTTGGATGTGAATGTGAATGTAGAGTGGAGAAAACTATTGTGGCTGCAGGCTGGCTATCGAAGCAACAATAATTTCATCATCGGTGGGGGTGTAACCATAGAAAACCTGAATTTAGGTTATGCCTATGAAACTCCAACGGGTAAAGTGAAAGGCTTATCCAAAGGTGCTCATGAAATTGTGTTGACTTACCTGATCAAAGGCAAGTCAAAGAAAACTCCGGAGACAGCAGATGTGGATGAAGAACCTTCAAAAGTTCCTGAGAACAAAGAAGTGCATGATTCCATGTTGGTTCACATCAAAGAATTGGAAACAGAAATGAGCCGATTGCGCCATGAAGTAGGAGAAATTGCTCATTATGTAGCCATGGATAGCGTGCGTCACAGCAATGATACGATTTATAAATATGCACCAAACGGCAAACATGTTAAATTGACGAAAGGAAATTATGTCATCTTCCAGACCAGTCGCACCAAAGATTTTGCGAATAAACTCGTGAAGATGTATGCGTCTAAAAAAATTGAGACCTACATCACTTATAACGAAACACAGACGTTGTTCTACGTCGTGGGAAAAGAGTTTGACGATTACGAAAGTGCCAGAAAGGAAATGGAGGAATTCAAACGCAAAGGACATAAAAGTGCCTGGGTACTGATTTATTGACACTCAATCAAGATTTTAAAAGGCCTGATGCATCTTGCATCAGGCCTTTTTTATGTTCTTTATAAACAGTGTAATACCTTCTTCAGGGTATTCTTACCGATTTTTAGACATCTTCTTTTTTAATTATTTAGAATTATTCTAAATAGCATTGTATTTAAGCTTAACCTTTATTGACAATGTTATTGAAGAATCTCAACCTTATTCATGCCCTTTTCACGGTCTTGTTAGCTGCGTTTTTCATGTATGCAGGAGTGAAAAAATTTATCCCAAAACCTCCGCGTACAGAAGATAAAGTAGCATTGGTCGAAGCGGTATCATCAGGAATCTATGCACCGCCTGTGGCTTTCAAATTGACAATGAAAAGTTTTGGTCAAACCGGTTTCCTGAAAATGGTAGGTGTATTTCAGATCCTCGCCGGGTTGTTGATGCTGATTCCGCAAACAAGATTGGCAGGTTTACTCTTATTACTGCCTGTTATTCTCAACATCTTTACTTTACATCTCTTCCTGGACAACCGGCCGGGTGAAAATATTGAAACAGGTTTGTTCTTAGCGTTGACAGCTTTGCTGATTGTTTTCTATTATAAGAAAATTGCAGCGCTCGTCTGGATCGAAAAACAACAACATTCATTTTAGTCTGACAACACCATTCAACTAGTTATAAGCTATGTGTGAAATCAAAGGATTAAGTGCCATCAACGACATCGTAATTTGTCACTGTGTGCATTGTAAAGTAGTCTTCTTTTGGAATAAGAATGTCATCATCAATTTCAAAGAAGAAGAATTTAAAAAATTTAGTCGTTCCATCGAAAGAATGGAATTCGACCATGCTGCTGTCGTATTTCCAGACGAGAGAGAACGTGTGATTGTTCCTACGTCGGATTCGAATATTAATTTATCGTTTGATAAAGAAGAGTGGAAAGACGTGCAAGCGGCTACACAAGAGGCTTCTTGTATGCAGGAGGTGTATGAGCTGATGAAACTATAAAAGAGAAATCTGAGATCTGAGGAGTAAAACTATCGTCTCATCTCAGATTTCTGATCTCTCTCTTAATAGACCATTTTTTAAACTATTTTTTTGTTCAGTTAGATAAAAAGTCGGAGTCGTGCAAGCTCCGGCTTTTTTTTAAATCTGAGATCAGAGATCTGAAATCAGATGAAAAATAATTCTGATTTCTGATTTCAGATCTCAGATCTCTGATCTTTTTTATTGGGTTTAATTCCAAATAAACGTCCAAAACCTCCCAGCATTTTTTTCTCAAAGCGCCAGGCAAATTCCCATTGACCAAGCATGGTACCGAATATCATGAAAAGTAATTGATAAGCGGGAAAGACAATAAGAATACGTAAGGGCCAATAGATATACCAGGCCATAGTATCATGTATACCCAGAAAATCCAATATAGGGCGTGCTACTCTTACGGAAGAAGAACCCGTAATGGAAAACAAAACAATAATGAGGAAGAATTGGAAGTTTGACTTGACTAACCACCGTTGCTTCAATTTTTTATTGTAATTCAAGAATAGAACAACTACAAGTAATAACGGTATCGTGGCAATAGCACTCGACAAATAGAATACAAATTCAGGTAAGATTTCCTGAAGACCAAAAGACTTAAGAATAGGTTTAGTGGCTAGAAAGAAACCAGAAACTGCAGTGATTAAAAATATAACGAACACAAATGCGAGTTCTGCATTATTTTTTAAATCCCATTTGGTTTTGAGTTTTTCAGCGGTACTTGTTTGTTCAGTTGTCATTTTTGTATTGCTATCTGTATTCAAAATGTCTCGTTAAATCTTCAACATGTCCCAGGAAGAAGGCGTAGGGTAGGGTGCATGTATACTGGTGTTTTCTTTGCTGATGGGATGAATGAAATGTAATTCGTAAGCATGCAAAGAGATGCCTCCGTCTGAATTGGATCGTGCAAATCCATATTTTAAATCTCCTTTAATGGGACAACCCATCGCTGCCAATTGACAACGGATCTGGTGCGATCTGCCGCTTACGGGCTGTACTTCCAGTAAAAAGTAATTGTCTGTTTTACGAATCACTTTGTAATGCAGTTCGCATTTTTTAGACTCGTTCACTTCTTTGTTGTGCGCGCGGGAAACATTTTTCTTGCTGTCTTTCGTCAGCCAATGAATCAAAGTCCCTTCCGGTTGCGGTGGTTCGTTTTTTACCAACGCATGATAAATTTTGCGGGTTTGCTTCTCACGAAATTGTTCGTTCATGCGCTCCAATGCCTTGGATGTCTTAGCTAGCAAAGTAAGTCCGCTCACGGGTCTATCCAGTCGATGAATGACACCGGCAAAGACATTGCCTGGTTTCTCGTATTTTTCTTTGAGGTAGTTTTTGACGTACTCGCTGAGCGGAGTATCGCCGGTAGTATCGCCTTGTACCAATACACCTGATCGTTTATTGACACCGATCAGATGATTGTCTTCGTATACTACGTCGAAGTACTTGGAATAAGGATTGACAAATTCAGCGGACTGCATTTGCGTTAGTAACACTCGTTTTGATTTGGGAAATCATTTGACTTGACGTCTTTGATGTATTGTGTCACGGCATTGTGAATGACTTCTTGCAGGTTAGCGTACGTTCTTAGAAAACGTGGTTTGAATTCATTATTGATTCCTAACATGTCATGAGAAACCAATACTTGTCCGTCTGTATGTGGCCCTGCTCCAATACCGATCACGGGTATTTGCAGGTGTTCGGATACTTCTTTCGCCAAGATGGAAGGAATTTTTTCTAACACCACAGAAAAGCAACCGCAGTCCTGAAGTAACTTGGCATCTTCTCTTAATTTTTTTGCTTCTACTTCTTCTTGTGCACGTACAGCATATGTTCCGAATTTGTAAATGGACTGCGGCGTTAAACCCAGGTGCCCCATAACAGGAATACCTGCACTGAGAATACGCAACACCGATTCTTTAATTTCTGTACCACCTTCCATTTTTACAGCATGTGCTCCGGATTCTTTCATGATACGTATCGCAGAACGCAGCGCTTCAGAAGAATTTCCCTGGTAAGAACCAAAAGGAAGATCGACAACTACCAATGCACGTGTCACGGCTCTGATCACAGAAGACGCATGGTAAATCATTTGATCCAGCGTAATGGGTAATGTGGTTTCGTGACCTGCCATCACATTGGAAGCAGAGTCTCCGACAAGGATCACATCTACTCCTGCTGCATCCAGCAAACGAGCCATACTGAAATCATACGCTGTAAGCATGGATATTTTTTCACCACGGTACTTCATTTCCTGAAGCTGATGGGTAGTGACTTTTTTTATTTCGCTTTTGTGAATGGAGGACATAATGAGAGATCTGAAAACTGAAAACTGAGAACTGAAACAGAGTGATATAATCAGTTTTCTGTTTTCAGTTTTCAGTTCTCTTAATTAAATGTGTCTTTCTGCATGATAAGAAGAGCGAACCAGCGGTCCTGACTCTACATAACTTAAGCCGATGCTCAATCCGATTTCTTTGTATTCAGCAAACAAATCCGGGTGGATAAACTCTGCTACTTCAATGTGCATTTTAGTAGGTTGTAAATATTGACCAAGCGTAAGAACATCCAATCCGTTTTCCAACAGATCGTTCATGGCTTCTTTCACTTCGTCTTTGGTTTCGCCCAATCCAAGCATGATGCCTGATTTGGTGCGCTTGCCATATTCTTTGGTACGTTTCGTTTGTTCCAGGCTTCTCTCGTATCTTGCTTGAGGTCTAACGATACGGTACAATCTTTTGACGGTTTCCATGTTGTGTGAAACAACTTCCTGGCCAGGAGAAATCATGTGCTCCAAAGCTTCCCAGTTTCCTTTCACATCGGGAATCAATGTTTCAATGGTAGTTTCAGGAGAAAGTTCTTTTACCAATTTCACCGTCTGATGCCAGATGTCTGCTCCCCGGTCTTTTAATTCGTCGCGGTTCACCGAAGTAATCACGCAATGTTTTACCTGCATCAATTTTACAGCAGTGGCTACACGTTGCGGTTCGTCTGTATCGTATTCGTTCGGGCGTCCGGTAGCAACGGCACAAAATGAACAGCTGCGCGTACACACATTTCCTAAAATCATGAAGGTTGCCGTCCCTGCGCCCCAGCATTCGCCCATGTTAGGACAATTACCGCTTTGGCAGATGGTATTCAGTTTATGATCGTCTACTAATTGACGTACACGACGATAATCTTCACCGGTGGGCAACTTCACTCTCAGCCAATCGGGTTTGTTATTTTTAGGACCGTTGTTTTGTATGGTAGGTAGTTCGATCATAATTTATTTAGCTAACACTATTCCCTGAACATTTCTGTTCAGTTTAGAGTTCTTACCGTCTGAATCCATAGTATACAGTCAGGTATACAGAGCTGAAAAACTGCTTGTTTTGGACAGGAGGCAAACCGTCGAAGGGTTCCAGAATTACCATTTTTTCTGTAAAGCCTTCTATTAAAGCACCAATTTCCAATCCGGTGACATTGCCGTTAAATTTTCCCATTTCAAATGACAAAGCGGGTTTAATATGAAATCCCGGAACGACCTTGCACTCGTCAAGACCCGTTAGAGCACCTGCAGCACCTAAGATCCGGTTGAAGTCGGTATGTACTTTGGGATCGTAGGCTTCAAACTTGGAAGTAGTTCCGTATTGATATTCGATATAGTAAGGTTTTAGAAAACCCAAAGATGGACCTCCTGCTAAAATGAAATCTATTTGTGCGCCGTCCTCTTCTGCCTTTCTGAACAGCACCCATTCAAGTCCTATTTGCGGGCGGATGACAAACATCGCATTTTTTTTGAAAGCGATATATGTGTTGTTGGTAGTAGGATTGAGGTAGCGAAGTTCTTTGGGATTTTTAATGAAGCTAACTTCCAGCCCCACTTGCCAAAACAGTTTATCGGAAGGAATATTAAGTGCTGTTGCAGCGACTACTCCTGGTGTTGCAGCACTGGGGAATTTGTATTCGCCTCTGTCGAATTTCTTAGTGTAACGGAGCATGATGCCTCCGATTAATCCTCCATTGGTATGGAAGTTAATGCCGCCTGTAATCTCTTTGTTATAAAGAATATCTCCTTCGCGTTGCGCAAAGCTGGGTAGTGCAAATACCAGAGAAGCGAAAACAACGAATATGACTAGTTTTGTGTACAAGGGCCTTTAGATATGGAGTAAAGTTACTATAAAAAAAATTTAATAGACCATGCAATTGCCATTTTTAGCGCAGCGATTGGTGGCATATAAACGGCTAATTTGCCTGAAAATTATTAGTAAAGGATTTTCAGTGGTATTTTTGTAGAATAAGCTAAAAAAGAAGGCAATGAAACAAATGGAAATAGAATACCTGGGCCAATTGAGAACAGAAGGCACTCACTTGAAATCAGGCATAAAAATTATTACAGACGCACCGGTAGATAACAATGGAAAAGGAGAAGCGTTTTCTCCTACAGATTTGACCTCGTTTTCTTTGGCCTCCTGCATCATCACCACGCTTGGAATACATGGCACTAAGAACGGCTGGAACATTGATGGTGCTCATGCGGATATTGAAAAAATCATGACTTCTACTGCACCTAGAAAAATAGCTGGCATCCGTGTAAAAGTAACCTTTCCGGCGACTGCTCCTAAAGACGCTGAAACAAGAGAAACGATAAAGAAGACCGCAGAAACCTGCCCGGTTGCGCTTTCTCTACATCTTGATCTGAAGCAGGAAATAGAATTGATCTATCAGTAACATGATCGATTTGCGTTAGGGATTGAGCCATTGTCTGAGCTCTTTTTCTTTGGCAGTAAGATGGAATATGCCGGTAAGTTTGATCCAAAGAAAAAAGCGAGTGGCGAAAGCCCGGCCCGCAGGGAACGCCCAAAAGACATCCTTCACTTTCATCTAACTAAAAAAATCTTTAACGTAAAATAAAAAAGCATCTCTCTAAGAAAGATGCTTTAACAATTCCGGATAACGAATATCATAATGGGAGGCGTGGTACACACAACTCCCATTTTTTATAATTAAGGCTTGTGGAGATTGATGCTCGATGTCAAATTTCGAAGCGATCTCTCCCGAGATATTTCTATACTGAATCAGATCGAGGTAGTAAGGTTCCAATCCTTTTACTTCCTCGTTTTTCCAGGAACGTTCCAGGCGATCCAAAGCAGTAGAACTGATAGAGCAGCGTGTACTGTGTTTAAAGATTAAGACAGGCTTATCCGCAGACGCTTTCACGATCTCCTCCAACTGGTTGATGTCTGACAGTTTATTCCAATTCATATTATTTCGGTTGTTTCAAATTCCAGATTTCAGCTTCACGGCTATCATAAGTCGGACGTTGATCTTTCTTTTTCTTTTTCATGTAATTCGGCTGAGCGCTGTCTTTGTCCGAATTTTTATTGTTTTGCTTCATCATGCGTTGTCTGTAACGCTCTTTCGCTTTGTAGGAATTCTTGACCAAACCGCCGCGGTAGACGGAGCTTGGGTGCATGCCTTCTTTCTTGCGGTGCACAATAATATCTCCTTGCCAGTTGGCCATTTTCTTACTCTTCTTGCGAATGCCTTTTGCACGCGACTCCAATGTTTTTACAGAAATGTCTCCACTGTAACTGCCCATTTCACGACTTGATTCTTGTATTGCTTTGGCACGTTTGGCCAGGAAGTTATTTGGTAATTCACCCTGGTAACGGGCTCTGTCTTTTTCTTTCTTACGGTCAATACCCACAGCAATCATATCGCCGGAATATTTACTCATCTCTTTAGTCAGCTGCCGTTTCTTGCTGTCATCAACGGTATAGACTTGTTCATTTTTAGGAGGCTGCATTTTTGATACGCGAATGGGCATATCCCCCTGATTATTGGCCATGTCTTTGGCTTGCTTATTTCTTTTTTTCGTGTCTGCTACCACGTAGGCACGTGCATTATATCCTTCATTGGACTTGCTTTCACGTTCCAACCGGTCGCCCTGGTTGGTGGCCATGTCCTTGTTATTTTTATTGGTCTTCTTTTTACTGGGTGCTTTATCAGTAGCCTCATTTTTAGGATCGTTTTTTTGAGCCCAGGCAGTAGTACCGCTGGAGAGCCAAAGCAAACCTAAAATCAGAAAGAAAGGAACACGGAAGAAGGATAACATCATAAGTCTAATTTGGAGAGCCAACTAGTATAATCTTGTTTTCTGAGGCTTGTTCAGTTTAGCTGGTTTTTTCTTGTCGATCAAACCAGTATTGGCATCAAAACGGCCTACTTTATTCTTTTTGCCCTTCTTTTTAGTACCGTCTTCCTTAAGCTGTCCTTCTTCGTCAAAAGGACTTAAATCCGCACTGTCCGTTTTTCCTAAACCAGGGCAAGGATAATCCGTTTTTTTGCAGCTGCTTGAAAAAAGCATGGTGCAGGCTAACGCTAAGAGCAGGCTATAGAGTGTGATCTGTTTCATAAGACGACGGTTTAACCAAATATAACGAATAGGAATGTATTAAGGATGTCTTTTTTTTATTTTACTGCGGCTCAATAGTTTGATAACGCAAATATCTTCTGTTTCATTCGTTCTTTCGGTAAAAAGTTGCTTTCCAGCGCTCCTGCAAAGGGAACGGCAGTATCCAACGATCCTTCACGAAAGACAGGAGCATCCAATAAGCTGAAACAGTGTTCTGAGATCCAGGCCGCGATTTCCGCTCCGATTCCTCCTGTTAAGGTATCTTCATGCACAATCAGCACTTTTCCGGTTTTGGACACGGTGGCTCTTACCGCTTCTTTGTCCCAGGGTAATAAAGTTCTAAGGTCTAATATATCCGCAGAAATGCCCATGTCCTGGGTGATTTCAGCGGCCCAATGCACGCACATGCCATATGTAATGATGCTCAAATCAGAACCCTCAGACACCAAATGGGCCTTCCCTAAAGGAATAGTATAATAATCGTCCGGTATATCTTCTTTTAGAGAACGGTACAAGGACTTGTGTTCAAAGTATAAAACAGGATTAGGCTCTTCCAGCGCGGAGAGCAACAATCCTTTGGCATCGTATGGAGTAGAAGGATACACAATCTTCAAACCCGGCGTATGGAAGAACCAGGATTCGTTGGATTGGGAATGGTAAGGACCTGCACCTGTACCTGCACCTGTAGGCATGCGCACAACAACATCCGCAGCTTGTCCCCATCGGTAATGAGATTTCGCCAGGTTGTTGACAATCTGATTAAATCCACAGCTTACAAAATCAGCAAATTGCATCTCTACCATGGTCTTGTATTCCATGATGGACATACCCATGGAGATGCCCAGTATGGCTGATTCGCAAAGAGGAGTATTGCGTACTCTTTCTTTACCAAAGGTTTCTACAAAACCTTCGGTTGCTTTAAACACACCGCCATATTCTGCAATGTCTTGTCCCATCAATACCAGCTTAGGGAAACGGATCATGGCTTGACGCATGCCGTCCTGTATGGCATCGATGTATCGTTTATTGCTTTTTAAACCGGTGGCAGGTTTGATGACGGCCGGCACATTCGGTGCATAGACATCGTACAATTCATTTTGCTCATCCGCATTCGGATAAGTATCCTGACGAGTTTTCTCCCAGGCTTCTTCGATTTCTTTTTCTATCTCTTCTCTGTATTGAGAAATGGTTTTGTAATCGAGCAGTTGTTCTCCGACTAAAAAACGCTCAAAGTTTTCCAAGGGATCTTTCTTTCCCCATTCTTCAAACAATTCCTGTGGCATGTATTTGGTCCCTGATGCTTCTTCGTGTCCGCGCATACGGAACGTTAAGGCTTCGATCAATACAGGCTTAGGATGTTGACGGATATCTTCTGCTACTGCCTGAATGGTGCTGTAAACTTCCAGTACATTGTTGCCGTCGATGACTTTGCAATCCATACCGTAAGCGGCGCCTTTTTCGGAAAAACTATTGAATCTGAATTGTTCGGCATTAGGTGTAGATAAACCGTAACCGTTGTTTTCAATTAAAAAGATAACCGGCAACTGCCATACCGCAGCCACATTCAATGCTTCATGAAAATCGCCTTCGCTCGTACCTCCGTCTCCGGATATAACAAGTGTGGCCTTATGTGAGTTACTTTGTTTTTGAGCCAATGCAATACCATCGGCTACCGGCAATTGTGCTCCCAAATGAGAGATCATTCCTACGATATGATGTTCTTTGGAACCGAAGTGAAAAGAACGATCACGGCCTTTGGTAAAGCCGCTCATTTTTCCCTGAAACTGGCTGAACAAGCGGTGTAAAGGAATATTACGTCCGGTGAAAATGCCCAGGTTGCGGTGCATCGGTAAGATGTATTCGTCTTTTGCCAGGGCACACACTGCACCCACTGAAATGGCTTCCTGGCCGATGCCGGAAAACCATTTGCTCACTTCTCCCTGACGAATCAGCAACAACATTTTTTCCTCTATCAAACGGGGCTTCAATAAGCCTTTATAGAGGTCTAGCAGTAGTTCGTCTGAAAATCCGGTTCGGTTGAATTGCATGGTATAATTTTGTACAACAATAATACTAAAAGTTTAGCAAAAGTGGTCAGTGGTCGGTTGTCAGTGATCAGTTTAATTTATTTTATTGTCATAAATTATATAATTTTTATCTTTTACTGACAACTGATCACTGACCACTGACCACTTACACATAGTTTTTATTACCTTAGCAGAGTAAATTGCTATCATGATTGATTTCAAAACCTTCGAATTAGAAAACGGCTTGCGTGTCATTGTACACGAAGATCATAGTCGCCCTACAGTGGTGTTAAACCTGATCTACGATGTAGGTTCAAGAGACGAAGATCCTGCCAAAACGGGATTTGCTCACCTGTTCGAACACCTCATGTTTGGAGGCTCTGCCAATATCCCCTCGTTTGATGAACCCTTGCAAAGAGTCGGAGGAGAGAACAATGCGTTTACATCTCCTGATGTCACCAACTACTATACCTTGGTTCCTGCTGCCAACATTGAAACGGCATTTTGGCTGGAGTCGGACCGTATGCTGTCTCTTTCTTTTGATCAAAAAGTATTGGATGTACAAAAGAATGTGGTGATCGAAGAATTCAAGCAGCGCTACCTGAATCAACCTTACGGAGATGCCTGGTTAACGCTGAGACCAATGGTTTATACACAGCATCCTTATGCCTGGCCCACAATTGGTAAAGAATTGTCGCACATTGAAAATGTAGTGATGGATCAGGTGCGTGAGTTTTTTTACAGCCATTACCTTCCCAATAATGCTGTGTTGGTATTGGGTGGAGACATTACGCTAGACAAAGCAAAAGAATTATCAAAGAAATGGTTTGGTCCTATCCCGGCAGGCAATAAGCCTTTGCGTGCGCTGCCTAAAGAGCCTACGCAGAAAGAAGCGAGAAGAGGAGAGATGTCAGGCGATGTGCCGATGGATGCTTTTTATCGCGCGTACCATATGTGTGGCCGTTGGGACAAGGATTTTTTCGCTACGGATTTACTGTGTGATATTTTGGGAAGAGGCAAATCTTCGCGCCTGTATGATCAATTAGTCAACACCGATAAAATATTTCATTCTCTTCAATCCTATGTCACTTCTTCTTTTGATCCGGGATTGATTGTGATCGATGGGAAACTAAAAGACGGAATTACAGTAGAGGAAGGTGAAAGAAGAGTGAACGAAGTCATTCAGGAATTGCTGACGCATGGCGTCACTACAGAAGAATTGGAAAAAGTAAAAAATCAGGCTGAGTCTACTTTGATATTTTCAGAAAGCGAATTATTGAATCGCGTGATGAACCTGGCGTTTGCAGCTCTGGAGGGCGACCCTAATTTAGCGAACGGCGAAGTAGAACGCTTGCGTGCTGTAACAAAAGAGCAGGTCGAACAAATGGCAAAGCAGGTTTTGAAATTAGAGAATAGCAGTACATTGATTTACCGCTCCAAGAAAAAATAGTTTAAGAGCGAGGAGCCAGGAGGTACGAAAGATAATAATATCGTACCTCCTGACTCCTTGCTCGTCCCTTAAATAAACAGTATGAAAATCAAAGTCGGCTTTGGATACGATGTGCATCAATTGGCAGAAGGCCTGGACCTCTGGCTGGGTGGCGTAAAGTTTGAGCATACAAAAGGCATTGTAGCGCATTCAGACGGCGACGTATTGATTCATGCCATTTGTGATGCCTTATTAGGAGCGGCCAACTTGCGCGACATTGGTTTTCATTTTCCAAATAATGATCCCGCCTGGGCCGGTGCTGACAGTAAAAAACTATTAACAGAAGTTTGTAAAATGCTGCGTGAACGCGGTTGGGAAATTTCCAATGTTGATGCGAGTCTTGCTGCTGAGCAACCAAAGATCAACCCTCGCATCCCTGAGATGCAGCAGGCTTTGGCAAAGGCCATGGGTATTAGTGCAGAGGATGTTTCTCTTAAGGCGACTACGAATGAAAAGTTGGGTTATGTAGGGAGAGAAGATGGTATTAATGCGTATGCTGTTGCTTTGATTATAAAACAGTAAAAGCGTGTTTCCTTTTTATGGCTTGATGATCTGTTACGCCACTGAAACTTATTTAGGAAAGCATCGTAGAAGAACGCATATCATTTTTAAAAATGCGTGCTATGATAAAAAGACTCCCATGGTTGCTATTGGTTCTCGCGGTATTTTTCAATGTCGCTCAGGCCCAAAACAAGAAAGCAGCCCAATACAATAACAAGATCATTAAACTACAACACCGTGTTACCCCGGATGTAGTGAGTTTTTTTAAAACCTTCGAAAAAGGTTCTGCCGAAGATCTTAAAAAAAAACAAGCTAAACTCA